>Ga0302126_10000588_pt1 | contig 23043 bp, 21 predicted proteins | sample CB4_20m_MG_FD_203108 | JGI IMG/M metagenome (GOLD analysis project Ga0302126, IMG submission 203108) | Marine microbial communities from Western Arctic Ocean, Canada - CB4_20m | ecosystem: Environmental > Aquatic > Marine > Oceanic | place: Canada: Western Arctic Ocean | collected 2017-09-24 | reverse complement strand
GTGTGTGGTCGCGCCCTTCAAGGAGTAGGGGTGCCCACTCACGAATCTGCTCTCGGTCTTCGGTGTAGGTCATACCTTCAAAGAAGTGATGCTTTTGCATTTGCGTGAATCGCGACTTCAGGAAGTCGACCTGTTTTTGTCCGTAAACGAAGCTGAGATGAGGAACTGGGTTGATGAACTCTTCGACTTTATCAATCATGCCAGTCCGTGTCGCGTAGCTCCAAAATTGTTTTGAGTGCTCGAACTGGTGAAAAATTTCCAACGCTTTACTGACATCAACTTCGCCGTCGGATCCGTAGTCAGGGGTGTAGCTGAGCTCGCAGAGACCAGCATGGCCTGTGCCCGCGTTGTGCCAACCGTTGGAGGCTTCTTTGCCAAATTCTTCGGTCATCTCGTAGAGTTGGATGCTAAGCGCGGGGTTTAACTCCTTGAGCATCGCTCCGAGAGTGGCTGACATGATGCCGCTACCGATTAAAATAACGTCGGGATCTATGACCTGATTTTTACTTTTCATGGAATCTATATGCGTCTGCTAATTACTTGACTCAGCTCGTGGCGCAAATCGCAACAAAACGTTCTTTGGCCACATTCCAGGCAGAGGTATCAGTGGGTTCATAGCTTTCAACTGGGAATGAATCGGCTACCATTGCGCGACCTTCGGCGAGCGTATTGATAAGATCGTCGGCCATCATTTGCGCCATAATGTTACCTAGGCTGGTGGCTTCGATAGGACCTGCATGGACTTTGGTGCCGAGGGCATTAGCTGTGAATTGATTGAGCAGTTTATCCTGACAACCGCCGCCCACAACATGCAGACTGCAGGGAGGAGTCTCGGTGTAAGTGATTAGCTTTTCCCAGACCGTGGCGTAGCGCAGTGCCAGACTCTCGTAAATTGTGCGGATGATTTCGCCTTTTGTTTTAGGAATGGCCTGACCCTTTTCTCGGCAGTAAACTTGTATTTTCTCGGGCATGTCACCCGACTTGGCAAAACACGCGTCGTCGGGGTCAATTAACGAACGGAAGGGTTGGGCTTCAGTGGCGAGGGAAGCCATCTGGTTATAATGAAGGTCTTCGCCCTGCGTCTGCCAATACCGTTTACACTCTTGTATAAGCCACAAGCCGCAGATGTTTTTCAGGTAGCGAATCCTGCCGTTGACGCCTACTTCATTAGTGAAATCATCTGTATAGGAATGATCGTTGATCACTGGATTTTCGAGATCCAAGCCCATCAAGGACCAAGTGCCGCTACTAAGGTAGGCTGGCGTTTCAGCCTTGCTGGGCACTGCAGCCACGGCACTTCCAGTATCATGACCGGCAACCGTGACGACTTTCACACCGTGCAGTCCCGTGTGTTCTGCCACATGGGCACTCAGTGTGCCTAACTCGGAACCAGGGTCGCTGATGCTCTTGAATAGTTTGCAGGGTAAACCCAGCGACTCGATTAATGGATAGTCCCAGTTTCCCTCGCTTGGATTATAGAGCTGGCTTGTACTAGCGATACTACGCTCCTGTGTTTTATTGCCGGTCAGCCAATAGCCGATGATATCTGGCATAAAAAGTAAATCCTCCGCTTGTTCCAGTGCTGGGTTTTTGAGTATCACTTCCGAGTAAAGCTGAAAGAGGGAATTAAAGAAAATAAACTGGATGCCTGTGGCTTTGTAGATTTGGTCTTTTGGAACACGCTCAAATACTTTTTCCATGATGCCGTCTGTTCGGCTGTCACGGTATTGGTAGGGCAGACCCAACATCCTGCCGTCCTTATCGAAGAGACCGTAGTCAACGCCCCAGGTGTCGACTCCTAGGCTGACTATAGCATCGCCATAACGCTCGGCCGCGAGTTTTAAGCCCTCTAATATATTCCGGTAAAGCTCTGTGATGTTCCAGTGCCACCCAGTCGGTAACTGCACAGGCGTATTATTGAAGCGATAGACATCGTGCAGTTCGATCCGCTGCCCATCAAATACCCCCGCAAGTACCCGACCGCTACTAGCTCCTAAATCAACAGCGAGGTAAACTTTCTTTTGTTTCATAATTGGGAGTGCTTACTCATGGAAATATCTGCCTTAAGCGGGCTCAGCTATAGTTAACTTTATTCCCATCGATCGAATCTTTTGTTCAAATTCGATGGAGATACCATGGTCACAAACAATGTGATCGATATCCTGAGTTGCGGCAAAAAAATATTCCGAGCGTACCTCAAATTTACTGGAATCAACCAAGAGTATAACTTCCTCAGCTAATAAAGTGAGACGTTCTTTATAGCTAGCTTGCTCCTCAAAGCCTTCACTCGCCCCACGCTCCGCATCAAACCCAATGCAGGAAACGAAGGCAGCGTGAACTTTGTGGCGGCTCAGTGCTTGCATGCTGTCACCTCCAACATAGGTGTTCGTTTTAGGATGATAACGCCCACCAGTTGAGACCAGCTCAATGGCTTCTTTGTTTTTCAAATCTTCCATGACAGCGTGCGCGTTGGTAATGACGCGGTAGGGTTGATCCGGGAGTAGGGCAATTAAAGCAAGAGCGGTCGTGCTGCTATCAAAAGCATAGGTATGCTGCGGTTGTATTAAGGATAGGGCTGCCTTAGCGATTGCTTGCTTAGCACCGGTATTTAAATTTCTGCGTTCATTAAAGGAGCGAAGCTCAAAAGGGCTTTTCTGATTGCTGGCCCCACCGTGTATCCTAGTCAGTTTGCCTTCGGTTTCAAGGATCTGTAAGTCGCGGCGAATGGTTTCATCGGTCACCTCCAGTGCTTTGGCCAAGGCTATTGTTCTTACTACGCCCTGCGCCTCTAAACGTCCAAGTATTTGTTGATATCTTTCAGGGGCGAGCATGGCATTAGGTTTGAAGATTTATCATAAATGGCAAGAATTATCTTGTAATTTGTTGGTTTAATTGGTTTTTGTGATGAATTAGTAGTGATTAACCAAATATAACCAAATATATCCAAATTTGTGATGAAGGCTGAGTATAAATACGTGAAGAACAACTGGGACAACAAATACGCTGATACGCTATGTGCCAGTGAACGGTTGGTCTATCGCTCAAACATACTGGGCGATGACCAACGCATAACTAATACTGGCGGGGGAAATACATCTTCTAAGCTGATGGAAACGGACCCACTCACCGCCGAGCAAACTGAGGTATTATGGGTAAAAGGATCCGGCGGAGACTTACGGACCTCTAAGTTGGCGAATTTCTCGTCGCTCTATCAGGATAAGCTCATTGCGCTTCAGTCTATTTATGGGACTACTGAACCGAACGGAGTGAAGACTCCTGTTGAAGATCAAATGGTGCACATGTACCCACATACGACCTTCAATTTAAATCCACGGCCGTCTTCGATAGATACCCCCTTGCACAGTTTCATTGGCGCAAAGCATGTCGATCACATGCATCCAATCTCTTTCATCGCGATTGCGGCCTGCAAAAACTCGGAGGCATTAACCAAGGAAATTTACGGAGATAGCTTGGCCTACCTTCCATGGCAGCGTCCTGGATTTGATCTGGGTTTAAAAATGCAAGCCGTCTATCAGGAGAACAAAGCATGCGTTGGTATTAATATGGGGCAGCATGGTCTCATCAATTGGGCAGATGACGATAAGGCTTGTTATGAATTAACCCTAGATTTGATCGAAAAGGCAGGTGCTTTCATTGCTTCAAAGGATCGCGGAGATCAGACTTTTGGTGGTCAGAAATATACCTCACCCAGTGATGCCGCTGCGATAGAAATGACGACCGATCTCCTGCCATTCTTGCGGGGCGCTGTTTCGCAGAGGACCCGCTTTATCGGAACAGTGCATCGTGACGCAGCGGTGCTTGAATTTGTGAATTCAGTTGATGCCCAACGTTTGGCTGAAATCGGCACATCCTGTCCGGATCATTTCCTGCGAACAAAAATAAAACCAATGTTCGTAGACTGGGATCCTGAGAGTAACGACCTCAGCTCGTTGAAGTCTCTGATCATTGAGGGCTTGGATCAGTATCGAGCGGACTACGCTGAATATTACGAGGCCTGCAAGCACGCAGATTCTCCCGCAATACGCGACTGCAATCCCACCGTTATTTTGATTCCCGGTTTGGGTCTGATCGCCTTTGGTAAAAACAAATCTGAATCACGGGTGACCGCAGAATTCTACAATTGCGCCATTGGCGTAATGCGTGGTGCCGAGGCCATTGATTCCTACATTGGTCTGCCACGACAGGAGGCCTTTGATATTGAGTATTGGTTGCTCGAAGAAGCAAAACTGCAACGCATGCCAAAAGAAAAGGAATTTGCCCGTAAAGTGGTTGTGGTGATTGGAGCTGGTTCAGGGATCGGTAAAGAGACCGCTTTACGATTTGCCCGTGAGGGTGCCCATGTGGTTTGTGCCGACCTAGATGGCGATGCCGCACAAGTCACCGCTAATGAAATTGAAGCTGAGATTGGTATAGGGATTGGCATTGCCGGTTCCGGAATATCTGGTTGCGGCAACGTGATCGCCTCCGGAATCGATATAGGTGACACCGCGAGCATTGAGGCTTGTTACCAATCTGCTATCTATGCCTTCGGTGGTATTGATGTCGTTGCCCTAACTGCAGGCATTTTCCTCGCACCTAATGTCGACGGGGAATTTTCTGTGAAACAATGGGAGTTAGTTTACCGGGTTAATTCAATCGGCCCCTACCTGGTTGCTGATGCAGCCAAGTCGATTTTTCAATTACAGGGCGCGCACTTAAAAAGCTCAGTCGTCATCACAACCTCGGTGAATGCTGTCGTTTCCAAGAAAGGCTCGGTTGCCTATGATTCTTCCAAAGCTGCTGCCAACCATATCGTGCGTGAACTTGCTGTCGAACTCGCGCCTTATGCGCGCGTGAATGCCGTAGCGCCGGCGACCGTTGTTAAAGGTTCGCAAATGTTTCCGCGCGACCGCGTCATGGCTTCGCTCGCCAAATATGATATTGATTATTCCGAGGAGGAATCAACAGAAGACCTCCGGATTAAATTGGCGCAGTTCTACGCAAGCCGTACTCTGACCAATGAACCGATCACTCCCGAAGACCAAGCGGAAGCCATCTATTTCATGTCCAGCGATAAATCATCCAAAACAACAGGCACAATCTTCAATGTTGACGGAGGTCTGCACGAAGCCTTTCTGCGTTAACACCTTCAATTCCACGCCTTATGTCGAACGATAAACTCGAAAAATTAGTTGAACTCTCACGTGAATTTGGTCGCGAGGATCGTGGCTGGGCTATTCTAGGGGAGGGTAATACCAGTGTCATGGGTGATACCGATAGTTTTTATGTTAAAGCATCCGGCAGTTGTCTAGGGCTTGCGAATCGAAGTGATTTTACTGAGGTCAATATAAGTCAAGCCCTCGGATTTGTTGCGAAACCCTCAATGACCGACGCAGAAGTGCAGGACGCTCTTGAAGCAATCAAAGTGGATCCGAATGCAAAACGGCCTTCTGTTGAAACATTTGTCCATGCGGTTTGCCTAAGTATTGGAGACTGTAATTGGGTCGGTCATGGCCATCCAGAGTCTGTCCTTTCGATCCTGTGTAGTCAATCCGGAGCAAAACCTTACCTAGAGCATATTTTCCCTGATGCCATTGTGGTATGCGGCCGCAATTTTGCGGTCGTACCTTATGTCGATCCCGGCTTCAAACTAGCCCACGGTGTTCGCGATGCCCTCTTGGAATTCAAGGGAAAATATGGAAAAGCTCCAAAAATCATTTTCCTTGAAAACCATGGTCCCTTTATACTCGGGCAATCGGATATCGATGTTATCAATACCATGCAGATGCTGGATAAATGGTCGAAGATCATTCTTGCGAACCAACTCTTCGGAGGCTGCAACTATCTCGCAAAGGCAGAGTCGGACCGTATCGAAAATCGCCTTGATGAGGCCTATCGGCGTAAGCGTCTGTTAAAACAAGGGCGCTAGTTCTAGCAACTCATTCAAGTTTGCCAGTAATGACCTGTGCTCAGTGCCGTGTTCTTTGCCGACTTTGTTAGCTGCCTAGCGGTCGAAACGAGTTATGTCTTCTGATATGCCTTGCTCGCAATAGCTGCTCACCGTTTCAACTGCGTCGTGATTGATTTAGCAAGTTGATCAAGTCGCTTCTCGGAAACTTTTTGAGCTGTGCCGAGTTCTTGTGCGTAGATCGACACTTTGAACTCCTCGAGCAAAATACGATAGGGCTTAATTAGTGTGGTGTTAGCTTTTCCCGTAAGGGCTATTAATACTTTTAGCTTGTCTTCAAAGGGTGCGACTCGCTGAGACTTTTCAATATCACGTTGGGTGCTTTCTTTCGCGCGTTGAGCACGACGCGTCATTGCTTTGAGGTAGCGCGCGACATGTTCTAGTTCTTCAAATTCGTAGTGGTCGAGTAAGTCTGGAGGCGCTACCTGCTCTAAGTGCGCACGCATGCCGGGGTAGACGATTGCTTGGCGTGTCTTTTTTTGTTCTAATAAAAGTAAGACGGCTTCGCGGGCTTCGAGTATCGTTTTAAGGTGTTCGGAAAGTTTCAACACAATGCCTCGAGATATATTAGCGGCGTATTGAAGTGTCTTTTGGAAATTTACTTCGCGTAGGGGTAAGAGCGTTTCAGTTTTAAAAAGGTGCTTACGTAGATGTTCCCAAGCGGGGTCCTTGATTACTTCGTAGCCACCTAACTGAACGAGGAGAATGCCTAGCTTTTTTAGCTCTTTAAGGTCACGGTGCAACCATGCGATGTCGCGACCCATTGATTGTTCGGCTAGTTCTGGCCAGGCTTGAGTGGTGTGCCGCAGGGCTAGGTCGCGGTCGGGGAGGAGGCGTAGGTGAATCTGTCCACGTTCGGAAACCAGTGCTGGATAAGCCTTGAGTGGTAGTCCGGATTCACCGCTTAAGTCAATACTCTCGGGTGGCTCTCCAAAGTTCCAAGAGGTCAAATTTTCGCGTTCGTATCTCGAGGCTGCTACTTGCCATGCTGGGATGGCATCAAGTCCATCGCCAACAGCGGCTTGCTTTCTCATCGACCGTAACTGCTGACGCAAGCCATCAAGGTCACGGCTTTGCGCGAGGGTTTCACCCTTTATATTCTCAATTTGGATACGCGGTTTGAGATGTTCGGGCAGTTGCGCTTCATTCCAATGGTCATTGTAGGTCTCAATGCCGTAATCACAGCGTAGTAGTTCGCTAACTTGTTCAGTCAGTGGTCGCTCGCTAGGCATAAGTTTGGCTTTCAGCTCACTGGCACGTTCTTTGAGCGGGTGTAGGCGGATACGAATATGCTTAGGAAGGGCGCGGAGGAGGCACTCGATCTTTTCTTTAAGGTGGCCAGGCACCGCCCAGTCGAGCGTGCCTTGGCCGATGACATCGACCTGCGACAAAGGTAGGCGCAAAGTGACACCATCTTCTTCCGTTCCCGGTAAGTTGCAGTATTGGAGCGGGATTTCGCTGCCACCAAGTTCTAGAGCGCGGGGGAAATCTTCGGTCGTCAGGCCACTGTCGTCGGGTGGCAGCAGGTCATCTTCTTCGGCTTTGAGGAAGTCGAGCGAACCGCCGTAGTGTTTCTTGGCGTAGCCTTTCAGTTCAGCGAAGGAGCCGACGGCTTGGATCCGCTTTTGATAGAATGCAAAGAGATTGTCTTCGACCCAAACAGCAGAACCACTACGGCGGCGTGCGAGCTCGGACTCGGCGGCTTCTTTTAGCTTTAAATTATGCTCGAAGAATTTTGGGCGCTCTTTGATCCCACCTTCGATTAAGCCGTTACGGATGAAAATGTCGGTCGCCTCTTCGGGTTCGATTCGACTGTAGTTAATTTGACTGCGTCTGATCTCGAGGCCAAATAGAATGCGGCGCTCTTTGCAAAGCACGGAGGCAAGCTTGCTGCTCCATGTGGGCTCGGAGTGGCGGATTTGCAGAAGATCGCCAGCGAGGTCTTCGATCCATTCGACATCGATCTTGGCCGCGGTGCGCGCGAAGAGTCGACTGGTCTCCATCCACTCACCACAGACGATCCACTGGGGAGCGGTTGTTTTGGCGGGCTTAGGCTTTGTCTTTTTGGCGTAGGAAGCTTTGCGCTGTTTTTTAGCCGTCTCGTGATCAAAAAGAGCTGATCCAGGAAAAAGGAGAGCCTTACGGTTTCGGGAGCCGCGGTAATTGTGCTCTTCTTCTTTGTGCGCGACGTTGCTTAGGAGGCCGGTGAGGATAGAGCGATGGATGGCGACGTAGCTTTGAAGCGCTGATTGGTGAGTGGTGGGTGGTGAGGGCTTAATTTTAAGACTCTTTAGCACACGCTCCAGTTGCTTATGGATATCTTGCCACTCGCGCATGCGCTGATAGGCGAGGAAATGGCTTTTGCAGAATTTGCGCAGTTTATTCTGTGTGAGGGTATCTAGCTTTTCATGGAAGGTATTCCAAATATTGAGTAGTGTGAGGAAGTCTGACTCAGGATGGTTGAATTGCTTGTGCATTTCATCAGCTTCTTTTGCTTGGTCGGCAGGCCGTTCGCGGGGGTCTTGAATTGACAGGCCCGATGCGATGATGAGCACTTCGCTTACTGCGTCTTCTCGCTGGGCTTGTAGGAGCATGCGACCAACGGTGGGGTCGACCGGTAGTTGAGCAAGACGACGACCGAGTCTACTTAGCCGATAGTCATCGGTATTTGGGCTTTCGTCGTCAGCCACTACGGCGCCGAGCTCAGCCAGTAAGCGGTAGCCACCTACAATCGCATTCTCTGCGGGTGGATCAATGAAGGGAAAAGTACGAATATCGCCCAGCCTAAAGGCCATCATCCGTAGGATGACAGATGCGAGATTGGAACGGTGGATCTCGGGCGTGGTATAGCGGGGGCGTCCGAGGAAGTTCTGTTCATCGTAGAGGCGATAACAAACACCGTTGCTGACACGTCCGCAACGGCCTTTGCGCTGTTCGGCGCTGGATTGCGCGATGGGCTCAATTGGCAAGCGTTGAGTGCGTGAGTGTGGGCTGTAGCGACTGACGCGAGCTAGGCCTGTATCGACAACGTAGCGAATACCAGGCACGGTGAGTGATGTTTCGGCGATGTTTGTCGAGAGGATGATGCGGCGCCTGCCACCAGGGTGGAAAATGCGCTGTTGGTCGGCGTTAGCAAGGCGACCAAAGAGCGGCAGTAAGTCGCACTGTCTGGCTGGGCTGTCTTCGAGTTGACGGCGTAGTTCGTGGATGTCGCGCTCACCAGGGAGGAAGACGAGGATATCACCCTCTCGGTTATGATCGATGATCTCGGTGATCACCTCGGTAGCTACGTCGATATAATCGCAATCTGCCTTATCGCTGGATGGGTGGTAAAATGTTTCCACAGGATACATACGCCCTGATACTTCGATGACTGGGGCATCGTCAAAAGCCTTAGCAAAACTAGCCGTATCGATGGTGGCCGAAGTGATGATAATTTTAAGGTCGTTGCGTCGCTCTGTAAGCTGACGTAAACAGCCGAGTATAAAGTCGATGTTGAGACTACGTTCATGCGCTTCGTCGATGACGATTGCCTCATAGGCACGTAACATTGGGTCGTCTTGTAATTCATTTAGCAGGATCCCATCGGTCATTACTTTAATCACGGTGTTGGCCTGCGTCTGGTCGGTGAAACGAATTTTTGCTCCAACCTCGTGCCCGTAGTTTAGACCTAGTTCTTCTGCGATCCTTTGTGCGACTGATAGTGCTGCCACGCGGCGGGGTTGCGTGCAGCCTATAAAACCCTTTTTTCCAAGCCCACATTCGAGAAGAAACTTGGGTATTTGCGTCGTTTTCCCCGAGCCCGTCTCCCCTGCGATGATGACAACTTGGTTCTCTCGAATTGTTCGCACAATCTCCTCCCGCCTCAAATGTATTGGCAGGTCATCAGAGTAGGTAGGAACTGGGAGTGTGCGGTGGATAAAAAATAAAAAACACAGACATCGTGCCTGTGTTGGAAGGTGATTTTGGTGAATTATTTATTCTGGCTGCTTCGAATGCCCAGAGGCCATGGGCTTAGCTAGGATTTAGGAAGAAAGAATCCGCGCTGTTGATCACTGATTTTTAAGGAGCATTTCTCCATGACTTGAAGCATGTCCTCCCAAACCATCCGCTTGGTCTTGAGTGTGCCATTGCGGAGGAGGTAAGAAGGATGGAAGGTTATCATAACGGGAATAGTCTCGAACTGATCCCAAGTGCCGCGGACGGAGCCCATCTTGCGCTCTGGGTCATGGCCGAGGAGCCCTGACACGGTGGTGTTGCCGAGAGCGACGATGACCTTCGGCTGGATAATTTTGATCTGGGCTTTGAGGTAGGGCAGGCAGAAACGCATTTCGTCGAGCGTGGGTGGACGGTTGCCGTAGGGTTTATTGTGCTCAGGGCGCCACTTCAAAATATTGGTGGTGAAGACGTTTTCGCTAGAGAGCCCCATCGCGCTAGTGATTTTGGTCAGTAGTTGACCAGGCTTGCCAATGAAGGCTTCGCCTTCGCGCTCTTCATCAGCATCGGGGGCTTCGCCGCAAAAGAAAATATCGGCCTGGGATGAACCGGTGCCGAAGACGATTTTCCCGTCATCGCTAAGGTGTTCTTTACAGACTTCGCATGCGAGCACGCGGTCTTTTAGCCATGCTAGTTGGCTAGCCGCGTCGCCCTCGGGGAGTTCGATCTCTGGAGACTCAGGAAGTGGGGCCACTTTGGGAGTCGTAACGGGTTTAGTGACACTTTTTACGGGGGGAGTAGGGCTGTCTTTACCTTCCTCTGGTAGTTTAGAATTTTGAGCGGGTCGACCCGATTGTAAGTCGGGCAAACGACTTCGTGCGACCACGTCTTTTTGGGGCACGATCAACTGCATCGTATCGTCTTCAACGAAGACTCGATTCACGCCATCGCGTTGTAATCGCCGTAGCTCATTTGCAATTGCTTCCAGACCTGAGGACATAAAGTTTATGTTGTTGATGGGCTTGGATGCGTCGAGCCACTTTTCAGGACTTTATTATAATTGTAGCAAGCAAAGTCCTTTAACTGGCCTGGCTATCGAGTTTGCCTCGGCGAAGCGCTACAAACTGAGCGAACCTAGGGAGAAATGAGATAATACAAATACTGATAGCGAAAACAAGAAAGGCCAGTGGCTGAGCTGTATTTAGGATAGCTGCCGCGGCTACAAACCAGCTTATGGAGATGCCGATTGATCGTGGTTTTAGGTTTTTGCCGTGTATCAATAATTGAATGATGGAGAGTCCCGTGGCAGCCAGCGCAAGACTATGAGAGACTCCGTCTTTTGCTAATAGGCTTTTTGCGACTAAAATAACTATAAATGAGCCTAATGTGAGGATTACCAAGAAATTAGGGTGCTTAAGAAGCTTAGTGCGCACTTCAGATTGTATATTCGCATACACAGCGGTCGCGACTCCCGCCATGGCGATCGAAAGTGCCCAGACATAACTTAAGCTGTTGATCGGTGCCTCATACTGCCGGACTAAATACTCTAATGTGAAGCACTTAGTAAAAAGCAGGCTCCAGAGTGCTAGAATGAAAATTGAGCGGCTACTAGTGTTAGAAGAGTGGATCATGTATAGTTGGTATCTGTTATTAAATAGCGTGTTTTTTGAATTTGTTCAAGTGAGTGCCGTTTATAATTCCTGAATGATTATTTAATCATCATTACGTATTTAGTTTCCAATCACGCCATCGGCTTCTGCGCTGCAGGAGGGTTAACTTGCTAAACACGCTTGCCCTTAGTGATTTAGGTCTTTGCTTCGTTGCTATGACTATGGAGCAATTAAAAAGTGATCTAGAGTGTATCACTGGCAAGCGAACGATCGAATCAACTGAAACAATGGCGCAAGTCTTGGCGAGGCTAGATGAGATGGCAAAGTCCGTAGATGCGCCTGAACGACTAAAGCACTATTTAAGCAAGCGAAGCTATGTTAAGGCCCTAGCATGGATCGAAGACCCTTCAACCCCGCACCATGCATGAGTAAGAAACACAAAATCAATACTGGAGGTGGCGACGCATTAGGTGCAAACCCATTTACTACTCTAGATGGGGCTGGATTCCCTGACGGCGAAATAAGGCCTCGCGCTCCGTCGACGCAAAAGAAGTCGAAAGGTCGTGTTGAGGTTCGTCGTGAAAAGGCGGGTCGAGGAGGAAAGACCGTGACTACGCTCAAAGAGTTCCCTTCGCATATTCCTTTAAGCACGCTGGTGGCGATGACATTTGAGCTAAAGAAAACCTGTGCCTGTGGTGGCACATTGAAAGGCCGCGTTGTCGAACTACAAGGCGATGTTTGCGACCGAGTATCCGCGGAACTCAAGCTTAGAGGCTATCAAGCCGTTCGAGCTGGCGGGTAATCTTTTAAGCTCAAGTTAAATTTTGAAATGTAGAGGATATTTACAAATCTAAAAATAGGGGTTCTTTGATGAGGCTGATCCCTATACTTTTATATTCTGAAATAAAAAAGTGCAGACCCAGTAAATCTCTATAAATTGTGTTTGGGCGATAGACTACTTACGCTTGCTTAGCCGGCGGTAGAAGTTCGGACCATGAACCTCGCGCATCATGTTTCGGCGATGTTCAACAGCTAATTTAAAGGCTTTCTTTTCGCCGTATTTCTTGATCGAGAAGGAGGTGCACTTCTGCACGCCAGGTTCTGGACGCCAGCTGACGGAGAAACATTCATGCTTTGTGCCATTGGGCCCCATTTTAATCGTGCGAGAAACGCCTAGTTCACCAGTTGTGTTGCGAGAATCAGAAACTACGATCCGGCGTTGACGCGGCTTCTTCTGAATTGATTCAAGCTCATGATTGAGTTCATCTCGATAAGACTTTGCTAGATTTTCTGCCTTTCCTTTGCCTCCAGATTTCCGATCGCTAAATAGTCTGGAGTAGGTCTTTCCGTTGCGATAGCCGCGAACAAACCAGCCGTGAGTAGAGCCAGAATCGATACGGCTGATCCCTTTATTTGCTTTTGAGCGTGCCATAATTTTGCCTCTTGGTAGTGAGAAGAATCAGATGTATTGTTTGTTTGTAGTAAATTGTGCAGAAAACTTTGCCAACTTATCGAGTAACGGCGGAGCGATCACAGGTCATTTAATATTTAAATGACCTTATTGCTAGATTTACTTGATTTTAGCCAACGGAAAAGGTCCTCATCCTTAAGTAGTTGGCAATCACTTTGATATTCAGGGGCGAGTTCGCGCTGGTAGGCATCTTCGGCAAAACGCTTACAATGGAGCAGGACGCGCGCGGTATGCCCAGGTGCACGGACTATACGCCCAAGTGCTTGATGAATACGTCGCATGGCTGGGCGGATGTAGATATCGCGAAAGGCTTCGTCTCGCGATAGGCTAACATGGTCTTCCATTTTCTTTTTTTGGATGAGGTTTACCTCTGGAAGTGCTGGCCCTACGATTATGATTTGTTCGACACGTCCGCCTAGTTGATCAATCCCCTCAGCATAACTACTACCAAGAATTAGAAAAAGTGCGTCGGCCATCAATAACCCTTCATCGATGAAGGTAGACTGCTCGGTAAGATTCACACCGCGTGGTTGTCGCTTTATTCGAAGTTCAGGAGCGAGCGCTTCAATATAGGCCTGTATGTTTTCTGCATAGAGGTAGGATGCGAAAAATACGGCGATTGTTTCGCCCGCATTATATTGGATAAGCTCGACAATTGTGCGTGCGGTCGTCTCGTAGTGGCTTTCTCGCTTGCTGAGGCGTGTGTCGACACGGCAATCGATGGCTACATCGTAAGCTTCGTCGCGCCAAGGAGTCTGCGCTTGGGCTATGGTGACGGACTCTTTATTTAGTCCGCAGCTTTTCTGATAGCTCTCAAAAGGCGATAGGGTAGCCGACATCATGATGCTGCCCCCAAAAGGCTTAAGGCACTTAGCTATCCATTCGCTGGCGTCTAGGCAGGTGGCAGCGACGACTCCGCTACGAGGCACCCAGTGCAGGTATTGTTGCGAGGGCGAGGAAAGCGTTTCGCTTAGTTTAGGGATGCTTCTTATTAGTTTGATCGCGAATGGAGCAGTGGCATCATAATCGAATGCGGCTAGTTTTAGCTGTTCAGAAAAATCTTCGCAGAGATCTTGGCCGGCGTAGAAGTGGTTGCCAGTCAGTGTCTGTTTCGGGCTAAGGCTTTCGATCCAGCGGCAGAGTTCTGTCGCTGTGGCGAGTAGGCGGCGAGAGGCTCCATGGGCACGTAGCTCTTCGATCGCAAAGAGCAGGTCGGCACTAGCGAGCTCTAGACTCAAACAGTCGGTGGTGCGGTCTGGCAAGTTATGGGCTTCGTCGACGATTAGTAAGGTGCGCCCTGGGTCAAAGCCCTGAGCTTCCATGAAGACGGGTCGGCTATCAGGTGAAAAGATATAATTACTATCGCCGATCCATATTTCGGCAAAGGGTAAGCATGCTTTGGTCAATGTGTAGGGGCATATGCCTGTGGTTGCGCCAATTTCTTGGGCGCGCGCTATTTCTAAGCTACCATCATCGAACAGTTCGGGTGCTCGAATGTCGGCTTCTCGCCATTTTTGGCCGAGCTCATCATCACAGCGCTTATCGCCTGTGCAAGTGTGGCGTTCGCTGTCGATCCGATGCTCACTGCGATTTCGCATTTGGATGTAGCGCAGGTCATGGCCAATCATTTGCTTGAGTTGACGGATCGTCTCAAGCTGACCAGTTGATTTACTGCTTAGGTAAATACAACGCTCGTAGAGGCCACTTTGCATGTGTTTCAGCGCATGTTCTAGGACGATTCCAGTTTTACCAAAGCCCGTGGGTGCCTGCGCGAGAACATGGCGCGATTGGAGCGCTGCACTGTGCAGTGTTTGAAAAAGCTCGGCTTGACCGACTCGTAGGGTGTCAAATGCGGGTTTAATCTGAGCCCCACGCAAGCGGTTTAGGCTACCACGGCGCTCATCTAGGAATGGGATTAGTTGATCGAGTTGCTGTTCAAAGATGGCATGCTCTGATGATTCTAGCGAAACGGATTGGAGTGCCCCGTTTTCGATGTTGATAAACTGCACCTCTGCGGTAATTAACTGGCCCGCATACTCGGGGAGCACTTCGAGCATCGCTTGATAAGTCGCCGCTTGGGCAAAGTAGGCGGGGTAGTCCGCAAGTAGAGTCTCGTCAGGCGCGGGTAGGGGGCTGCGTATAGTTTTGACCTCCCGGACTAGAACGCCCTCCGAGGTCGGTAAGAGTTGATCGATGCGTCCATTGAGTTGAAAGAGCCAGTCGCTGTGTCGCCAATCGGCGCTCACGGTGACTTCGAAACGCGCCTCAGGATGCTCGGCTTTGATCAGGCTCTCGGAGCTCTTGTGCCATTGTCGGCCGACCGCTGCCCGCCAAGGGCTACTGCCGTGACCACTAGGGCTCGGTCGGTTTCGGAAAACAGCTAGTTCACCCACGCTTAGGCGCACACTGCGTTGGCTTGCATCGAGCTCCATTACTTTAAAGTGGTAGGGCGTGGGCGCAGCCTCGCTCCCTTTGATCGGGGTCTTGAGAGGGAGACGCCGTTGAACTTTTTATTGGTTTCATGCCTTCGGTCGCAGGAGACTCTTCAGCTTGCTCCTCTTGCGCGTGCAATAATAAAGGGCACATACTTAAAATAAGCAGGTAAATAACGATTCGATATATTATTAAATTTTCAGTTTTCATGTCCAAAAATTAAGAGAATATCGTTGTATTCTTCTAAATCACAACCTGTTTTAAGCCTATGCGTATTCTGATTACTGGCGGTGCCGGATTTCTAGGTAGCCACCTTTCAAAGCGTCTCCTCAAAGAAGGCCATGAAGTCATCTGCATAGATAATTTCTTCACTGGGAATAAGCGCAATATACAGGCGATGCTTGAAAATCCAAATTTCGAGTTGATAGATCACGATGTGATCGATCCGTTCAAGGTTGAGTGCGACCAGATCTACAACCTAGCCTGCCCCGCGTCACCGGTGCATTACCAGTATAATGCAATTAAGACGATCAAGACTTCGGTCATGGGGGCGATCAATTCCCTGGGGCTAGCCAAGCGAGTGAATGCTCGTATTTTCCAGGCTTCCACCTCAGAAGTTTACGGCGATCCTTCGGTCCATCCTCAGCCAGAGGCTTACTGGGGCAACGTTAACCCGGTTGGTATTCGTTCCTGTTATGACGAGGGTAAGCGCTGTGCGGAGACGCTCTTTATGGATTACCGCAGGCAGAACGGCGTCGATATCCGTATCGCCCGTATTTTTAATACTTACGGCCCCAATATGTGCCCTGGCGATGGACGCGTGGTCTCTAACTTTATTGTGCAAGCCCTCAAAGGTCAAAATATCACCGTCTACGGAGAAGGTCAGCAGACACGGTCATTTTGTTATTGTGATGATATGATCGAGGGCTTTATCCGCTTTATGGATCAGGGCGAAACTGAAGGCCCCATCAATATAGGCAATCCTAGTGAGTTCACCATTTTAGAACTTGCCGAAAAAGTCATCAAAATGACCGGAAGCCAATCTAAGATCATCCACGAGGCACTACCATCCGACGACCCTAAGCAGCGCCAGCCCGATATTACACAGGCTAGAAAAGTCCTTGGTTGGGAGCCGAAGTATTCACTAGACGAGGGTCTCAAGCCGACGATCGCATATTTCGACAAACTGCTGGCAGCGGGCGAGTCCCATTGATTACTCTCAAATAGCTAGAAAAAAGGGTTGCTTCATCTTGGTAAGCACCTAACTTCCGCTACTTTTTTCAAACCACCAACCAATTTTATTTATGCCCAGAGAGCACATCATTTTAGAATGCACCGAAGCCCGCGCTGAGGGTAAACCTGTCTCCCGCTATATGTCCTCTCGTGACAAAAAGCAACAACCTGACCGCATCGAAAAGAAGAAATACAACAAATTCCTTCGTCGCCATACACTCCACCGTGAGATCAAGGGCTAATCAAGCTCGGCAGACAATTTCATTTTTCCTAAAACCCGCTGTAGTAGCGGGTTTTTTTGGTCGATTTTATTTGTCAACTACGTCCTGATCAAAACCCTTAGCGACTACTTGATGGATAAGTCTCATTTTTTCCAGCGTCTACTTGCGACTCTTCGCGAGGAACTATTGCATGCCGTCAATGCGTCCAAAGATGCCGCGGAGTATGCGACCAATGAGGAATCGCGTGCCGAATCGCAGTGGGATACGCAGGGACTGGAAGCCTCCTACCTCGCGGCAGGGCAAGCTACCCAAGCGCGACAATGGGCAGAGGCTGTCGAAGAGCTCCAATCGGAGCGCGAGGATTTGCTCAAGCCCAATGAGCAGGTCTCTCTTGGAGCACTTTTCAGTTGTGACTTTGGAGAGGGAGTCGAATGGTTCTTTTTTGCAGGCACCGCGGGTGGACAGACGATTTCTACGGATGGGTATGAAGTCACTGTAATCACGGCGCAATCACCACTGGCGGGGCGCTTGTTAGGTCGTAAAGCGGGCGATTCTTTTAAATTACCCAATACGTCACTCGGGCAAGTCTTGACGGTCGAGTGATCCTGCATCCATCTCTTGGCAGCATGAAGATCTACACTTATAAAAACTGCGGAAGCTGTAAAAAAGCGACTAAGTGGCTTGATGCGCAAGGGATTGACTATGATGAACGACCCATCCGCGAGACGCCTCCATCTGAAAGTGAGCTTAAGCAAATGCTCGATTTTCAAGGCGGTGATTTACGTAAACTTTTCAACACCGCCGGTGGCGATTACCGTGAGCTAGACATGAAGTTAAAGCTGCCACAAATGTCTCAAGCCGAAGCCCTCAAGTTACTTGCTGGCTGTGGTAATCTAGTCAAACGTCCATTCGCTTTGGGTGATTCTGTTGGCCTAGTCGGTTTTAAGGAAGACCTCTGGTTAGACACTCTGACTTGAAACCATTATTCTGAATACTTTTATGAGTGCTATTGAAGATTTAATCAAAACCGTCGCCGCCCTGCGTGAACCAGATACTGGTTGCCCATGGGACATTGAGCAAGACCATCAATCGATCGCCGAATGCCTTGTCGACGAATGTTGTGAGCTATTGCAGACGATCGACCGCCTCGACCTCGATCATATGCAGGAGGAGTTGGGTGATGTCCTCCTACAGGTAGTAATGCATGCTCAGATGGCCCAAGAGGCTGGGCATTTCGACTTCGAGAGCGTCTGCCATGTGGTCAATGAAAAATTGATACGTCGTCACCCCCATGTCTTCGGAAAGGATAGCCTCAATTCCTCGGAAGCTGTACTCGTAAAGTGGGATCAGATTAAGTCAGCCGAGCGTAAGCGTGGCCCCGCACAATCTGGTATATTCAAAGATTTGCCCAAGCAGTTACCCGCACTAATGTTTGCCAAGGACGTTTTTAAGCAGATCCAAAAGATGGGATTGTCCGCCGAACCAATCATTGATCAGACAGCAATTGATGCCGTTTCGGACACTTTCGACGAGTTAACTCTTGGCAAACAGCTATTCGAGATCGCCGCGGCCTGTCGTGCGAAGGGTATCGATCCTGAGTCGGTTTTACGTCGCTATACGCAAAAGGTCGTCGATAGTTTAGAGGAAGCTTGAGCCGAATTTGCAGGTGCATGGACTTTTTAAGTACGAATGGTCAGATTGTTCCTGTCGAGATACGTCGTCGGAAGAACACTCGGCATCTTCGACTCACCTTAGGTTACCAAAATCAGATTGTAGCCTCCGTACCCTGGCATACCAGTGAGCGTGGCTTGGGTAAGTTTATAGAAAAGCAAAGGTTCTGGCTGGACGAGCAGCTCTCGAAAGCACCCCATATTTATACTTTGACTGAGTGGTTGAACCTTCACCCACAAATTACAGCGAGTGGCGATGTCTTTGAAGTAAGAATCGAGGCGACAGGAAGTTTTCAGGCAAATTATACTTTTGATCAGGGTGGAGCGGTGCTTGTTCTTCGCCTGCCGGAGGTGGATGAGGCATCGCTAGTTCAACTTTTGCGCCGTTTTGCTAAAGATGCCCTTACTTGTCGCGTGGCTTATCATGCCAAACGTTTCGGGCTTAGTTACAGTGTGCTCTCCGTGCGTGATCAATCGAGCCGCTGGGGCTCTTGCTCGGCACGTCGAGGTATTTCCCTGAATTGGCGCCTTGTACTGCTGCGACCCGAGTTACAGGACTATATTATACTTCACGAGTTAGCTCACTTGACGGAAATGAACCACGGCAAAGGCTTTTGGGCGCTGCTTGATCAATACGACCCGAATCGTGTAGCGCACGAAGTAGCTATCGATAAGACCAGTGCCAAACTAATGCGTGTGGCTCGCATTTAATATGTACTTTGCTCTAAAGCTACTGTGTAAGGTCTTCGCACTAGTTTAGGGGCATTGCTTATTATTATCTTAACCTTGCAATATAGGGTATATACACTACTTTGTGTTTATATAGTAGCCGATCTAGACGTTTTTCAATGAAACCACGCGACAGCCAAGATTTACCTTTAAGTGCATTTATTTTAGCGCTTTTTTTAGGTGTATTTTCATCCCTTGCGATTGCGACAGGATTGATCTTAATCGACGCTCCCTCATGGGGAACATACCTTTTTGCTGCCCTCGGAGGCGTCATGACTGCTAGCTTCGTTTGGATTGAACGCAGCTTGGTTTTTCAAATTAAAGAAAAAGAGTTGATGCTTGGTATCGAAGTTACCCGGCTACAAGAGTTTCAGGATTACCTCTATTCTCATTCGATGGCTTGTCTAGTTCGTTTCGATGCGGGCACTCTCATGATTGACCGGACCAGTCCTGGGTTTATCAAGATGTTACGGATGCCAATGGAATCAGAACTGCGTGGTCAGAGCCTCGAAGTGTTACTCGGCGTAAGTAGCCTTAAGCTGGAGTCCATGGTCGAATTGATTAAGGAAGGAGAAGCTTCGGACAAGGAACCCAAGCTTGAGATCATGAGTGCTGACGGTTTTTCTACGAATGCTATTATTAGCGGACAATATTCTCCGGCTGATCATATTGTGGAAGCAGCCTTTTTTGTGCATCCAGTCAATAATGCTGAAAGAGTCGCGGATTTAGGGGCAGCTCAAAAGGATCTTGAACGCTTTCGCAAAGGTATGTTTCGCCGTGAGACGCGTATTTTAGAGCTGAAAGAAGAAGTGAATGGAATCCGCCGCGAGGCGGGACTACCTGCACGTTATGAAAAAGTCTAATATCTGTATGTCATTCTTTGTCAATTACCTAGTATAACATGCATACTTCTAAAAGTGGTCAGGAGTATTCCACATGAGTAAGCGCAAGCGAAGTATCTCACGAATGGTCTACCTCTATGCGGCGCTCGCCATCATAGCGGTCGTGGTCGTTGTGGTTGGATGGATGGCGTCTGATAAATTTGGCCAATACATTGAGGAGCGGACTCAACTTATTGAGCAGGTAAATACCATGATCTCCAATATTGATTTTAATCCAATCGAACAGATTGACGAGATCGAGTTTATACGTGAAGAGCGCTCCAAGATTCAGCAGCAAGAGTTTTTCCGTAGTGCGGTGCTGGCGATCTCTGTCCTTCTTTTTGGAGTCACTTTGCCTATTTTAGCCACTCGATATTTTGTGCAACGCCTACAAGCGAATCTTGATTTACTAAACGACTATCTTTCCAACATAGGTAGAGGTACTTCGGCGCTTATGCCGCAGACTTTCGAATTCAAGGAATTTGATGACATATCAGAAACCTTACGCCAGGTAACCAGAGATCACGGGGAAACAGAGCAGCGTTGGAAGCGGGCGGAAATAGAGCTAATTTCATCGAATTCAGATTTGATTGATCAAGCGAGCGAGTTGTCTAAAGGGCGTAAATTTGCACTCAGCATGATGGAAGATGCTGATAATTCCAGAGAAGAGCTAGAGGTGACCAACGAGCGCCTGAATCAAATGATTGAGCAGGCCACACGATCGACTCTCGAAGCTGACACTGCAAACCGTGCAAAAAGTGATTTTCTTGCTACGATGAGCCACGAAATCCGTACCCCACTCAACGGAATAATCGGCTTCGTAGAGATGCTTGACGACACTGCGCTGAACGAGGAGCAAGATGATTTTCTTATCAGAATTAAAAGTAGTAGCGAGGCGCTTATGTCACTTATTAATGATGTGCTCGATTTTTCTAAAGTCGAATCTGGTCACCTAAACCTAGAGCTCCGCGACTTCTCGATCCTACCCATGATTAGTGGCTTGAATTCAATGTTCTCGTCTCAAGCAACGGAGAAGGGTTTGAGTTTAAAAATTAGCGTAGATGATAATGTTCCTCGGGAGATTAAAGGTGATGAAACCAGATTAAGGCAGATTCTTTTGAACCTGCTTTCGAATGCAATTAAGTTTACGAAGTCAGGAGAGGTCTCCTTGCATGTGAGTATGCACAGCATTGATTCAGACTGTAATTTAGCGGAGCTGGAATTTGAAGTTCGCGATACTGGTATCGGAATGTCACGCGAGGAGATTTCACGCCTCTTCATGCCATTCTCGCAAGGTGATAGTTCGACGACTCGTAAATATGGAGGTACTGGTCTTGGGCTTGCTATTTGTAAGAGTCTGAGTGAGGCGATGGGCGGTAAAGTTTGGGCGACCAGTCAGCTCCACAAGGGCTCTAGCTTCTTTAGTCGAGTCCGGGTTGATGTTGTCTCGATGGGAGATACTCGTCCCCTGTCGTCCGATTTTGATAAACAGAAAGTGTTTTCTGCCGATTCAAAGAACAATAAAGAGGAATCCGATAAGCCCGCAGATTCCCTGCCTCTGAAGATAGCCGTTGCTGAAGATAATATGGCTAATCAACGAGTGATTATGATCATGCTTCGTCGTCTCGGCTGGGAGTCTGAATTTGCTGAAAACGGCCGAGAGCTTTTAGACTTGGTTCGCAATAAAGATTACGACCTCATTTTCATGGATGTGCAGATGCCTCTAATGGATGGGCTTGAAGCTGCACGTCGACTACGGGCGGGCGATGCTGGCGAGGGAGTCAAAGATGTTAAAATCATCGCTCTTACGGCAAATGCCCTAATCGGCGACGAAGCTCGCTGTCTTGAAAGTGGGATGAATGCCTATATGACTAAACCACTCAAGTTAAGCACCCTCAAGCAAGCCATACTGAGGCTATGCGATAAGTAGGGAGTAGGTCGTTTACCAGAAATACTTAGCTTTGATTGTGTGAAATGCTAAGTTATTAGGACCTAGCATTGCTAGATGGTGCCTGAAGTAAGGCTAACAAATGTATGCGTAGATCAGTTCCTTCTGTTGCGAAATTAACGCTAATACAGAATTTAAGCCCATTGCGCCGTCAGCTATTCTTTTTAGCCTCAATTTTAAAACTGAGAATAAGATAGAGGATCGTGCCAATAACGATGCCGCAGTCTGCTATGTTAAACGAAGGGTAGCGGCCAGTCGGTATAAGCCAGGGGATCGTGAAAGGGAAATGGAAATCCAAGAAGTCGATAACGTGCCCGTGAACCAAGCGGTCGGTCATATTACCCAAAATTCCTCCAGCGAGTAGACCAAACGCGTACTGCATCGACTTGCGATGTAGCTCTAGCGTATCTCGCAGTAAGTAGATCGCAAAAAGCGCGATCAAAGCAAAGACTGCGAGTAATCCGCCGTAGCCAGAAAGCATGCCCCAGGCCGCGCCTTCATTTCCGATGTGCACAATGTAGAAAAAATCATCGATCACTGCAATCGAATCAGGTGGATAATAGCTATCCAAATCCAGATTACAGAAAATCCACGCCTTTGTGATTTGATCGAGAACGAAAACTAAAAAAGCCGCTACGAAAAGTATTCGGTAACGAGCGATTTTGGAAGTGCTTGTGGACTGCATAATTTAAAATATTGTATAGGGCTGTTACTGCCTTGTGCCTGTATTGTCAAAGTTAAGCTTATTCTGGCATGTCTCGGAAGAATATACCTGTCCTGCCGACCCCTCCGATGTATTCACAGTTAAGCTTCTCAGGAATATCATTGCAGTAATTTTTAATCACTTCGCGGTCTGCTTCAAAACGAATTTTGATTAAACCGTTCTTCAGGAGCGCTCTATCGATCTCTTTAGATGCGGTTACACTAAGGCCTTGTTTGCCAA
>Ga0302126_10000586_pt1 | contig 23113 bp, 14 predicted proteins | sample CB4_20m_MG_FD_203108 | JGI IMG/M metagenome (GOLD analysis project Ga0302126, IMG submission 203108) | Marine microbial communities from Western Arctic Ocean, Canada - CB4_20m | ecosystem: Environmental > Aquatic > Marine > Oceanic | place: Canada: Western Arctic Ocean | collected 2017-09-24 | reverse complement strand
CGTCGTTGCTGTTGAAGATATCATCATCATCCAAAGTCTTCACTCGTTTTTCTTACTCGAGCGTATGGAAATAAATGAACGAATGAAAATATGATCCCTCCTCGATTCAATGAATCTCTCTCTCTCTTCTCTCTCTCTCTCTCTCTCTCTATCGTGTAACAGAGATATTTCCAGTTCCCTCGAATGTTTATTTAATATTCGATTTCTGTTTTTTGAGGGAAGAGATATCTGGAAAGGCTGAAAATGCGAGGGTTGAAAAGTAAATAAAAATGGATATGTCTAAAAAATACAAAACCCTAAACACAAGCACACAAAATATCTCCCCCAGCAGCATTTCCGCTTTTTCTTTTTCCCCAATTCGTCGCGGCAGCTTTTGTTGAACGATAATAATAAGTAAACGATGAACGCCTTACGGCTTAACCTGAATCAAACCACGCAGGCGAAGAGTGATACTAGTAAACGGTTAGCGAAGAATGCGAGAAGAGCGCGCGGTGGAACCAGGTACGCGTTGATCATAAACACTTTTTACTTTATCGTTTTTTGAGGATTATAATAACCCTCTCGAGGGATCGAGAGCCGTCAAAGTTACGTTAAATCGCGCGAAACATTTTTGATGATCATCGCCGAATCGCGCGATTGTTTTTTTCTAGCGAGAGAGAGAGAGAGAGAGGGGTGTTTATTGCCGCGATTCTCGCGTTGCGATCGATCGATCGATCTCCCTCTCTGTCCTGATTACGTGTATTGAATTATTATTCACAGAGGGAAGAGAAATCTCTCTGTCTTTTCGCTGGGGCAAAAAACGATATTCGCAAGCGAAAAGAGTTTACTGACCAGTGATATCATTTTTACATTAATTTCATGACTGAACAGGGCACGAGCGATATCGGACGCACCGGCACAAAATGTAAAATTCGACATTAAAGACTTATCCGAAATCGCGGAACGAAGAACGAGGAAGATCTCGGCGACCGGGGCAAACTTGAAGGACTGGACGCCTCAGTCGTACAGGAACCGAGAAGCTTTACAGCAACCGAACTATGAGGACAAACAAGAGATCGATGCCGTGTTACGTGCGATGGAAGATTTACCGCCTTTGGTTTTCGCCGGTGAGTCGAGAAAGTTACAGACGCAATTGGCAAACGCCGCGGCGGGGAACGCGTTTGTTCTATTCGGAGGAGATTGCGCCGAATCGTTTAAAGAGTTTAGGGCGGATAACGTTAGAGATACGTACAGAGTTCTTTTGCAGATGGCTGTTGTTTTAATGTACGGCGCTGGTATGCCAGTCGTGAAGCTTGGGAGAATGGCTGGTCAATTCGCAAAACCGAGATCGGAGGATTTGGAAACGATCGACGGCGTGTCTTTACCGAGTTACAGAGGAGATAACATTAACTCTTGCGAGTTCACCCCAGAAGCTAGACGACCTGATCCAAAAAGGTTGATTAGAGCGTACGATCAATCCGTATCGACTTTGAATTTATTGAGAGCGTTTTCGAACGGTGGCTATGCCGCTATGCAACGCGTCTCCAAGTGGAACCTCGAATTCATGCAAGGGTCGCCGAGAGCAGAAAAATACGTAAAGTTAGCCGCCGATGTCGATCGTGCTATTGAATTCATGCACGCATGTGGTATCGATGAGAATCACTCGGTCATGAACTCGACGGATTTTTACACCGCGCACGAAGCCTTGCACTTGGGCTACGAAGAATCTTTAACGAGATTGGATTCGACCACGAACGATTTCTACGGCTGCTCGGCGCACTTCTTATGGTGCGGCGAACGTACGAGACAACCGGAAGGCGCGCACATGGAATATTTCCGCGGCATCTCAAACCCAATCGGGATTAAGATTTCAGACAAATCAGACGGCGAAAGCGTCGTCGCATTGGTGAAGCACTTAAATCCAGACAACGTCCCAGGGCGCATCACGTTGGTCTCTAGAATGGGCGCGAAAGCTTTAAGAGAACACTTACCGCGTTTGATCACCGCAATCGAACAAGCTGGCTTAAACGTCTTATGGGTATCCGACCCAATGCACGGGAACACGATCAAAACCGATAACGGTTTCAAAACTCGCCCGTTTGAATACATCCTCGAAGAAGTCATGGCGTTCTTTGAAGTTCACGAAAAAATGGGCACTCACCCTGGCGGCGTTCACTTAGAAATGACCGGTCAAAACGTCACCGAATGCACTGGCGGTTCAGGCGCATCCTCGGTCTCAACATCCGATCTAGAGTTGCGTTATTTAACCCATTGCGATCCGCGCTTAAACGCCTCGCAAGCGATCGAGTTATCGTTCATGATGGCGCAAAAATTGTCCGAGATGAAGCAACGGAAATTAGCTGCCAAAAACGCCGGCGCTAAGTAAACATATATACTATACGTGTGCATACATCTTCGCACATACGACTCTACGTGTTATTCTTATTTTAAATCTCTCTCTCTCTCTCTCTCTCTCTCTCTCTCTCACTACTCTCTCTTCGTCGTTACCGGTACTGGTTTATCACTTTTTTTCCGCCTTCTTTTCTGCCATACTCTTTGCCGCACCTTTTTAAGAAAACAGCCTAAAACCCTAAACCCTAAAACAGTCTAAAAAGAAAAAGAACACAACGAAGAAACTTCTTCATTCGTCCCTTTGCAGGGAAAACGGAATAAAAAGAACAGAGTCGGAAATGTACCAAGCGTCTTCCGCGTTCCATGGTCAGAACACTTCGCCGAGGCCGCGAGCTCTGAACAAACGAAGGCCTCGCACTGATCGCGATAAAGAACTCCTCGATCGCAGGAAAACGACGAACGATCGCGTGCGTACTTTAACGCAGACTAACGCGTTGGACTTTTTTCGTTTCCTTCGTTCGGATTGGAACGAAGAAGAAAAGGAAGAAGAAGAAGCGAAGAAGAAGAAGGAGAAGAAGAAGATCTCGATCGATGCTCGGAATAGGACGCAGACGAGGGAAGAAGAGGATGTGAAGCAGAAGAAGAGGAAGCCGAAGATGACGTTTTTGTTCAACGCAGGCGATGATGCAGATGTATCGAAGGGTGCCAGTGTTACTGCGACTACTGCTGCCGCGAAAGAGGAGAAGAAGAAGAAAAATGAAATCGAGAGTGTTAATAATGTTAATAATAATATATTGTTTCAGACGATCCCGAGATTATCGATAATAAGAGATAAGTGGAAAAATAGAAAGATTGATAGGATAGATATACCCGTAGTGAAGACGTTTTCGGAGTTGTATAGACACGCGGAGATTTGCTCTATGAGCGATACAGAGGTCGCGGTGATCGAAAAGTGGTTTAGGAAATACGGAGAGACAGTGAGAGTTTTGGAGATACCTGCGATTGATCAGAGGGTTATAGTTGCAGTGAATGATAAGGAGAAGAGGATTACGATTTGTTTGAGAGGGACGAAGACTTTAGTGAACGCGGCGCAGAATTTACGCGTTAGTACCGACTGGTCTTCGACATCGACCATGACAACGACGACAACAGAGGACGGAACGCAACAAAAACAACAACAGAATAATATGAGAAGATTCCCAAAAATTTCGTTTCCGAAGATTCCCGATGCGTTTCGAAAGAAACTTGATGATGATTTTCCAGATTTCAACGTGAAAATGCATAGGGGATATAGGACAATCGCGCTCGTCGTGAAACGAGAGGTGAGCGAGTTCTTAAAAGATGGGTACGAGGTTGACTTACAAGGACATTCACTCGGTGGTGCATGCGCTTTGGCTTTGGCTTTGGTGTATCATCACGAAGGGAAAACAAAAGTTAGACGCGTGGTCACTTTTGGGAGTCCTAAACTCGGTCCGAAAGACACACAAGATGCGGCTGAACGAGCCGGGTTGCAAATCTTGCGCGTCGTTCAAAAAGATGACATTTTCCCATTTTTACCAATGTCCAGACCTGGTGTTACGAAACCGTACGTGCATTGTGGCGACGGTATATATCTCGACTCGGATCAGCCCGGGAAGTTTGCCGAACTTCCTCGATGGTACGGAGGCTCTGGAATTCTTTGGAGACAAAAAGCAATCGTTACCGCTGCGTATAAAAGCTCTTTGAAAAAACGCAACGAAATTTTACAGTCGATGGATAGCAACGCTACTACTATTACTCCTCCTTCATTAAACTTAGTAGATGCTTTGCAGCAGCAAGCACCAGTGAACGAGTCTCAGAATGAAAAAATATCAGCCTGGGTTAAGCGTATTCGCACACAGAGGTTTCTAAAAGCGCGACAAACGCTTTTCTCGTTGGCAAAAGAAGATGCGGCGTTAGCATCCGCGTTGGATAGAGAAGAAATTAAAGAATTGAGCGATGCGAACGCTGGATCTTTTGATGACGAAGAAGACTCAAAGTTATTGTTAAAGGAAGAGTCTGGGAAGTTAGATATCGTCCAAATAAGCAAAAGCAAGTTAACAAAAATGACTGTGGGACCAACCATCTTCGAACGCTTGAGGGATTTACAAAAGTTTGACCAAAAAGAACGCGTGCGTCGACTCGAATGCCACAGAATGGTGAGATATCGCGACGAACTCAAGTCTATCATGGACGTTGGACCACAAAAAGTTGATTTAAATAATATGTTTGACGACTTGTATACGACGTATCGTGAGACAAAAGGAGATTCGAACAACGTTTCTTTAAAGAAAATTAACACAGCAAACAAAAACAACAGCAATAATAACAATATTAATAACGCCGCAAGAGCAAGATAGATTTCCAAAGCCGTTCTCGAACTCGGCCGTTTTTGTCTGAACGAGTGGGAAGGCGGTACGCATATACTTTTTCTCGATCAAATATTTTTTTTAGTACTACTACCGTAAGTAGGAGCACAATAAATTATTTACATAAAACGCATACCTACAGGATGTACTTCTATTATTTAAACGTCAACCAACGCTTTATAGATCTCGGCTTCGTTGAATACCAAATCTTCTTTGCAAAACTCACACGATATTTCAATCTTGCCATCTTCTTGAACGATTTTCATCGCCTCTTCTCTTCCAAGAGAAGCTATCGCTTTCAACATCCTTTGTTCTAACTGATCTCGATTACAAGGCCCGTACGTCGGCGTCAACCTCGTCTCGACTTCCTTAAACACACCTAATTCGCCTAAAATCTTAATCGCAATATCTTCCGCCGATAGCCCTTGTTCGACCATAGTTGACGGCGAATCCAACGTCGGTATATGTTTCTCTAAAAAGTCCAACGTCTCGTCGCTCGCGAACGGCAGCACTTGCACCATGTACCCCCCAGCTCCAATGACCGTCAAACTCTTATCTAACTGTACGCCTACGCTAATCGCCGAATTCGTTTGTTCCGAGTCTCTCATATATACCGCTATATCCTCAGCGATCTCGCCAGTCAATATATCGACTTGCCCGACGTACGGTTGCACCCAAGACGGATGACTACGCGTAACCGACAAAATCCCTTTCCCAACCGCCTCGCCTACGTTCAACTTCCCGTCTTTCCTCAAAGGCGGATCCGCGTTAACGTTCCCGGCCAAGCACTTACACACTCCATCGTTCGCGCTCACCGCGATCAACTGCCCTAACGGCCCATCCCCCCTAAACGTTATTTGCACTGACTCCTCGTCGCCCTTAAACGCGCCTAACAATAAACTCGCGCAAAGCGCTCTGCCTAACGCCGCCGTCGCCGTCGGCGCGCTCCTATGTCTTCTCTGCGCCTCTGATACTAACTTCGTCGCCGTCACTGCGATTATCGAAATCTCTTGATTCTTTGACATCACTCTGTACACCTCGTCTTTTTGTTCTCGTTGTTGTCGTTGCAGTTGTTGCACGGAAGAGGCGTTAGCACGAGTCATCTGCGTCTGCGTCGTTCGTCTTCTTAAACGCTGCTTCGATGAATGCTCTTCTTTCATTAATTTCTGTGTTCCTCGAACCCCGATCGATAACGTGCGAAACATTCTATGCAGGGTTACTTCTTATTCTTTCGCGCGTGTTTCTGTTTGCATACAAAAAGTGACGAAGGCTCAGTTTTTACCTTCGTTTTTGCAGTTTTTACCTTCGTTTTGCACTTTTTCTGTTTTTCTGTTTTTCGGCCACACAGGCAACGACGTAAAATAATAAATGCCAATCGTTAGAGCGAATACGGGCGCGCAACACTTATTGATCCATTCGACCACTGCTGCAACTGCTCACGCTGCGCAGGAACAAAAAGAGCGAGTGAAAATAACGATCTTTGTATGTGTAGGGGTCATCGTAGGCTCGATAGTATACATGGTCCTCGATTGACAGCGTGAGATGATTGAATAACATCTAGATACGAATATTCTTTTTTATTCGTTTCGATTGATGAGATCTTTGACTCGTTAAGATCAGTGAGTATATGACGCCTTTTTAAAGAGTTAAGTTTTGAAGAGAGGTACAGCGCGATAGAGCGATAAAGAAATGGATACCGATCGCGATGATGATCTCGACAGTGCAAAGCTTACGAGTTTGAAGTTCGTGAAATGGGAGTCGAGAGTAGATCCGTCGTTTTGGATGAAAATAGCAGAACTGAAATTGAACGCGTTGAAACTCTCTGAGGAAGAAATAGCAGTCGTCGGAGAATTTAACGCTTCGAGGGAGAGGCAAGAGCAACCGATGTTCGTAACTGCAGAGAACGTGATTCATGGTAGTAATGAAAGTAGCAGTAGCGATGACAGTACTACGTCTCGTAGGCGTAGGAAAGAGAAGTGGATGGCGAAAGGAAGCGCGAGGAACTATAACACGAGAGAGCGCTTCTTTCAGTTTTCGCCGAACGCGGAGGCGAAAAGGTTAGGCGAATCGATGTTAGAGATGTTTAAAACAGGGGGTATAGATTTAGAGGAGAGTTCTTTGAGTGCGTTGAATCAGTTTACGGTGTTCATGCACGCTGATTTGAAGGCGTGGAAGTTTTATTATTGGTTTTTGTTTCCGAGCATATCGTTGCCGTACGAGTTCAGAGAGAAGATTTTGGATCTTCGAGAGGAAGATTCAGTGATTAATAGAGTGAGAGAAGAAGCGATCAAAGAATGGCTCGACGATCCTTTAACGATTGATTTTGCTTGGATCATGGAAACTACTGTTGATCCAGGAAAAATAGTTGTTTCGCGCAATCATAAACTAGGTAAATTTTCAGAAGTATGCGGGCGCTTACGAGAAGAAAAAGATGACAAAGGTATTGTTAAGATCGAAATTTGTTTCATCGATAACGCTAGTAACGTCGATTGTCCATCGATTTCGTTATTGAACGTTCTTGGTTTGATTGATGTTCGATTTAAGCGAACTATTCCAATCGATGTCGTTTGCGTTAGGTGTAACAAGAAAGGTATTTTTGCTTTAGAAAATTGTCTGTTCATCAAAGGCATACAACCGTTATCTCCCGAGATTCTCGAAAACTTATTAGTAAACGATGATGAAGGTCATAAACAAACACCGCCACAAATAATTGGATGGGAGCGCGACGATGCAAATAAGTTGAAGCCTCGGAAAGCCGATTTATCTTCTTCGATGGATCCAGAAAAATTAGCCCGAGATGCGGTCGATTTGAACTTGAAACTCATGCGATGGCGACAAGCGCCGACTTTGGATATTGACGCAATTTCTAAAAAAAAAGTTTTGTTAATTGGTGCGGGAACGTTAGGTTGCTCAGTCGCGCGAACACTTTTGGGATGGGGCGTTCGAAACATGACGTTCATCGATGACGGTAACGTTTCGTTCTCGAATCCTGCGAGGCAGAGTTTGTTCACTTTTGAAGATTGTTTAGACGGAGGTAAACCGAAAGCTCGCGCGGCTGCTGAAAGATTAAAGGCAATCGTACCAGATCTAAACACGAATTACGTACAAATGCGCGTACCAATGCCCGGTCATAAAGTCCCAGAGAGTGAAACGGAAGACGTGCTTGAATGTATTGAAACGCTGGAACGAGAGATTAAAAACGCGGACGCCGTGTTTATTTTGACAGATACTCGTGAATCGCGTTGGTTACCGACTCTTTTATGCAACGCAAATAACGTGAGATGCTATAATTGCGCGTTAGGTTTTGATACGTATCTCGCAATGCGACACGGAATACCGATGGACGATGAAACGAACGCTAGAAAGGGCTGTTATTTCTGCAACGACGTCGTTGCGCCAAAAGATTCAACCACGGATAGAAGTCTCGATCAACAGTGTACTGTGACTAGACCTGGTTTAGCCCAAATCGCTGGCGCACTCGCGGTCGAACTCTTCATAACCTTAAGCGAAGAAGAGCGTTGCTTGACCGCGAAATCATCCTCTTCCATATTCGGAAACGACGACGAAGATTCTTCTCCTGAATCAAACGCGGCGCGAGTGCCTCATCAAATCCGAGGCAACTTACGCGCATTCACGCAACAAATCTTCGACGCACCTCCATTCGATAACTGCGTTGCGTGTGGCAAAAACGTCCTCGAGCAATACGCGCTAGAAAAATCTTCCTTCTTATTCAAAGCGTTCAACTGCGACGAGTACTTAGAGCTCGCGTCCGGTATTCGCGACCTATTGCAAAATTTCCAGAACAGTAAAGATGCTGATCTGTTCGGTTCTTGTTCCGAGGAAGATGAATTTTGATCTCATTATTTCCTTTTTGTTGTTGTTGTTTAAAAGATTTCTCCCGTGCGGCCCTTGCACCGTTGCACGCTGGATGCACGCGTACTAATAAACGAGTCACATTTTCTTCGCTGTCATTTTTCCTCATAAAAACGCTCTAGAGAACTACTTACTAATAAAAAAAATGCACTTATCGACACCGAAGAACAAAAAAGAGCAGAGCATCGCGAGATCCCAATCGAACACTCGTGGTCAGAGAACACCGCAAGCGGTACGTGCGTGCGTTTTATTGCCCTTCATCTTCGTCCGTTCTTTTCCTGAATCGAAAACATTTTTTCCATTTCCGATTTCCAATCCGAGAAAAGGGGAAACAAAAAAGAAATGACTCCCCAAACGACTAACTTTTAAATGATTACGATTTATTGATTAAAAACAAGGGATTCATTGATTACACTGACGATGAAGGGATGAGTTCGTCCATGAAGAAGAAGAAACAGATGAGAGAAACGACCGTGGCGTTCGGAAGAACGACTTCGATCGAGGAAACTATTTTAGTGAACAGTGTTGAGAAGAAAAAGATGATGATGTCGCCTAAGTACGAGAGGTCGAAGTATGTGAAGAATAATTCGGTAGTCGCACGAGTGATGCATGATCGTGCAGATTTCGTGGCTTCTCCGAGGGTGAAGCAAGCGATGGAGTTTTCGAGGAGTGCTGTGAATGGGGGGATTGAGCGCGTATCGACGAGCGAACGCGTGGCGAGGATTTTAGCAAACGCGAAGAAGAGGCCAGTGATAAGTGAGAGTGTTGTTAAGGAAGAAGAAAAAGCAGAAGATAAAGAGGAGAATAAAGTGAGTGATGACGATGTTGTAGTTGAGCGAAAAGTAGCTTTTCGAGTAGCGGATTTGGTGAAGAAATCAATAACCGCGATTGCGTCAGTCGAAGAACGTAAAGTCAAAGAATTGAATGAAGTCGTTGTTGTTCTCGATAAAGCGTTAACGGAATCGAACAAAGTATTAAAAGGAGAAGAAGAAGAAGATAATGAAGTAAAAAAGAAACAAGCAGCAGCCGAGCTAGCACAAAGTGATGTTGTTATCGTAAAAAAGAAGGAAAAGAAGACTTCGTTCAAGTCGTTGGCGAACGCTTCGCAGAGCATATTTTGGCTTAAAAAGTGCAACGCCGCGATCGCTAAAGGAGATGAAGCAGCTGCAATCGTAGCGCTCCGCACTGGAATCACTCGGAAAGCGGAACCAATTCAAGAGTTATCGAATAAATTAAAAGAATTGGTCGAGTTGAAAATGAACGAAGCAGCAATCGAAGCGTCAAAATGCCCAGCTGTTGAGCAGCGTACGCCGCCGCCAAAAGAAGATGATTCAGTAGTAGTATTAGTCAAAGAAGAAGAAGAAAAAGTAGCTTCAGCATCATCCTCTGAAGAGTTTGAGTTCCAAACGATTAAAAAGACGGAAACCGCTGAGTTCGTCAAAGCATTCGAAGCAGAAAATCAAAAGGCGGTTTCAGAGGCGATGTTAATGTTAATTCGCGAGTCGCCCGATTTAAGTAATAATGGTCAGCAGCACTCTCATGCTGCTGCTATTGCTACACAGACAAAACAATCAAGCGTTGAAAGAGCTTTGGAATATGGCGGAGGCCTGTCGTTGTCGCCGCCAATTGCGACTAACGAACAAGAGTTTGCGTTTCGAGTCGTCGAGGAGTCTACTAAAATGGAAGAGGGGCAAGCGGATGCGTCGACAATCTCACAATCATCGCCGTTGACAATATTTGCTCGCTTAATGGGAAAAATGTTGACTGATACGATAGATACCATCGAAAACGGATTAGAAACGGCTGATAATAGAATTGCATTGAGCGCGAGAAGAAGTTTGTCTGTTGACGGCACTAGCGATATTAAGACTCGTCCTTCTTTCGATGCGATTATGAATTCACCTCACATATCGCCCAGAAGTCCGATTCGACGCCAGCACAGTTTAGACATGAAGCGGTATTACGAAAACAATAACGAAGCAGATATAGAGAAGCGAAAAGAAGTCGTCAAGGAAAGCTCAACAACGCCTCGAACAAATGCAAAAATACTCGCAAACACCTCTCCTTCTCCATCGAAGACGCCGTGGTCTCAATTAAAGAAAGTGCGCGATATCCAAACGCCAAAATCCACGAAGAATAAGAAATCGACATCTACTCGTAAACAGAAGATCGACCGATGAACATATATAAAGAGAGAGAGAGAGAGATGATGATAATAGATAAATAGATAAAAATATAATAACACGAGAACTCATTCGAGACATATCATGCGTTCAATTGAACCTCTAACAACTCATCCTCCTCAACGGTCTCAATCTTCACCCCTTCACCGACTGGTTGCGCGCAACATAATAAAACAAATCCTTGCTCGAGCACGTCGTCAGATAACATCGCGTTCGGTTGCTCAACCTTCCCACTCCTCTTCTTCGCTGGACACATCATGCATACGCCCATTTTACAATCATGTCTCAATTCGATCCCAGCCTCTAAACCGGCTTCTAATATCGATTCTCCATCTCGAACTTCGACTGTGTATTCTTTTCCTTCGTGGACGATCGTAACCGATGTCGCTTTCGTGATCGTGAGCGAGGAGTATCTTTTCGTTTTTGTGATTATATTTTTGTATCTATATCTAATTAAATGTTGTTTGGATGAAGATCGATCGTGGTGGAATTGCGCGAGCGGAGCGTTGATGATTCGTCCACGAGCTGTTTGCGCCACGAGTGAAACCATTCTCTCTCTAAGTTTTGATCGTTTTGATTTTGATTTCGTTCGCGTGTTGCCGTTTGTTCTTGTTTTGGCGATGTTTAATAACTTTTTTCTATTACGTCAATAGTTTTTGAGGACTAAGTAAGGACAACTCGATCTTCCATTTTTAAACACCTAAATGGCTAAAATGCTATAAAAAAATGTTCGCGAAGAGCGTATCTTCCGAGAGACGCCGATATACACGCGATAGAATACTTTTTTAAAAAAGCACTGCAACCTATATATAGTCGTCTCTTTCAACGATCGATGGCGAAGAGCATGTCGTCTTCTAAACCGACTCCCGGTGAAACCGTTTCGATGTTTTCTAGACTATCGTACCTTTTCATCGTCGTTGATTGAGGTAAACGAATCGAAGACGGCGGCTTCTGCGGTTTCTTGAGACGATCGGCTTTGAGTTCTCTCGCGCGTTTGGTTAGTTTCAATGTCGCTTTTTTCAAAGCGGTTTCGACCTCCATTGTATGGCGGACGCTTTCGACGTGCGGCCATGACGTTTGCGCGCCTCGGCGAATGAATCTGTTCATGTCCTTATTCGACGGGTGCCTTATTATTGAGCAGTAGTCCTTAAACGTCAAAGATGGTAAAATCGTAATATGTCCTTGGAAATCTTGAACGAGAATCCCGGAGAGTGTTCGTAAAATCCGCAAGTTCAATAAATCGACTTCGAGAAGTTTTTGAATGGAGTACTTTATGTTCAAAAGTAAAAAGTTAGCCACGCGCAAAAGTTTCGTCACTGCCGCTCTCCTATTCTTCCCGCGTTCGGCGTACGTCGAACGTCTTCTTCCGTGCGTTTCTTCGGCCAAATGCAAGACAAAGTTCAAATGCGGATTTACCTGAGAAACAATGAAATTATTACAGTTGAATAACTCCGTCAAACGAGCGGCTGGAATATCAGCCGTGATCGTACCATCGAATGACGATACTCCAGGCGGATGAAATGGAATCAATTGCCCATCGGCAGATTTGCATAAGATTGGAGACGGACGCATCAAGCCAGGGAGTGCACAACTCGCACAAACCGCCGTGCGTACTAAAGCTTTCGGTGAAGTCACGTGATTTAAAACGAACCCGTGCCCAGAACCAACGCTTACTTGAATACTCACGTGTCTCTTCGAAATCGCATAGGCTTCTTCAAAAGTAAAGTCACCAAAATATTGCTTCGTCGTATTTGCGAAGTCAGATTCGGACATTAACGTGCCGTGCTGTAAGAAATTCACAATCATTTTATACACTGGCGGAAACCACCGTACCCCGTATCGATCACTAATATCGTCAGTAATAGTCCCTAATAATTCGTCCTCGGGCATTACTGATATGAACGCGGCGACGATACTTCCACCAGATGTCCCAGAAACGACCGATGGACACAAACCTTCTTCTAATAAACTTCTAATAACTCCAAAATGATACATCGCCAAAGCACCACCGCCGGATAAACATAAAGCGGTTCTACCAAGACTTCGGTGTGCTTCTCTGACGAGTTTGAGATTATCGACGACTTTCGATTCGTCTTTGCACTCGTCGGCTATGAATTCAATCGCGCGAATGGTTTCATCTTTGAACCAAGTCACTAAAAGTTTCGTTCCTACGCGCGAGTGTGGCAATTTCATCAATCTATCGAGTCCGGCAAAGTTTCTGTGTAAAACCGTTCGTAAAGCGAGACCGATAGCGTTCGCATCTTTCGCCTCTCGAGCGGTTCTCATCGTTTCCGCGTATCCTCGGACTAACGAGTGATCATACGCGTCAGATGTTTCATCTCGTTTCCAATCGTTTCCTCCTTCACCAGCGTCTACTGGTAAAGCGTCGAGTTCGTTTGCAATTTTCAACCATTCTTTATAATTTTTCACGTTTCTCAATTTTTCAATCAATATCGCCCTATTCGTTCTATCGATATCTAGTTTCGATACGTCCGACTCTTTCCTACTCACGACTCTAAATTTTCTAAATAGATTTGAAAAAGCCAAAGCTCTGTTCGCGAATACGATCAAATGCACACATCCTAACATGATCAAATTCAAAGTTAAACTAAACGCTTCCATTCCTATTATTAAAACGGCCAGCATATGCGCGAATATGTTCGGAAACAACGGAGGCGCGACTGCTAAAAACACGACTCCAAAAATCCCTATAACAACCTTCGACGTCAACCATCTCCCGATTTCTTTCCACGCTAAATACACGACGACGACCCAAAACACGATGAGCGTTATCGCCGCGAACACAGCGCTTATCAAAAACAACATAACTTTCCTATTCTCGGTCGACCAATTTCTTTTATATAACTCATACCCGACGTCCAAATTCTTCTGCATTGTCTGCGACATCCTCCCAACGAACTGCGAAGCGGCTTCAGACGACGTCTGTATCATTTGAGATACTTTCATTCTCGCTATATCGATATCAATGTCTGGTATACTCGCGAGTTCTGATAAGCTTATTGTAGATATCGAATTCTTCAAATATTTCAACAAATGTTGCTTCGACGTCGTCGAAGCGTGTTGTTGTTGACTACTGCTTGAAGTGTGTTTGATTGGACTCTTTTCTTTCGTTGTCGTTGCATCTTCATTCTCTAATTCATTCTCTAATTCATTCTCTAAATCATCATCTTCATCGTCATCATCATCTCCTTCTTCTTCTTCACCATCATCGATCGATTTCCATGATGAATCAGCTCTCTTCATTTTATTATTATTATTATTAACACTCTTCGTTCTGTTTAAACTTTTGTCAAATTCATCATCAACATCATCTTCCCCAACACTATTAATCTTATTCTTGTTATTACTGTTGTTCAGTAACGCGCGAGAAGTCATACTCAAGTAAACGATTATGTCTATTCTCTCTCTTGCGCCTGTGATTGTGATTGCTTTAGCGAATGTTTAATCAATTTATTACAGAATATTTAATGATAAAGAAGTGATGGTTGTTAAAAAAAGAATCTGCTGCTGCTGCTGATGTGTTTGTTAAAGTTTTGGTTGCTGGTCAAACTTTAAAAAAAGCAAAAGGTGATTAATTTTTTTTTCGTAAACGCCTGCGTGGCAGTCGATTCGAGAGCGTTCGTTCGTTTATCGACTACGTCTGATCTATCGCTCTCTCTCTCGCGCGCGCGTGTGATTCAGTCTTGATTTTATGGTTGATGAAGTTTAATTGAACCGTTTGGAAATGAGGAACTTAAAAAGAACGAGTTTTTGTATCTGATCGGAACTTACTGACATCTTTTTTTTTAATGCTATCGTTGTTATTTTCACGCGAGAGAGTTCGGCTCTGATTAATTGACGCAGATTACACTGATTAACCATGATCGTAAGATTTGTTTGAGAGCCCGATTGTTGTTGTTTTTGTTGTTGTTGTTGCGTGATGAGCGCGAGCAGTAATCTTTTGCTTTTTGTATCGATTGTTTGTTCCCAGACGCCAGAGGTTTTATAAATGTGGGTGACGGAATAATCGGCATAATCGGATATGCGATTCTCGTCTCTTCTTCGTCTGATGCATACTTTCTTCTCTATTTTTATGATAGCAAAAACAGATAAAAGAACAATAATCGGAACAATGTCGTCGTCAAACGTCGCGAGACAACATAACTACAGACCGATAGCGAATGCGACGCCTTTAGGGTTGCTCGCGTTTTCAGTCACGACTGCCATATTTTCCGCAGGGTTGGTCACCGTGGCTGATAATACGCGTAACAGCAGACTCACGATTGGCTTCGCGTTTGGGTTTGGCGGTATCGTCCAATTACTCGCTGGCTTAATCGAACTTTTAAGAAACAACGAGTTTTCTGGTACAGCGTTCTCCGTCTACGGAGGCTTCTGGCTCTCTTACGGCGTCTTCAAAGTCATGGAGTCGGTGAACATATTCAAGGCGGATACGAACACGCTATCATTCGTGGCCGCGGTTTGGGCTTTGTTAACGGTCATCTTAGGCGTTCAAACGTTAGTGATCAACCGCGCGATCGCACTTCTCTTTGCGAACTTGACGTTGTTTTTCTTCTTCTTATCCGCCGCCGAGCAAACGACGTCTGATTCGTTCTTAAAAAAATTCACTGGAGGATGGGGGTTATGGACCAGTGCGACCGGATTCTACTGCGCGTTCGCCGAGCTCACGAACGAGACCTATCAACAACAGTTAGTCCCGATCGGGAACATCGGCGAAATTAATTACGGCGTCGCCGCTTCGCCCGGTAAAGGTGAAAACGTATACAGAACGGCTACGGAGCCGCATAGTACTACGCACGCCGCCGCGGCTACTCCAAGAAACGCGGACGCTCGTTGTTAAAAAACAACCGAAATTTTGTCGACCACTGCTGGCGTTCACGCGAATGCATTTAAAACGCGTCAATTTTGATATAAATCAAACTTTGTAGTACGACGGTCATCCACGTCAATCATCATTCATCGAAACGAAATATCTCGTCATCCGCAAAGCTTTTGTATCCATATCTTCACTATAGCTCTCGTTCATGGACTCACACATTGACGCATAAAAAAGGGAAGAAATTAATATAAATAAATATCTAATGAAAACGCAAGCGCGATTGAGCTCGAACTTCTTCGTTCGCCCTTCGGTTCATAAACGCGCTCACCAGGCGAGTAAACATTGGCAATTAAGAACGGCAATGAAGAACGACGATACATCTTTCCATTGTAATCGTTTCAGGACGCTAAAGACGATAACGATACCTGGACACCGAAAGCTTTACTGCGATGATCACAGAAAAAGAGGGGATAAACAAAAAACGAACTCGTTCTTCGGCGTCGGTGCGCCAGAGGCGTTAGTGATCGGCGTCGTCGCGTTAGTCGTCTTCGGCCCAAAAGGTCTCGCCGACCTCGCGAAGCAATTAGGGCAAACCCTGAGGCAGTTCAAGCCGACGATACAGGAACTTCAAGAAGTATCGAGGGAGTTTCAGGAGACGTTGTCGCAGGAGATCGGTGTGGATGATATCACGAGGCCACTGGCACAACCACAGAAAAGAATGAAACCAGTGCGAGACGCAAAGGTTGAAGACGACGATATGCGGACGCGCGAGAGCGCTAAAGTGAAGTTCGAGACGAGTACTACTTCTTCTGCGCAGAGAGAGATGATCGAGCAGTCGAAGAGGGCGGCGTGGGGTGGGAACGTTCCTGGAAATTTAAGCACTAGCGATGACGTTACTGCCTTTGTTGGAGATGCAGTCGTCGTAGCGGATGATGTTCAAGAAGAGGCCGTCATGCGCGAATACGACTATACGGATACCACAAAAACGACGAGTAACTAGTAGAATAGAGAACGATTTTAAACGCGCGCGTTCAAAACAATGAATCATCGCATAGATAAAGAAAGAAAGATAGAAAGAAACAAACAACGAGAGAGATTAATCGCGCTCGCACGCGTTGCTATATATGTAATAAAACGAGTAGACAATTCTAGACATATAATGTATCCGCTTTCCTTTTCCTTACATGACTTACAGCTTGACCTCGCGTCATAAAAAATCCCAACAACGCCGCATACCTCGTCTTCTTCGATTTTAATGGCAACGCTTTGAGTTCGAAAAAGATCCACGCAGAAGATGACGATGAAGCAGCAGAGGGAAAACAGCGCTCCTCATCCTACTCATTGTCCTCCTACTGCGCTCGCTAAAACTGATAAGAATGGGAACGGTCCAATCAATGATGATTTCCAATCAGCTCGCGAACATAATAATAATAACAATAACTATTACAGATCGGATGCTTCGGATTACTCGCTCGATTCGGATGAAGAAGAGTATAACGACGTAGGTGAGAACGCGCAAAAGTTTGCCGTGAACGCTTTTTCGGCCTCGGCTTCTTTTGCGAAAGATGATGACGATTTCAACAGTGCGAATAATGCTTCGCAGGAAGTAGTCGACCAGAACATAAAACAGAAAGAGATACAGAGATTATTCAATTTAACGGTGAGGATGTCCACGCAAATAGTGAGCGGGAGTCATAGGAGGAAGTTGAGGAATTATAGGAATTGTTTTACGGGGCGAGTATGCGTGCAATGGATGCTCGCGAATCGAGTGTGCGCGAGCTTAGCGGAGTGCGTCGAGCTCGGGGAGAAGATGGTGAAGAGGAATTTGATTGCTCCAGTGAAGAGACGCGGGCACGGGTCCGCGTTTGCGAATAGGAGCTTTTTGTATAGGTATAATTTTCAAGCGACGAATGGAGATCAGGCGAGTACGCAAGAACGCTTCGTAGAGTTATCGGTCGAGATCGGGAAGCTCGTGCAAGAGCTTAAGAATGTGCAGAGTAGGACTGAAGATACGAAGAGCGGAGTTAGATTTTTAGCGAAAGAGACTGCGATGAATATGGAGCGCGCTGAGATGATCATTAAAGCGATTAGAGTGCAATTGCATTGGGCAAGGTCGGCGGTTGTCGCCTTGAGCTTGGGCGTTTTGTTAATGGTCTTTCATCAAAGGAAAGATTTACCATCATCGTTATCATCAAATCAAGTTTTTAGCGATGAAAAAGTTGGATTAGGTGCGATTGGTTTTATCGTTTCTAGAACGCTCGAGGTTACGGCAGTGATTGCAGTTTTCGCGGCGATCGTGAGTTTGTTCTTGCAGGACGGGGGCGAATTGTTTTCGAACATGTTCTCAGACTCGGCTGAGTTAATCGAGAAGCAAGAGTTGAAAATGACATACGTCCTCAACGATGATGAAGATATAGTCGATCACAAAATTATAAGTGGGAAAGTAAATGGTAACGATAACGCAACTCAATCATCGCCATCTAGCACTATTAAGAAAATCGAGCGTTCCTCTAGCGTTACAGTCGGTAGCGTCGTTCGAAGGTTTTCGAGACCATTTCGAACGAGTATTGACGAACAAAGCTTAGACGATAGGGAAGCGTCAAAAACTATGCCGGAAGATTACGCATCGCCACCGCCTACTGAAGAAGACGTTCAATTCTGGAAAGATAATCAAGACGGATTTATTGGTCTGCGCTTGTCTCCATTACATTCATTCCAAAGACTTGTCGGTAGTATGATTTCAGATCATCAGAAGGAAACGGGCAACGCACCATGCCAAAGACCGTTCCACTTCGAGTCCGAGCTCTTTAGCGGCAAAGCGGTATGGTATTTCCGCGACGTACCTTCTACACCAAAGGAAATTTTTAACGGCAAAGCTAGAAAAGTGCAAGTCTGTATTCAAGGAAAGTTCAAAAGAGAGGTTAAAATTGACGACTTGATGTTTGGTCAGTACATGACTCGATCTTTTGCGAATTTACCTTCTCGTTGGTTAGTCTCGCTCGCATTGCGCGTATGCAGAGCTTTTGGAGCAAAATATACAATGGAGTTATCCTCTCCATCGGACGATCGTCCGTTCATTCGCGCACCGCTTATATTAGCCGCGCAAACCGTCTGCGTCTCAAGGCCAGGCGAAGAACCAGATGTTACTGGCGCTGCTATTGAAGATACGAACATTTTGAAATACGTGCCGGATAATTTAAGTCATTCTGAAAGGCGTTCGTTCATAGCTAAAATGATCAGAAAAATCCGAAACGATAATGTAAAGAAGGAAAAAACCTCCGCGCGTGGTGGTGTTGATCCGAGAAAAGATCTACCAGTAGATATGCCAGTATTTGATACAGAAAACGTGTATACGTTTTGCTTCTGGCAAGCGCAAATTGATTTTTCAACGTATATTGCAGATTTAGGTGTCACGCAGTTCGATTTGGCAAACATCGTCGATGGACAACCAATGACGGCAAATTGTAGAACTCGCGACGGCAAATTAGCATTTCGTTTCGAGGTGTGGCATAAAAATATAGTCGCACATGCGCGGCGTCTGTTTGATTATTCTCTTTATGAAAAGAACGTGAGTCTTTTGCGTCAAAAATAAACCGAAAAGAAATTTTTGTATGAATTGTGTATATAAGTATTATTATTACAAGTTATTGCGTAAATGTATTATTGATGTGTGTGTATATATATGTACCAGCATTTATTGCTTGTGCTCTTTTTGGGATTACTATTGAAGTAAACCTTTGACTTGATGATCATGTTGGTTTATCGATTCGTTAAACGCGTCTTCGATAATCGTCAATAATTTTCTCCCCAATCGCCTAGCAGTAGGCTCACTCTCCTCACTACTTTTCTTCTTCTTCGCAGTACAGTTCTTATCGCCACCGAAACAAAACACGCAAAAAATAATCACGCCAACACCGATCACAAACGCTAAAAGAATCAATTTCATCTTCAAGTTATTCCACCACATTCGATTTCTCAGCGCCCGTCCTTGCTTATGAAAATTATCCGCCTGGAACCTCAACGCCTCGGTTTTATCGACTAAAACCTCAATCTTCTCGCCTCTATCCAAAACTTTCTCAATATTATCCATCATAATCTCCTTAACTTCCGTTACTTGCTGCTGCACCGTCTGCACTTTCGTTTGCGCTTGTCCGCCTTGCTGACCAATCTCGAACGCGATCGATTCCTCCATCTCCTTCTTCAAAATAGGTCCAAACGTCCTATCCAGCGCGTGTGCGTTCAACGCACTCGCGGTTTCCTTGAATTTTTGCTGAAACTGTCCCTTAATCCGCTCCAGGAATTGAAACGGTACTTGTCTCCCGATCTCGTCGTCCGCGACGACTAAGTACGTATACCCGCCGTCCACTAAATAATTAAACGTATGCCTATCGCTGTTATAGGTGAACTTCGCGTCATTCGAAGGTACTTTATCGAGCGCCTGGTCAATCATAACATGATCATCGTAATAATAATAATAATAATAAAACATTCGTTAGTCACTATAAAAATCACTCAATACATATTTGATTGATGATCATGATGTTGATGATACTAATTCATTCTTCTTCTTCTTCGTCGCACACTATTGTTTTTACTTTCATACGACAAACTCATGACCTTGCCGTTTACCAGTTAACACGTACATAAATGATACTAGTAATAATGATAATAACGATGATACTAATAATCATGCATTCATTCTTCTTCGTAATCATTCGTGACCATTATTGTCGTTTACCGAACACGTTTTAAAAACAGTGCAGAGGGAGAAAAAAAAGAAATCCAAACCAGTTTTTCGAGCGTAGAAAGTATGCAGTACCTGAGTAGCGATCGTGGAGAAATTACCGGAGTAAGCGGTGTATTCAGCGAGGATAGTTTTAGTGGAGTTCTGTGTCCTCGCGACGAAGGCGTATATGAGTGGCATCTTTGTTCGCTTTAAGGCGTGTTCTCGTTTTGTGCAAGGCCTTTTATTTACTGGGGCAGTGCAGAAAGAGAGATCCCATGCTTTCGTGAATAAGGGTGCCTTTGTTTAATTAGGGTTTAGGGTTTGAGGTTTAGGGTTGGAGAATTCATGTTTTCTCAATCTAGAGAATAACTAATGTACGCGCGTATTATATATATATATATGGCTTATGGCTTATGGCTTATTAAATGTGTACAGCGTTAAACTCTACTAAAATGTCTAAACAAAAATCGTTTTTACTTGAAAGACTCACATTTTCTTTTCGCGAACCAGTATTGATCGATGTATCGTTCGGACGGCGCGGCCCAGGACCAGTCTTGGCGCATGCACGCGCGCGGCAAATCGAGCTCGGACCATTTTATGTGATCGAAGTAATCAGCTAAAGCTCTCGAGAGCGCGTGTTCGATGTCGCTTTCGTGTTCACCGTCGAAGTTATAGCCGTTGCATGATTTGTTGTAGCTCACTGCGCGAGCTGGGTCGAGTTGGACGTCGAAGACTGTGTCGCGTAGGCCTCCGGTGCGTCTGACTAAGGGAACTGCGCCGTATCGCATGGCGATCATTTGCGTTAAGCCGCACGGTTCGAATATCGATGGAACGCAAAATATGTCAGCACCGGCGTATATGAGATGAGATAATGGCTCGTCATAGGAGAAAAAGAAACCACCACGTCCTGGATGTTGTTGTTTCATTTCATTCGCTAGGTTTGCGAAATCGTTCGCGATTCGATTATCGGGCGCGGAACCGAGTAAGACGAAATACGCGCCTTTCTCCAACGCATATCGACACGCTTTCTTGATCAAATGTACACCCTTTTGCTCTGTTAATCTCGTCACGCATGCAATGACTGGTTTTGAATCGAAATCGGTCACGTCTAAACGCATGCGTTTCAAGAGCTCTAATTTCGCCTCGCGTTTGCCTTCTTTACAGTTTTTCCAATCATACGGTTTCGGAAGAAACTCATCGTTTGATGGGTCCCAAATGTCGTTATCAATGCCGTTGCGTATACCTTTGAATTTACCACTTTCATGTTTTGGAATGACGTTGATCGATGGATGGTTCTTAATCTCTTCCGCGTACGTTGGCGAAACGGTCGTCGCAAACGTACATTCGATCATCGCGCGACGAATCAAGTCTTGTCCAAACTGCAAGTTATGAATCGTCAAAGCCGTTGCAGTTGTTTTAGGCCTTTCCACGTTCCATATAGCAGGTGCTGTTTGCCAATCGTGCACGTGCAAAACGTCCGGGAAGCAATTCGCGCGCTTCATATATGAAACGCACGCGTTCGAGAAGAACTGAAAACGTAAATGATCGTCCCCTCTTCCGTAGATGCATCCAACGCGAAAATGTCCATTCTCTGGATCAACGAAAGTCACTTTAATACCTTCAACGAATCCTTTATATATGTTCACGACGTCGTTTCCAAAGTGAAACTGATCGACTTTCCGTAAGCCTTCGATTTCCTTATAATTCATGCAATCGTACTTTGGCACGTAAACGTCAACGGTATGCCCTTGTTCTTGAACAGAGCGCGATAACGCAGTAACGACGTCTCCTAAGCCTCCGACTTTTGCAATTGGTGCCATCTCAACTGCTAAATGAGCGATCTTAAGCTTTGGCGCAACGCCTGAAGCGCCAATAACATCGCAGTGATATTCGGCGCCTTCGTTATCGTCGATAAAGATGCCATTATCTTTAAACGAAAAATTAACCACGTGTGCATCGAGTGGGACATTAATGGTCGTCTCTAAAGTGCCACCGTTTATGCCACCACGCATATCTACGTTTACTTGTCGGTCTGGATGATTTTGAATGCGATTAAAGTTCACGGTGCAATATATCGCCCGAGCGAAAGTTAAAGGACCACCTTCTGGACGGTATCGAATCGTTACTTTGTCCCCAGCTTTTGGCCGCAAAGGGTCTGTATATACTCGATTTTCGCCTTTAATGGATGATATTGCCTTTTTAGCGAGTAACGAAGCTTTTGTTCTCACTGCATTTTCGGCATGAACTCTTGCGAACGCGAGTTGCTCTAGGTTTTTCTCTTTCCGTTTATCTACTAAAGTTTCCAACTCGCGATCGATTTGCGCTTCCCTAGAGTCATCGACGGTTACATTTACATCATCGCTTTCCGTAGCAGTTTCAATGTGGTAATCTTTGCCGTTATTATTGTCAAACTTGCCTTTAGAATCGCCAATGACAAAATCGATCACCATGGCTTCGCTCGGGACATCGATTGCAAGTTCCCACCATTCACATTTTGCCACGTCGTGGTTCTGCGGCTGCGCGTGAAAGTTTTGTATAGGCTGCAAATCAACTTTTAAAGCGTGCTGGAGACTCCACCCATTATAGCCAATCATTGCAAACAAAGTCTTTTCTTGACCATTAGATCCAGCAGAATTTATTAATTGTTTCCGATTATAAAATATCGTCACTCGCGTTCCTGCTAGGGGTCTGGAAACGCACGTATACACGTTCCGAACATTCTCCGAAGCGTTATCAAATTTCTTTATGGAATTTTTTGCAGTGTTTCTAGAATCAA
>Ga0302126_10000585_pt1 | contig 23124 bp, 15 predicted proteins | sample CB4_20m_MG_FD_203108 | JGI IMG/M metagenome (GOLD analysis project Ga0302126, IMG submission 203108) | Marine microbial communities from Western Arctic Ocean, Canada - CB4_20m | ecosystem: Environmental > Aquatic > Marine > Oceanic | place: Canada: Western Arctic Ocean | collected 2017-09-24 | reverse complement strand
CAGATGCTGCCATCAACTCAAGTGCTACGGAAGTTTTATACGATGGTATTGACAACGATTGTAATGCAGCTACATTAGATACAGTAGATGCTGATGGCGATGGGGAGAATTCAGATACGGATTGTGACGATTTAGATAACTCAACGTACTCTGGTGCAGCAGCGAATGACTCAACAACCGCATGTATGACGGATGCGGATGGTGATGGCTATGGTGATGTTGATGGAACGACAGCCGGTACTGATTGTGATGATTCAGATAGTATGGTGAATCCAGGAGCCACAGAAATACAAAATGATGGTATTGATAATGACTGTGATCCATCAACTACAGATACACTTTCTTTTGAGAACCATTCCGGTCTGATAGCTATTAAATTGTACCCACAACCTTTTAAAGATTTTATAACGATTAGCTTACCAGAACAATTACAAATTTCATCCCTTGAAATAAAAATTTATGATTTGAATGGAAGATTAATTATAAATCAAACTAAATCAGTTAACCAACAAACGATTGTTATTAACGGATTGAGTAACTTACAGAACGCTACTTATTTTATGTTTATTACGAACAGTGAAGGCAAAGAAACGATCGTTAAACAAATCCTTAAAATGCAATAATTATAAATTAAAACGAATAGATCCTGTAAGGCGCAAATGAGCGTCTGAAACACAAGCAGCATCAAGACCTAATTAACTATTTACTATTAAACATTAACCAAAATTTTAACATTATGAAAAAACAATTACTTTTATTATCCGGCTTGTTTTTAGCCACATTAACAGTTTCTGCACAATCCAATACTTGGCATGAAGTTGAATCATGTACAACATTAAGCGTTACTAGTATTACTTCAACGTTTGTGGTTTCGGTTACAAATCCAAATACAACACCACCCAATACCAGCGCTAATGTATCGTCCTTTACTAAGGGTACTGCAAGAATAGCACTGGTAAATCCAATAATGGACACCACAGGTCAATCAATTTCTCTAGAGCTTTTAGCAGATGTTGCTGGAGGAAATGGTGTTGGATCAGGTTTATTTCAAGTTCAATTACAAAGCTTAAATCCAGTTAAAACCACTCTTTTAGGGAACATATTTATAACTGCAGATGGTACTTGGGAACTTAAAACATTTAACTTAGACGGTAAGCCTAATGCAGTAAATGGATATGAATATCTTTATATTAATTCTGGTGTTAATAACGATACTGGAGCTACGGATGGAATTATATATTTCGATAAGTTAAAAGGCAGTCTTTCTCAAGAAATTCAAACCCCAACTTTGGCTGCGACGCCAACCTTGACTGCAGGAAACGCTTGGCTTTATAATCACGGGACTTCAGAATTGGGGGCTACACCTAATTTTAGTACAGATTCCGGAGGCTCAATGGAAACCAATGTAATAAACCCTTATACTTCTGACAATGCGAGTACCAATGTCTTAAAAATCACAAGAGGGGATGCTAATTTTGAATCTGTATTGTTTGATTTACCAGGATCTATTGATCCAACATCTGGTGAAACAGTGAAATTAAGGGTTTATACAGTCTATGATCAATGTGATAACGCCGCTAATATGAAGTTTTCATTAAAAAGTACAGAGGCAACAGACACCAATGGGAATATGGGACAAAAAGTGAGTTCGGTTTTAATGACTATTCCCTCCGGAAAATGGACGGAAGTTGAAGTAAATCTATCAACCTTTGCGGCTGGACAGCAAAGCACTGAATACGCATCTTATGATCGTTTGAATGTCTATCTTAATTTTGCAGACGGCACTCCTGCACTTTCAGACGGCAGTATATTCTATATAGATGCACTACAAGGGCCAGAATCTGCAGCACTTTCAACTTCGGATATCGTCTTAAATTCTCCACTAAAATTATTTCCTAACCCTGTGAACACTGCTTTTGTGTTGAGTCAAGAAGTTGATTCTGCAACATTCTATGATCTTATGGGGCGCACAGTAAAACAAATCAACTCTAAACAAACACAGTTTGATGTTTCTGATTTATCCAAAGGACTTTATTTAATGGATGTGATGAGAAATAACAAAAAACAAACCTTACGATTTATTAAAAAATAACAATTTAATTTTTATATTTTAAAAGTGCATGATACTCAAGTAGCCTGCACTTTTTTAGATTAGCTAAATGAATTCAACTCGTATCAAACCAATCCTGATAACTCTATTATATTCCATATTAGGGCAGGCACAAACTTACAATCAACAACTCACCACAATTTTTGAAGCGGAGGGTCCAAGTGCCACAGAAACCACTGGGTATAATTTTACAACCGCCTATAGTTCTTCTGCCTCTCAGTGGGAACTCGATTGGGATGAATCCCATGTGTTTCATAATTTAATTTCTTATACAGATCCAGACAATCCTCATCAGTCCTACGAACTTCGCATGGGAAAAGGCGGACAAATATATTCGTTTAAAGGCGCTGGAGTTGGAGGGTTTGGAGAAGCACTTCCGCCGCAATGGCGTCCAAGTTGGAACGCGTCTGGCGGATCTATTGCAGACCAATCTCCTAGCAATCCTATAAAATCGCATCATGGAAATTGGGCCACTTGGAACGATGAGGTCTGGCAAATGGTAGGTTCCGATCAAAATGATGGATTAGAGGGAGTGGTAAGAACCAAACCTCAAAATATTCACCAAGCTGGCCCCTATATGAACAACAACGCCCACCGAGCGAGCGATTTGATAGAAGCTCCATTTTATTCGCCCATAATTCAATCGTATTATGATGAAGCAAACCAGTCGTTCACTTCTTTTTATTGGGGGCAAAGTGAAAACCCCAATTATGTATATGATAACTCTCCTGGCTGTAATCCTTGTTCGGCAGATTTTTTTAGACCCTCAACACTTTTTAGTCAACGCTATAAAAACTTGGGAGATGGTGTCATTCAAGTCGATTTTTTAATATATAATTTCCACAGAACACGAGGGATCGATTATTGGAATGTGCCTTGGACAGCCGTTAGACATTCAAATTTACCGTATGCATTCATTTCTAATGACCCCGTCAATGAAACAATTTATGAACAGTTAAATACTAAAATAGGTTTTGTAGCAGACGATCCAAATACATCGGCAATTGATGAATCTGAAGGCTATCTTCCAAATTGGGTAGAAGGTGCTACCAGACGAACGAGTGGGAATAATTCGCTCTCAAGTGGTTGGTTTGGATTTTCGAATGCAGTGGACGGCAATGGCCCTAGTTTGGCATTTGTCACGGCCAAAGCATCGAGTAGTCCAACAAATGGGTATGGTGATTTGCGTTGGGGAACCGCTCTAGGCCCCAATGACATTAGAGATTTAACTATTTTTTCGCGCCGTTCAATAGCAGGGGCAGCAGATCCTGTAACAGGTCTTAAATCTTGGGGAATTGTTGGAGGTGAAAGTATTAAAGGACGTTATTTTATAGTCCTCGATTCTAGTATTGATGCCATCGTTAATCAAATTCAATCCAAAGGACTTGTGGCGGCCTCTAGTATTGAAAAAATCAGTTTTTCTGAAAATGAAAGTGGTGATATTCATTATTATTTTTCTCAAGAAACAGATGGATCTTACACCCCCATAAAAACCACTGTTGAAAGTGCAACAGTCTCCTTAAAAGACAAACCCTTTTTAGCAAGCTACCCCGCTTTTTTAATGCAAACAAGTTCGGAATCCAGAATCACTTCAGATCCGTATTACTATTCTCTAAAACCCTATGATGGCATTGTGGAGTCCATTGAACTTATGGGGTATTCAGATTCAGCGGTAGATATTAATCTTGAGATATTGAGTATTGAATCCTCTGAAATTAAAACAAAAGTATTTCCAAACCCTACAAACTCAAAAATTCGGATTGAAAGCAATCATCCCTTAAAAAACATTCAATTATTTAATATGAGAGGACAAGAATTGAATGCAATTATAAACTCCACAACAGATGCAGGCGTTATTGAGCTCGATATTAGTACTCTAGCTTCGGGACTGTATGTGTTAAAAATCAGAAATCAAACCTATCAAATTGTAAAAAATTAACAGAAGGCACTAAAAAAGCAACGAATTGATTAAATTGAGAACACTACTTTTTTGAATGCGTGCTAAATTTGTTGTTATTAAATTATAATTTTTAAAATCAATTAACTTAAATAACTTAAACATGAAAAAACTATTAATTATTGGCGCTTTAGTACTTTCAACAAGTGTATTCGCACAAGAAAAGTATGACCAAAAAACGGTTAACAACGTAAATACTTACATGACTAGAATTTCCTCAACATTAACGCTTTCAGAGGAAGAAAAAACAGAGGTATTTACTATCAAAGCTATTCACACTATGGGGTATTGGGAAATTGCTAAAAACAACGAACGAGGCACTGAAGAGTTTACTTCAGAGATTAAAGAGCTTAATAAAGCGTTTAATCTCAACCTGAGAGAAGCATTTGGAAATCAACGTGCAAAAGAAATTGCGATCGCAAGTCAAGTTAAAAAATAATAAATTGCATACCATTATAATACGGAGACTAAAAATAGTATTTCTTCTGCTTATCATACAGGCAGAGGTGAGCTATGCACAAACAAACAAGGCCTATCCCAAGTTTTCTTGGGATAAAGTGCCTCTGGTCTTTCATTTTAGAAAACACGATACGCTTTTATCTCTAAAAGAAGCAAAATTTATTTCAGAACGTTCTAATTTTATGGTTTTTGAAAAAGCTCATGGACAACTTCCAGGGGGTGCTTTTACAGAACAAGCTATTTTGAATGATGCTAAAGTTTTAAAAAAGCTAAACTCCGATATGAAAGTCATTTTTTATTGGAATACGCTTTTAGATTACCCCTTTTATGAAGCCTCTTCCGTTTTTAATGACCATCCAGAATGGTGGCTAAAAAAGAGCGATGGAACTATTGACTTCAAAAGAAATTCCACACTTAAAAAATACGATCTCTCCAATAAAAAGTTAAGAAAGTGGTGGGTAAAAGTCGTAAAAAAAGCAGTGAATAATCCACATATTGATGGTGTTTTTATGGACGCCTTTAACCAAGTTAAAGCCCCTTTTAATTTAAAAAATTGGGGTCAAGAAAAATTTGATGCCATGAATCGGGGTCTGGATGCTCTGGTCAATGAAACCAATGCTGCCTTAGACGCTGATAAAATAACCATCTGGAATGGCATTCGATCTACCCGTCACAGAGTGGTTGGTAATGATTATTTAGAGTCGATGGGTGCTGTGATGATTGAGCATTTTGGACACTTTCATAGTGCGTCTCCACAAAGTATGTTGTCGGATTTGGAACTGATGGACGAAGCTGCCAAAGCGGGCAAAATTGTCGTATTCAAAGCATGGCCTGGGTTTACTTGGTTAGACAAAGAACAAATGGCACTTCCTTTGGAAGATAAACAACAAATAGCAAAACAACACATCGAATTTCCGCTAGCTGCGTTTTTAATTGCCGCGCAAGAACACTCCTATTTTATATACAATTGGGGCTATCGGATGGATTTCGGCTCACTAGAGTGGTATCCAGAATTGGACAAACCCCTCGGTAAACCTTTAGGAGATTACGAGAAAAATGGTTTCATATTCACTCGAAAGTATGAACACGCCAGTATTTACCTCGATTTAAAAGAGACCAAAAACACCAAAATAACATGGCATTAAAATTGGGCTAAAAATGAGATTTTCTCTTTTTAGCATTTAATTTTTAAACTACAATTTCATTGATGAAAAACACACTGCTACTATTCGTTTTATTTTAGCAGGTTATATGGCTTGGTTGGGTCCTAAATTTATTGAAACTACTTTTTATTATCTTTACAGATATTAACCAAATTAAAAATGAAGTCTTCAGAAGATGCTTTAGAAGTAAAATTATGAGTGAACTAACTTCATGTAATAATGCCACTTTAGGGGTTTATCAACCTACGATTGACAATCCTTGGGATATTAAAAAAGTTCAGCATTTGTACCGACGTTTAGGCTTTGGTGCGACGCATTCTATGATCGATTCAGCGCTTTTACAAACGCCCTCAGACCTTGTGGATGCACTTATCGATGAGGCGATAAACAAGCCTGAAACGCCAGCTCCTGTGTGGGGAATTTATGAGGATTACAGTGTTTTTTTAGGAGTTTACGGAACCCAAACAGCCGTTTCCCAAGCCGTCAACCCTTTGCGTAAAGAGCTAGAAGGTACGTTTTGTGAAGACATGCGAACAAATAATTTAAGAGACCGCCTTACACTTTTTTGGTCCAATCATTTTGTGACCGAATTTAACACCTATAATGCTCCCAATTATTTATTCCAGCAATACCAAATGCGTCAAACGCATGCCATTGGAAATTTTAAAGACTTTGTTCGCGAGGTAGGGCTCAATAAAGCCATGTTGTTTTATTTGAATGGATTTGAAAATAAAGCCAGCAGTCCCAATGAAAATTATGCTCGAGAATTGTACGAACTTTTTACGATGGGAGTTGATAATGGATACACCCAAGATGATATCGTAGAAACGGCCCGAGCCCTTACGGGGTATAATAATAAAGTTTCGCATTGGGGTGAAATTGCATTTAATCCAACGCACTTTGATGCAGGCGATAAGACCATATTTGGACAAACCGGCAACTGGGGCTACGACGATGTGATCGATATCTTATTTGCTCAAAAAGAGACGTTAATTGCAACCTTTATTTGCAAGAAATTTTACACCTATTTTGTAAGCCCGAAGCTAAACATGACAATTGTTGATGAACTCGCTCAAACCTTTATTTCAAACGACTTTGAAATTGCACCCGTCTTGAGACTGCTGTTTAAAAGCGAACATTTTTTTGATGCCTACAGCATTGGAACTATTGTAAAAAGCCCGATGGATCTATTTATTAGTTTTCAAAAAGAGCTTGAAATGGAATATGTTGACCGCAATTTAAATGAAACGACCAGAACAGTCTTATATTATTTAAATGTCACTCTTTTTATACCTCCGAATGTGGCTGGCTGGTCAGAAGATAACAGTTGGTTGACTTCGGCAACATTACCTGAAAGGTGGCTCCGAATGAAGCATTTATTAATATATCAAAACAACGAAAATAATAATATTCTTAAAAATTTTGCAACAAATTTATTTGATATTAATGAAGATGCCGATGTGATTGCGAAAGGAATTGTCGATCATTTTTTATTGAAACCCTTGGTATATGATGCCGAATATGATGAAGCCATCGCCATATTTAAATCGGGTGTACCCGATAATTATTTTACCGATGGTACTTGGGATTTAAATTATTCGTTAGTGCCTACGCAAATATTCAACTTACTAAAACATATTATTAAAATTCCTGAATTCCAATTAAAATGAGTCATCAAAAACCAGAAAAACCCTCCCAATGCAACTCTCATGAGCATGATCTGTGGAACCGTCGTTCCTTTATTCAAATGCTGGGACTGGTAGGCGGTGGAACGATGGCATTTGGAAATTCTTCCTTATTATACTCCAAAGATTCTCAATTAAGCGTGGCGATTAATGCTACCGAAAATGATAATATTTTAGTGATTATAAAATTATTTGGTGGGAATGATGGCTTAAATACAGTCGTGCCTTTGAATCAATACGACTCCTATGCCGCGGCAAGACCCACGCTCAAAGTTCCACAAAATGAATTGTGGAATTTATCAGAAACAAACGAAGCCTATGGAATGCACAATTCTATGAGTGCACTCCAAGGGATGTGGGGCGATGGTAAAATGAAAATCATTAACAGTGTTGGTTATGACGATCCCAATAAATCACATTTTAAGGGAACCGATATTTGGGCATCAGGGCAAACAGGTCCCATTCAAGACAGTGGATGGCTCGGGCGCTACTTTGAAAATAAATATCCAGATTTCTTATTAAATCCGCCAGCCCAGCCCACAGCCATTCAAATTGGAAATGTCAAAAATATCACTTTTGATGGTTTTGAAGATGGGCAATATAGTTTTTCAGTAGCAAGTATTGGTCTTTTGCAACAAATCACTAACACAGGGTTATTGTATAATTTGGAAGGGTTGCCCGACTGTGTACATGGCGAAAAATTAAACTTTGTGCGTGGACTTGCCAATAACACCTACAACTATGCCGATGTGATTTACGATGCCTATAACCATTCGGATGCGACTACATTTTCAGGGTATTCTGACAACAGTCTTTCGGATCAGTTACAGCTTGTTTCAAAATTAATAAAAGGCCACTTAGGCACTAAAATATACATGGTCAATTTGGGCGGATTTGACACCCATTCCAATCAAGCCAACAGACAACCTCAATTATTGACCGAGATTTCCGATGCTATAAAAGTGTTTTATGACGATTTGGGTGCGGCTGGTCTCGATGATAAAGTGGTTTCAATGACCATTTCTGAATTTGGAAGACGCGTCAATGAAAATGGATCTGAAGGCACCGATCATGGAACTTCGGGTCCCATGATGCTTTTTGGGCCTAGCTTAGAAGGCAACGGCATGGTTGGAGACCACGCGAGTTTAAGCGAATTAACTTCAGACGGGGATTTAAATCACCATACTGATTTTAGAAATGTGTATGCAACCCTACTAAAAGAATGGATGTGTGTGGATCCAACAATTGTAGATGGCGTCATTTTAGGACAAAATTATGACAGTTTAGATTTAGGTTTTTCATGTGCGAGTCTTTCTTCAGATCCTATAAACTCAAGCATTGCAGCATTTGACCACTTTCCGATTTATGAAACGAATACAGTTTCTATTATCATGAATTTAGAATTTGCTCAAAAAGTTAACATCCATTTGTATAGCCTAACAGGACAGCACATTCAAGTCATTTATAAAGGCTATTTGTATACTGGAAATCATAAAATATCGATCGACTCAGATTTAAAAAACAGATTAGAGCAAGGTCAGTATATTTATCAAATTACCACTCCCAAAGGAAATTTCAGCAAGCTAATTATCTTATAATAATCCTTCAGTCCTCTTTTGAAGTAATTAGTTGTAAATTACAATAGTAAACTTTTGAGTTTTTAACCATTTTACCACCCTATACCCTGAATCTTCTTTAGTATTCAAGAATTGAGCAACAATTTGATTGAATTTAGAAACTCGTTATTTGACTAATTCGAGTTCTTTGCTATAGGTTAAATATACATTTAAAAATCTTTTAAAAATTAAACCAATGAAACAACTATTAACCATTATTTTACTTTCAATTTCAGGACTCATTTACGCTCAAAAAGTGACAGTTTCCGGAACGATCTATGATGATGCTGGAATTCCGCTTATTGGAGCAACCGTCGTCGTTTTAGACACTACCATAGGAACGGTCTCAGATTTTGACGGAAATTTTAGTATCGAAATCCCTAACGATTCAAATACACTGTTTGTAAGTTATGTTGGGTTTTTAGATCAAAAAATTAAAGTTGGTGAATCCACTACTTTTAATATCAAAATGATACTTGATAACCAAAGCTTGGATGAGGTGGTTGTGATAGGGTATGGAAGTGTTAAGAAAAGTGATTTAACAGGATCCATATCTTCTATAAAAGGAAATGATTTAACAAAATTTGGTGCGGTTTCCATTGACCAAGCCTTGGCGGGCCGTGCTGCAGGGGTTATTGTAACTCAAGGCTCAGGAGTCCCTGGGAGTGGCGCAAGCATTAAAATTAGAGGAATAAATTCCATGACTGGAAGTGACCCCTTATATGTAATAGATGGAGTACCATTAGAAAACACTAGCATCGCCTCCATTTCGGGTGCCGATCAGTCTAGTTCACAAATAACGCCACTTTCGTTGATCAATCCATCCGATATTTTATCTATTGAAATTCTAAAAGATGCTTCGGCAACTTCTATCTATGGTTCAAGAGGTGCAAATGGGGTTGTGTTGGTTACAACAAAATCTGGGAAAGCAGGCAAAACGGTGGTTGAAGTGAGTACAGAAACTTCCATAGCTTACATTCCAAAGATCATTGATGTTCAAGATGCCAATGAATGGAACCTTACCCGATACGAGGCTTATAGAAACAGTGGAGTAGATGTGTCATCTATGGAAACTCGCGTAGATTCTGCAAGGTTAGGCTTGCACAAATCAGTCAAATGGCAGGATAAAATTTTTAGACAAAGTCGTACTACAAACTCTAATTTCTCTGTGAGTGGTGGAACTAAAGATCTGAGGTATTTAATATCTTCAAATTATTTGGATGCCCAAGGGATTGTTCAAGAAACAGATTTTAAACGCATCTCTTCCCGGTTAAACTTAGATGCTCAAGTAAAAAAAGGGTTTAAAATTGGAACTCGAATCGTCTATTCTTCAGTAAACTCTAACCAGCAAAGTACCACTACCAACTGGGATACAGCTAATGGCGTGAATAGTATCATTCAACGGGCGTTGAAAACCCCACCAACCATAAATTTTGAAGAAGATTTAGGAGAAGATGGGACACGACTTTACACCCCTTTAGAAGCATTGGAGTCCAATGATTATGACAATCAAATCACACAATTCATTGGGAATGTTTTTGCCAATGTGACGCTTGGGAAAGGCATTGTTTTTAGAACGAACTTCTCGCACCAAAACCGCAGTACCACACAACGGTTTTATCAATTAGGAGGTGTTCTTCCAGAAGCTTATGACTTAAGCGGTTGGGCAAGAACAAATGACTCAAAATATACCTCCAAAACATTTACAAACACTTTAAACATTAATAAAAAGCTGGGGAAAGGGAGCATCAATGGGCTCTTGGGACAGTCTTTAGAGTGGCGTGAGTTTGAATTGGTAGGTACTTCTAACTATGGATTTCCAAATAATTTGTTAACCTATTTTTCTCCAGGGACTGCTGAGTTTAACGACCCTGATAAAATTATAAATTTCGAATCCACTTTAGCGTCCTTTTTTGGGAGAGTTAATTATGTGTATGATAGTAAGTTTTTGTTAACCCTTACAGGTCGTTACGATGGATCTTCCAAATTTGCAAAAAAAAATAAATGGGGCTTTTTCCCGTCTGCAGCCATTGGGTATGTCATTTCAAAAGAATCATTTTTAGCAGATTCAGAAACCGTATCTAATTTAAAATTAAGATTAAGTTATGGGATGGTAGGAAATCAAGCCTTAAGAGAATTTCAATCCCTCGCACAATTGGCAGCTGGATTGGTTGGAATGGGCACGGGGTCTGGAGGCGAAGCTACAACGCCTATTTTTTTTACAAGCCAACTTCCCAATGAGAATTTGAAATGGGAAACAACGACACAATTTAATGCGGGCTTAGATCTCGGTTTTTTAAACAATAGATTTACAACAACACTTGATATTTATAATAAACGTACCAAAGACCTTTTGGTGGTCGGAAATCCCATTCCTGCACAATCTGGATTTGCAACTTATGTAGAAAATGTAGGAGCGATGGAAACAAAGGGAGTCGATTTAGGAATCAATGCTAACATTATATCTACCGATAAGTTTTCTTGGAATATGTCTGGTTCGCTTTCTACAGGTAAAACAAAAATTGTAGATATGAAAGGCGATTTTGTTCAAAGTGGATACAATCAAGGATGGGTCTCTGGAGGCACACAACGATTGATCGTCGGCGAAGAGATCGGTACTTTCTTTGGATATAAGACACAAGGCATTGCACAATTTGATGATTTTGTTGAATTTCAAGGGCTAGCAACTGAAGAGCAGATAGAATTGTACAATACGGATCTTACGGCTACTTATACTTTTATAGATGATTATCAGGGTGGTTTTCCTATAGAAGCAACTCGTAATCGACCAGGAGAACAATTGTATAAAGATACAAATAACGATGGCGCCATTGATGAGGAAGACAGAGGCATCATTGGCTCTGCACAACCTGATTTTTCTTTTGGAATCAATAATAACTTTTCAATTGGAAATATAGATCTGAGTTTCTTTTTTGATGGACAAGTAGGGCAAGACATTGTAAATGTTACTAATTTTAGTTTATTAAGTTTCTCTTCTGAACAACAGTTGTCCACAGTAAGAAGTGCTTGGAGTCCTGAAAACAATAGCAACCAGTACCCAAGATTAGATCAAAGTAATTTTGGAGCGCCTGCATTTTTATTTAGTGACCGCTATATAGAAAAAGGATCTTTTGTGAGACTTCAAAATGTAACGATTGGCTATAATATGCCAAACAAATTTATTAAGAAACTTCAACTCACAAGTGCCAAAATATATGTATCAGGATCTAATTTATTCACACTTTCTGACTATACAGGCTTTAATCCAGATGTGTCATTAGGAGGGTCGAATAATCTAGCTTTAGGACATGATGATGCGGGTTATCCTGTAGCGAGAACGTTTAGACTTGGAGTAAATTTAAAATTTTAAAAAAGTGAATACTACTAAAACAATACTTATGAATATTATAGCTAAAATTGGATTACTGTTTATCATTATAGGTACAACCTCTTGTGAATCTTTTCTTGAGGAAGATCCAAATACATTTATTTCACAAACTAATTTTTATCAAACAGAATCCGATGCACGAACCGCTTGTGACGGCATCTATAAATTATTAAATGACGGAGGGGCTGTGTCCTTATATGGTCGTTTTTGGCCCGCAATTGATGTGGCTACAGACGATGTTTCTAGTAAAGTTGGGAGAACTAATTTTAATCCATGGTTCGAACACACGATCAATGGAGAACATGTTTGGTTTGAATCTTGGAACCAATATCAAGGCTTATGGTCTGGTATTTCTAGAGCCAACGATGTGATCAAATTCGTTCCAGAGATTGCAATGGATGCAGATGCCAAAAATGCCATCATAGGAGAAGCTAAAGCCCTAAGAGCCTTGTTTTATTTTCATTTGGTAAGAGCTTGGGGTGATATGCCTAAAGTAGTTAATGTGGGCTCTATCGAAGATTTTTCGAAACCACGATCTCTAGTTGATGAAATTTATGATGAAATTATTATTCCAGATTTAATGTTCGCAGAAAACGTGTGTGTAGATGATTTACACACAGGAAGAATCACAAAGTGGACTGCCAAAGTTATTTTAGCAGATGTATATCAAACCAGAGCTGGTTGGAGAAGAACATCTCAAGGAGACTTTACGCAAGGCAATGCAGAGTATTGGACTTTGGCTAGAGATAAAGCTAAAGAAATTATTGATAATTCACCTCACGTACTAAATACAACACCTCTTGTGGATGGTCAGAATATGACACCCGCTTATGGGGTGGCTTGGTCTCAGTCGAGCCCTTTTAGCATAGAGTCTATGCTCGAATTGGCATCAGTGAATGAAACTGGAAATGGAAACTGGATCACTCGCGAATGCGGCCCATGGTTTAATGGTCAACAATTCTGGGGTGCTGGAGTAAATAAACCCTTATTATCAGAGGGAATTAATCTGAATGTGAATCAACTGAAATTCCCTGTAGTGGTGGCCGTGGGAATGTTTATTCCAACCCCCGACTTATGGAATGCTTTCGAACCAGGCGATCAAAGAAGAGATTGGAGTTTAATGACGCGTTATACCACACCATCAGGGGACAATTACTTGTGCCAACCCACCTTTAGAAAATATGTAGATATTGATTTTTATTTAGGTGCTGATAATACAAGTTTCAGAAACACAACCAACAATCCGATTTTATACCGTTTGGCAGACGCGAAATTAATTTATGCTGAATCTGCAAATGAAGCCGATGGCGGGCCGAGTGCCGAAGCCTACACGCAAATCAATAGCATCAGAAATAGAGCGGGTTTACCAGATTTAGCAGGACTGTCTCAAAGTGATTTTAGAACAGCCGTTTGGAAAGAAAGACGCTTAGAATTTAATGCAGAATGTAAACGAAAATTTGATTTGGTACGAACCAATCGATTGACAACAGAAACGGCTTCAATTGAAGTTGATTGGACAACCGACAATGGATCCGTAAATAATTATTCGAATCATAATTCCCTCTTCACAGGTACTGTAGTTTGGCCAGATAATGAATGGCTGATGCCAATTCCGCAATCGCAAATCGAATTAAATATTGAGAATGAGTGGGTACAAAACGAAGGGTATTAATCACTATATAGATTTTATGAAATACTTAAATGCGTACTATTTTATAGCCTTGTTCATTTTTGGAATGGGGGTGAATATCTATGGTCAGTCGAAATCAAATCTTGATCAAAAGGGTCCTGAATGGATTAAAAGTGAGCTTACGAAGAGTCATGTATTTTCAGCACCTGAATTTGTATTCACAACTGAATATGATGAATTTCAAATTCAAGATAATATTAAAGGATTATTATTTGAGGGAGTGCCTTATAAGGGAAGACAAACCCAAGTATTTTGTTGGTATGGTGTCCCAAAATCTTTAAAAGCGGGCGAAAAAGCGCCTGCAGTCGTCTTGGTTCATGGCGGCGGCGGAACCGCCTTTCCACAGTGGGTTCGAAAATGGAATGACCGTGGCTATATTGCTATTTCTATTGCTTTGGAAGGTCAAATTCCAGGAGATAAAATCAAAAACGAAAATGGAAAGTCAGACTACCAACGCTTGCCAAGTGCTGGGCCTTCTAGAATCGGTTTTTTTTATGACTTAAATGAGGAGCCTTTAGAAGATCAGTGGTTCTACCATGCGGTGTCAGATGTCATTTTAGCAAATTCACTTTTGAGATCATTCCCAGAAGTGGACAGTTCGAATATTGGTATCACAGGAATTTCATGGGGAGGAATCCTTACCAATGTGGTCACGGGAATCGATGATCGTTTCGCTTTTTCAGCGCCTGTATATGGCTGCGGATTTCTGAATGAAACTCCACTCTATAAAAGATTGTTAGGAAATTTGAATCCGAAGGCTCAAAAATTTTATTTAAATAATTGGGAGCCTTCACTGTATGTGCCACGTCAAAAACTACCCACTCTTTTTGTGAATGGGACCAATGACCGTCACTTTACCATGAATAGTTTTACCAAAACATTTGAAGCGTCCACTAACGAAAAATACCTTCGTATCGAACACGAAATGCGTCATGGACATGGTCCAGGATGGGAGCCAGAAGCCATCTATAATTTTGCGGATTACATTACCAAAACAGGGTCAAACCCCGTGAGTGTGGTCTTAAAAAAAATAAGTAAAAAAAATCAATTAACCTATAAGTACACGGGGGGATCGATCAAAAAAGCAGCCTTGTATTATACAACGAATGCCAAGGATTGGGATTATGAAAGCTATAAGTGGATCAAAGTTCCAATAGTACTTTCAGATTCTAAAAACATTATAAAAACCAAATTACCTAAAGACGCACAGTACTTCTTTATCAATGTTATTACCACTGATAATTTAATGTACAGTTCATCTATGGTTAAAAAATAATTTAAATGATCTTCAATAAACACTCAATCAAACTAATTTTATCAACATACATTATTTGCATGTTTAGCACTCTTTCTTTTGCACAAGAAAAAGAGGAGAATATGGATGAAATGTGGGGTTCAGATAAAGTATCTGTAGAAGTCCTTAGAGCAGGTAAAGGCAAACTTTTTGACCAAAGTAATTTCGGAATGTTTATTCATTGGGGATTGTTTTCAAACCTAGCTGGTGAGTGGAAAGGTAAAACCTACTACGGCATTGGAGAGTGGTTAATGAACCCTCGTGTGGCTAACATTCCACCCAAAGACTACATGGAAGTTGCGAAAGATTTCAATCCTAAAAATTTTGATGCCAAAAAAATAGCACAATTAGCGAAAGATGCGGGGATGAAATACATCATTATTACCAGCAAGCATCACGAAGGTTTTGCCATGTTTGACTCCGAAGCGAGTCCTTTTAATATTGTAGATGCCACTCCTTTTGCTAGAGACCCCATGAAGGAACTAGCCAAAGCCTGTCATGATTTGGATCTTGGGTTTGGATTTTATTATTCGCACAATCAAGATTGGACGTCTCCTGGCGCAAAAGGAGGCCCCACCACAAATGACAATGGCGAAGCAGCCACATTTGAATCGTATTTCTATGAAAAGTGTTTGCCACAAATTAAAGAGATTTGTTCCAACTATGGAATTATTGATTTTGTTTGGTTTGACACCCCAGGTAATATGAAAAAGGAATTGGTCAAAGAAGTTGTTGAGGTGGTGCGCGATTTGCAACCCAATGCGATGTTGTGTAGCCGTGTTGGTCATGGTATGGGCGATTATTCGAGTAAAGGCGATATGGAAGTCCCCGTTCAGAATATGGAAGGCTTATGGGAAACCTGTGACACCAACAATGATTCATGGTCGTATGCATGGTACGATAACAATTTTAAAAGTCCAAAAAAAATCATAGAAAGACTCGTTTCAACCGTCGCACGTGGAGGTACTTACTTGTTCAATATTGGTCCAAACGGACAGGGAGAAGTTCCTGAAATTGGTGCTCAATTTTTAAGAGAAACAGGGCAATGGTTACAGAACTATCCGCAAGTCATTTATGACGCAGGGAGTTCTCCTTGGGGAACAGCCTTGGCGTGGGGCGATGTCACGACTGAAGGAACATCATTATTCTTAACAGTCTATGATTGGCCAGAAGATGGGCTGCTATATTTACCAGGATTACAAACAAAAATTGAATCTGCAAATCTTTTAGATGGAGCTCATAAAAGTGAGGTTGAGTATACTCAAAATGACCAATGGACTGTTTTTAAACTCCCGTTGCAATCTCCAGAAAAAAATGCTGCTGTGATTGAGATTACGACTAAAGTGAAAGCAACAGATGTTAATGTGAATACCAACCTAGGCGTTTATCCAAATTGTGAAACGCTTTTGTTGGCCGAACTTTCAACCGTAGAAAACGCCACACAAGAGGATATCCGATGGATGGAAAAATTTGGCGAGTGGAAACATGCCAATCAAGTGAGTCGTTGGGAAGATAACAGCCGTGTTTCTTGGGAAGTAAATGTCCAAAAAGCAGGCTATTATTATGTAGAACTCAACTATAAAGGCAGAAATCGATTGGTGTGGAAAACGGAAACAGACGAGGGTGTCATGATTCAAAATCAACAAGCAGCTACCGAGAAGTATGTGTTTTACACTATGGGCATCTTAGAATTTAAAACGCCTGGAAAACACACAATATCTGTTTCATTAGTGGAAGGCAATAAAAACAGCTCTAGTTTAAAAGGACTTTTACTGAAACCGATTCCTTAATTTTTATAAATATATCTCATTCAAAAGGGGTTAAAAATGTCTTAAATTAGTGTTTTAAATAATATAAATTTCATCAAATACAAATGTGTTTACGGTCCTTTATTTTACTCATTAGTTTTCCGTTGCTTGTATTCACACAGGAACTCAAAACAAAACAACCCAATATTATTTTTATATTTGCAGATGATTGGGGCTATAGAGATTTAGGAATTCACGGCAGTTCGTTTTGCGAAACGCCCAACCTTGATAAAATGGCATCGGAAGGTATTGATTTTCAAAATGTTTCCGTTGTAAACCCCGTCTGTTCTCCAAGTAGAGTAGGTGTGATGACGGGACAGTTTCCAGCGCGTCATTCAGTTCACGGGCATTTTGCTTCTGTGCAATCTCATATAAAACGGAATATGCCAGATTGGTTGGATACCCAAGCTCCTTTGCTTCCGAAGATGCTTAAAAATGCAGGTTACAAAACAGCTCATTTTGGAAAATGGCATTTATCAAATACCCATGTAGAAGATGGACCATCGCCTTTGGATTATGGGTATGATGAATACGGTGCTTTTAACTTACCAGGTCATTTACATCAGATGGATGCAGATTCAACGCTCTACAAAACTATTGATTTTGTAAAACGTCATAAAGACCAGCCTTTTTTTATTAATGCTTGGATTCATGCAACACACACACCGCATTATCCAAAGGAAAAATACATGAAGCAATTTTCTCATTTAGAGGAACAAAAACAAGTTTATGCCGCTGTTGTCGCTGAATATGATGAACGTATTGGAGAGCTTTTTAAAACCTTGAAAGAATTAAATATTGATAAAAATACGTTAGTGGTCTTTTCTTCAGATAATGGTCCAGAAATTACAGGTTCTAAAGAGATTAAAATAGCTCAAGATAATTCTACCGGATCCGGGCTTGGCACCTATTATTCTGTTGGCGAAACGCAAGGGCTTAAGGGACAAAAACGATCTTTATTTGCTGGCGGTGTTAGAATTCCATTTCTTGTAAGATGGCCAGAATCTGTGCCTTCAGGTATTGTAGATAAAACGACCGAAATAGCTACTATAGATTTACTACCTACATTTTTAGAATTAGCTGGAATTGGAAGTCCTAAAGGGTATCTTCCAGATGGCGAAAGTATAGTGAGGGCGATCAAAGGAAATGTCTTTAATCGACGTAAACCTATTTATTGGGATTGGAGATTTCCAAACAATTACCGTAAAGATTTTTGGCCTGATGCAGCCATACAAGAAGATAATTGGAAACTGTTAATTAATAAGAAGCTTAATAAAACAGAATTATACAATATTCTTTCGGATTGGTCAGAACAGAAAGATGTTTCTAAAGAACACCCCAAAAGAGTTCTTTCGATGCTTGAAAAATTAAAAGCATTTGAAGCAAGTTTACCAATAGCACCTCCAAAAAATAGTTTTTCAAAAGAAAGAAAGACTCTTGAATGATAGTCTAACTATTAAAACGTTTTAATTTTTTACTTAAGTATATTATAATGAAATTCACAGCACATAAAATTTTAGTTAAACAGCTGTTCCTGCTCTTAGGTATGAGTTTTATCAGTGCTGTGTCAACGGCTCAGGTAGTAACCCCTGCGGCGGTATTTCAATCGCAGATGGTTTTGCAGCAAGAAAACCCTATTACTATATGGGGAACCGCGAAGCAAGGAGATGAAATAGTTGTGAGTTTTGGTGATGAAGCACAAAAAACAATCACCAATCAACAAGGCCAATGGCAGGTCACATTCTCATCTCGAAAAGCATCTTTTGAACCACACACGCTGACCATTAATACTCTGGTTTTTGAAGATATATTAATTGGGGAAGTATGGATTTGTTCTGGACAGTCAAACATGGTGCGCACTTTGAGGCAATCCGATGGCGGTATGGAAGCCTTTAAGGATTCCAATCAAAATGCCATCCGAATACTTCACAACAGACATCCACGGTTAGTGGCTCCTAAAGGCGGTTATTTTAAAAGCGATTTAGAACGTTCTAACACCCTCGATTTTTTCGATGGAAAATGGGCCAAAACAACGGTTGAAAATATAGGCTCATTTTCTGCAATTGGATGGCGATTTGGTGCACAAATCAGCGCTCAGAAAAATGTACCCCTAGGATTGATTTTATTGGCAGTGGGTGGCTCGGCAATTAACAATTGGATCTCCCCACAAAGCTTGAAATCGAATCCTTTGACCGCAAGTTATTTTACCAAAGACTGGTTGACGAATGAAGATGTGGACCGAGGACATCGCAAACGGGGAAAAGATGCGTTTCAAAATGTCATAGAAGCAAAGCATCCTTATATCATTGGAGAAACGGCTTATCGTTGGATGTGTGAACCTGGCTTTTTATTTGAAGCCGGAATTGCGCCTTTAAAACACCTAAATTTCAAAGGGGTTCTGTGGTATCAAGGAGAAACCGATGCCATTACGGATCAACTTGTAGAACGGTATAAAACCTTGTTTCCTTTGATGGTTAAAGACTGGAGGTCTTATTTTAGTCAAGGAGATTTTCCGTTTATTTACGTGCAATTGCCTCGATTTAAGAAGATCACTTGGCCCGAATTTAGAAACAATCAACGGCTCGCAAAAAAAACCATTGATAACAGTTTTATGGTCGTTTCAATTGATTTGGGAATGAAGGATGATATTCATCCAACCGATAAATTACCCATTGCAGACAGAGCAGCAGATATTGCACTAACTCATGTATATAGTATTAAGATTAAAGGAACTCAGACTGCTGTAAAATCAATTCAAAAAAAAGGAAGTATTTTAAAAATAAAACTCACAGAAGATCTTTTTAGCAAAGGAAATTCGATAATAATTCCCGGATTTGAAATTTCAGATGTTTTAGGAAATTATAAAAAAACAACGGCAAAATTTCTAAACAAAAGAACACTAGTTGTAGATTGTGAAACGAATAGCCAGTTTATTCGCTATGGATGGCAGCCATATCCAATACCAAATTTAATACTATTTAGCAAAAATGGGAGTCCATTAAGTCCCTTTAAAGAATCCTTATAAAAACATAAAAATGACACATACCATAAAATTACAACTGCGACTCCTCTTTTTAATTGGCGTCTGTTTTTCAGGGTTTTCTCAATCGGAGACCAACAAACCCAATGTCATTGTAGTGATTACAGACGACCAAGGGTATGGCGATTTGGCTTGTCACGGGAATCCACTTATCAAAACGCCAGCCATCGATGCATTTTATGAGGAATCTGTACGTTTAACCGATTTTCATGTGGGGCCTACTTGTGCACCCACTAGAGCAGGATTATTGACCGGTCGTTTTGCTAACCGAACAGGAGTATGGCATACCATTGGAGGGGTTTCTATTTTGCGTGAACAAGAAGTGACCATCGCAAATGTGTTTCAAGATAATGACTATGAAACAGGCTTATTTGGGAAATGGCATTTAGGCGATAACTACCCGTCTCGACCCCAAGATAAAGGCTTTGATACGGCCATTTATCACGGCGGTGGAGGAGTTGGTCAAACACCCGATTACTGGCAAAACGATTATTTTGATGATACTTATTTAGTCAATGGAACTCCTAAGAAATTTGAAGGCTATTGCACCGATGTTTGGTTTGATGAAGCGATTGACTTTATTAAAACAAATAAAAATCAACCTTTTTTATGTTGGATTTCTACCAATGCCCCGCATTCTCCTTTGAATGTTCCTCAAGAGTATTATGATATTTATAAAGACTTAGACATACCTGAAGATCAAAAAAAATTCTATGGGATGATTACCAATGTCGATGCGAATTTTAAAAAGTTAACAAAACAACTTAAGAAATTAAAATTGTACGACACTACCATTCTTGTTTTTATGACCGATAATGGAACGGCCTACGGCTATAAAAAACTAGGGGGACAGTTTTATGGTTTTAATGCAGGGATGACCGGTACCAAAAACAGTGAATATGAAGGGGGACATCGTGTTCCGTTTTTTGTTTCCTACCCGAATGGAGGTATCTCTGGAGGTAAAGATGCCTCCGAGCTTTCGGCAAACATTGATATATTACCTACCCTCGCTTCGCTTTGTGGGCTAACGGTGAACACTCCACTTCCTATAGATGGAAAGGATATTTCTCAAGTACTAACAGGCGAAGAGACCACCATAGGTCGCGAGTATATCATTACTGACTCACAACGGGTACAATCGCCTATAAAGTGGCGTAAAAGCGCTGTGATGTCCGATAAAATGCGCTTGGTCAATGGAAAGGAACTTTACGATATTAGTTTGGACCCTGGACAGCAAAACAATTTGGCAAAAGAAGAACCTGAAAAAGTCGCACAAATGCGCGGGTATTATGAAGAATGGTGGACGTCTGTGTCATCAGAATTCAATCGACTTCCAGTAATTAAAGTAGGCTCTGAAATGGAAAACCCTTCTATTATTACCTGTCACGACAGTCATGTGCATGATTCCAAAATCCCGTGGAATCAAAGATTTATAAGACAAGCGAAAAAGAATCCTGTAGGAGGACACTATACTATCGAATTTGAACAGTCTGGACGGTATCAAATAGAGCTGAGCAGGTGGCCATTTGAGGCAAGCCTAGAAATTAATCAGGGATTTAGGGATAGCAAAGAAGCCTCCGAAAATATGGATGCTGTGCCCAATGGGCGTGCCATGAATTTTAAATCAGCCATTCTGAAAATAGGGGCTTGGAAGCAAGAACAACCGATTGAACAGGGGAGTAAGACTGTTGTGTTTACAGGACAGTTTACCAAAGGACTTTCAAATGTAAGTGCCTCCATGTTTTTAGAAAATAATGAGGAGTGGGGAGCGTATTATATCAAAATTCAGCATCTAAAAGAATAATAATTTAAAATAAAACAATGACATCCGAAGATATTATCATTGAAATTTTGTTTGAATCTGATCGAATGGGAATTAGAGAAAACGTCATAAATCAAGCCAAAAAATTAGGGTTAAAAAACTCAAAATTATCACGTGTTGAATCTTATGAATTGGCTTTTAAGAGTTTTGTTTCGTAAGTGTCTTTTTTCAGTTATAATGAGATTAGATATTAATTTATTTTATCCATAAAGCAGTAATATTTATAAGTGATTCCAGTTTAATTGCGATTTTCGCCAATTATTGTAGATAAAATGTATGAAACCCTTTTCTAAACAATTCAATCCATATAAATTTGAAAACAGGAATAATAAAAAAGGATTGAAATCAATATTAAAAATATATAAACCCCGTTAACGCCTTGTTAACCCCTTGTTAACAAGGCGTTAACTTAATATATAAATTATGAATTTAGAACAAAATAAGTTTAAAACCATCACTATTGGAACTCGCGTCACTGCAATCCAAAAAAAAATATATTTAGAAATTGCCCAAAAAAATAATTTGTGTTTGTCAGAATGGATTTTCTCTCTTTTGCAAATGTATTCCAATGGCTATGAATCCTACGGCAAACCAAGTTCTGAAATGATAGCAAAGGAAGAAGTGATTGAAAAATTACATTTAAAAATAAAATCATTAAAAAAGGACATAAATAACGACTTTCAAACTATTCAATGTTTAATTAATAAAATAGATCATTTAGAAAATAGACTAAACTTCGCTAAAACATTTTCAGCTATTAAAACGCAGCATATCGATATGTTGAATGATGAAAGGACAAACTCCTAATTTATTTGTAATATTACAAATAAATTGTATATTTGGGTTTATAAATTTTAAAAATGGAAATAGATCTAACAGCTTTTTATGGAAACAAATCGTTACCCCAAGAATTTAGAACCTACATATACACTCCTTTTTTATTAAAGACCCGATTAAATATCGTCTATACAGACCTCATAAATTGGGAACGTTCAGGTCTGTTAAATATCGATTATGGTGTGGATATAGACAAAACGCAGTACAAATCTACGGCTTTGTGCTTTATGGAATATGTATGGCTCAGTATCATTG
>Ga0302126_10000583_pt1 | contig 23138 bp, 16 predicted proteins | sample CB4_20m_MG_FD_203108 | JGI IMG/M metagenome (GOLD analysis project Ga0302126, IMG submission 203108) | Marine microbial communities from Western Arctic Ocean, Canada - CB4_20m | ecosystem: Environmental > Aquatic > Marine > Oceanic | place: Canada: Western Arctic Ocean | collected 2017-09-24 | reverse complement strand
TGTGTTATTTGGTTTCACTCTTCTTACCTTGGCGGCCGAGGTAGACTTCGATGACTTGAGGATCAGACTTCACTTTCTCAAAGGTGCCGTCTTTCAAAACATGGCCTTGGTGTAGCACGGTGACCTTACGCGCGATCTGTCGGATAAATTCCATGTCGTGCTCAATCACGATCAGGCTGTGCTTCTTTTCGAGGCTCAGTAGCAATTCACCGGTGCGCTCGGTTTCTTCGTCGCTCATACCGGCTGCAGGTTCGTCAATCAGTAAAATGCGCGGATCTTGCGCAAGCAACATGCCAATTTCGAGCCACTGCTTCTGGCCGTGCGACAGGCTGCCCGCTAAATCTTTGACGCGCGACTCTAGGCGAACTGTTTTTAACACTTCCATGATACGTTCACGATCGGACGCAGTTTCTTTATAAAATAGAGTCTTAAACACGCCTCGCGGACGATTCAACGAGAGCACCAAATTATCATACACCGTATGCGACTTATACACACTCGGCGTCTGGAATTTACGACCTATGCCGAGGCGGTTGATCTCATACTCGCGCAGTTTGGTAAGGTCCATGTCGTGACCGTCATTGTCATGCAGTGTCACCGTGCCTAGGTCGGGACGAGTGCGCCCGGTGATGATATCCATAAAGGTGCTCTTGCCCGCGCCATTCGGCCCAATCACGGTGCGCAGTTCGCCCTCTTCGAGATAGAAGTTCAAGTCGTTGATCGCCTTAAAGCCATCAAATGATTTACTCACACCGGAAACCGACAAGATCAGCGGTGTATCCCGGTAAAGTGGATTATGTTGAGGATTCGACATCACAATTAAGCCTCCGCAGTTTGAAGTGAACGTTTTTGGGCAATACTCGCTTTGACCTGCTGGTAAACACCGACGATACCGTTGGGCATCACCAGCACCACAAAGACAAACATACCGCCCATCATAATTAACCAGTAATCGGGGAACGCCTGCGTGGTATAACTCTTAAACAGATTCACCAGAATCGCACCGATCACAGGGCCCCACTTGGTTCCTCGTCCACCGACGGCGACCCAGACGACCACTTCGAGTGACTTACCGGTTTCCATCAGACTCGGATTGATACCACCGACCTGCGGCACATACAACGCACCCGCCGCACCTGCAATCATTGCGGATAGCGTGAAGATGACTAACTTGAAACTGGTAGTGGAATACCCAGAAAAGAGCACGCGGTTTTCTGAATCACGAATCGCCTGCTGCACCTTGCCAAGCTTGGATGCGAGCAAGCCAGAAGTGATCAGATAGGTAAACAGTAACAACAACGCTGAGCCGATATACAACCAACGCGTGGTCGATGGATCGTTGATACTATGGCCGAGGATTTCCTTAAAGTCAGTAAATCCGTTGTTGCCGCCAAAGGTAAAGTCATTGCGAAAGAACAATAGACACACGGCGTAAGTGAGCGCCTGGGTTAGAATCGAGAAATATACACCTTTGATGCGGGAACGAAACGCAAGTATACCGAAGATCAATGCGACCAAGCCCGGCACCCAAAGTACCGCACCCGACGCAAACCAGAAACTATCAAATGGCTTCCAGTGACTCGGCAGATCTTGATAACCCATGAAAACCATGAAGTCGGGCAAAGCACGCTCTGCCCCACTCGCATCACCAATCGCGAGCATCAGATACATGCCCATCGCATAACCGCCCAGAGCAAAGAACAAACTCTGGCAGAGGCAAAGCAAGCCGGTATAGCCCCAGAGTAAATTGAGACTCATCGCGAGAATAGCGTAAGTCAGATATTTACCCCACAGCGAGACTTGGAAGGAGCTTACCGAGAGCAAACCCGATTCAGGACCCCACGCATTTAAGCCGGGGATGAGCATGAGAAGCGCGGCAACAATACAAAAGATGCCAGCCTCTTTCTTGGTTTCAGTAGAAAGCATAGTATAAACGTTTTTAAATTTAATCATCCAAGCTGCGTGAGCGTGCGGGGAATAATCCACCGGGACGCCACTGCAAGAATAGGATAATTACAAAGAAGACTGTAATCTTACCCATCACCGGACCAAGCGCTGGCTGAAGCAACTGATCCACCAGACCAATGCCCATCGCCGAAAGGCCTGCCCCGAGCAAGTTCCCGACACTGCCAATGACCACAACCATGAAACTATCGACAATATACTGCTGCCCCATGAGCGGCCCCACATTACCTATCTGCGACAGCACTGAACCACCCAAGGCCGCAAGGCCGCAACCGAGCGCAAAAGTCATCGAATTCACACGAGCCACTGGTATGCCGAGACTGCTCGCCATGCCGCGATTTTGCATCACCGCGCGGATGTGTAAGCCGAGGTTAGTCTTACGCAGCAGCAACCAGGTCAGCAGCACGACTACTAGGGCGATGAACATAATGAACAAGCGTGTGTAGCTCATATTAAATCCACCAAAGCTGAGGTTGCCCATTAGCCATGTCGGATTGTTCACCTGCACATTAGCCGCACCAAAAATCAACCGGAAGCACTGTTGCATGACCATCGAAATCCCCCAGGTGCACAGCAGTGATTCTAAGGGACGTCGGTAGAGAAAACGAATAATTGATTTCTCTAAAACCAAACCAAACCCTGCCGCGACTAGAAAACTAAGTGGTAACGAGATCACAAAGTACCACCCGAAAGCCTCACTACTGAGCCCCCATGTATTGATGAAAAAGGTCTGCACCATGTAAGTGGTATAGCCACCGATCGCCACGAACTCACCATGCGCCATATTAATAATACCCATCAAACCGAAGGTAATCGCCAAGCCAAAGGACACGATTAACAGTACCGACCCCGTACTGAACCCTCGGAAAAAGCTGCTGAGAAACTCCATTAAATTCATATGCTCTGCGATCGTCCGCAGCGTGGTCGAGGATGCGATCGCCAGCGGACTTTCCGCACGTCCGGCAGTCACTTCTGCCTCTAACACCTTCTCAATGAAGCCACGCGAAGCGACCGATTTCAACTCTGCTAGCTCCTCAACCGAGGCCAACTTCTCTGCCGCATCGCCATTCTCGAGGAGACTGATCGCGAGCGCTTCTCGAATTGCAGCGCGCACCTCATCCGCTGCCTCGACTTCCAGCCGCGACTCCAGGGCAGGGACAAACTCTGGCTTGAGACTACGACCCATCTTGATCGCGGAATTAATACGCACATTTGGATCATCGGCCTTAAGCCCCAGCGTATCCAACAGACCCTTCATCTGCTTACGCACGGAACGCGATGCCCGGGTCTTCTCCGCGACTTCGACTTCCACCTCAGAGAGTGTCACCGCTTCGCCTGTTGCAACGAGCGACCACTGCTCATCGGTAAATTGCAGCAACCGAACCGCATCGGCGTCAGTTAAAATAAAGATACCACCCGTTCGCCACGCCTCATAGATGTTGGCTATTGCTGGATCACCATAGTTAGAAAGCTCCTGCAACAGGACTTGCTGATCTAATTTCTCTGCAAGTATCAGCTCAGAAAACACCACACGGGCATTACGCTCAGACGCGCCGAAGGAGATCGAACAAAATAGGCTAAACAGCAGCAGTGAAGCCACCGCCCGAAATGGACTGATTAAAAAAGACACAGCTACAGAAATCATAAAAGAGTAATAAGCTAGCACATCACATGCCAACGAAGAGGTTTAAACCAAAAGCTAAGGGCTAGTGAGATCAAAGATCCCACTAGCCCCGCCAAACAAAACGACTGTCTATGAAAAATTATTTAAAAGTGCCTTTGAGCCATGGCTCACCATACACATCAGGAATCACTTCGAGAATTTCGAACTGCCCATCTTCAAGCGTCTCACCGATGTAAACAGTCTTGGTTACGTGATGATTCTTCTGACTCGTCACTGTGCCACCAGGACCGTCAAACGAGATCCCACTTTCAAGTGCCTTGATAACAGCTGATGGCTCAAATGTGCCGGCCTTTTCAACCGCAGCCTTCCAGAGATATACACCGTCATACGAGAGAACCATTGGTGAGCATGTCACACGGCCTTCTTTTTGGACGGCGTCTGGAGCCTTCGTTGCCAACCAAGTTTGGAAGTCTGCCTTGAACTTGTCATTCGCAGCAGAGTCGATCGACATAAAGTATGTCCAGCATCCGAGGTGACCAACCAAGTCCTTGGTCGGCAGACCGCGGAACTCATCCTCAGAAAGAGAGAACGAAACGATTGGGCAATCATCCGAAGTGAGACCGGACGCAGCGATCTCTTTGAAGAAAGGGACGTTGGCATCACCGTTAATTGTATTGATCACACAAGCCTCGCCAGAAGCGGAAAAGTCCTTGATCTCAGCAACGATTTGCTGGAAGTCAGTGTGACCGAATGGAGTGTAGTTACCTGCAGAGACTGCAACATCACCTTCGTAGCGAATACCACCGCCGATATTTTCGACGGGAATGCCTTTAGAGAGCAAGTATTCGAAAAGAACAATGTTGGTGGTCTGCGGATACACATAGTCCGTACCGATTAAGTAGAACTTCTTGTAACCTTCAGCGAGCAAGTAATCCACTGCCGGTATTGCCTGCTGCCCAACTGCTTCAGCTGTGTAGATAATATTCGGAGACTCTTCTTCACCCTCGTATTGGACCGGGTAAAAGAGCAGACCGTTATACTTCTCGTAGACTGGCAATGCGAACTTGCGGCTCACTGAAGTCCAGCAACCAAAAGTCGCGGCAACTTTATCTTTAGCCAGCAGCTGTTCTGCTTTTTCGGCAAAGACTGGCCAGTCCGATGCACCGTCTGCGACGACTGCCTCGATCTGCTTACCGAGCACACCACCATTCGCATTAATTTCATCGAACGTAAAAAGCAGCACGTCGCGCAGTGACGTCTCTGAGATCGCCATGGTACCACTGAGAGAGTGGAGCACGCCGACTTTGACGGTATCTTCGGCTGCCTGCGCCAGCCCAAAAGATGCTGTCGCGAGCGCGCCACAAGCGAGCAGCCTTGAAAATTTATTGAGTGATTTGATCATGATTAGTTTCCTCTATATTAATATGTTATATTTCTTGGAATGGATCACGGCTTAGTCAGCCAGATAACATTCAACCAACATTTAGCTTATTCTATGCCAATTATTGTGCTGAAATATTTTTACCCAAAAAAAGGTTTAAATTAATGCCGGGCGCCCGAATAAAAAATTAACGCCCGCCTTTAGAAGAAGATTGATTTAGGGCAGTGTATCATAAAATGAATACAGCTTAAATCAGTTTAGGGAGAGCACTCATGGGCCACCTTACGGCCTCCCAGTGTGACAATAAAAAAACCCTCCAGCAAATCGCTTAGAGGGTTGAATTAAATCTAAATAAAATAACCGCTATAAATCAGGCGCTTCGGTTTCAATGACCTTACCCTTATAGAATCGAACGATGCCGGTAACCTTCTTTGCCGTCACGACGCGACGACCTTGGTAAGTGTAAACGAAATCTACACGCTTGTGCATAGAGGGCTCGTTTAGGGTGGGCTGATCGAGAACTGCAACGACCTCCTCTGGGCTCATGCCCTTATTAAGTTTGGCCCACTTTGATGCTTCCATCCAAGGAAAATTCGCACTTTCTTCCCGTGCTTGAATTCTTTCTACAACATTCTCAATCAGTGAATTGCGGTCATCTTGAGTCATCGGCATGGCCGCAAATGTCTCCGTTGCGATCGCTTCGACCTGAGTGTTTTTAACGATTCGAAGGGAAGCCTCGAGCTGCTCGACACGTAGTTGCAATGCAAGGAATTCCTCCTGCGCCACTGCTTCAGCAACTGACATGGCAGGTGCAGCAATAAGTACGGCCCCGCACAGTGCGAATAGGAATCGATGTGTGTTATATTTTGTTTTCATAATAAATTAAAAAGGAGTCTCACCGAAATGAGACTCCTTAGAGTTAAGTGCAAGTAATTCTAGATCTAGAAGCTGTAGATAAGTTCTGCAGCGAGTGTAGTGGAATCTTCTTCTCCAACTTCCTCATAAGACACTTCAAGCAGACCAAACACATTGTCTGAGAAGGAGTAACCGGGAGAGACTGAGAATTTATCGAAGTCTGAACCACCGAACTCACCACCGGAGTAGCGCAACGTCAGCCCAGCATCGCCAAAGCTGTAGTAAGCAAGCGCCATGTATACCGCATCATCGTTATCACTACCGACCGTGTCGGTTGTTGTATATTCTGCCGCGAACGTGAAATTACCTACATCGTAACTGGCCCACACATTGAAGGTTTCATAAGTAGGATCATTCGCGTAAATGAACTTAACTGTCAGATCTTCAGTACCTGTATAAGCTGCAAGGAACTCTACGGAAGCAGAATCATCGACTTCACCAACCCATAGACCCAATGCGTAGCCATCTGTTACGTAATCTGCACATGCGCCGTAAGCGTATGATGCGGAATAAACTGGGCTGTTACCATAGCCTTGGTACGAATACTGGAAGAGACCCGTTGCATCGAAAGTCTCGAAACCCTGGTAGCTAAGAATATTGCCCAATGTAAATGAAAGCTCATCAGAGGATGCATAGGTAATGGTCAATGTTTCCCACTTAGTATCTACTTTTTCCCCTCCACCAAAATCTCCCGTACCACGGAACGACAGTTCAGCAACTGCAGACCATTTACTTTCTGCAGGGTTAAATGCAAAGCCGAGTTCGAATTCAGCTGCGCCACCTTCGAGGTTAGACCCGTCATCAGAATCCGTATAAGCCATGTCAATATAACCATAAGCGCTCAGATCATCAGTGAGTGGAATCTCTGCATTCGCAACAGATCCGAAAAGTGCAGCACTCGTAAGTGATGCTAGCAGTTCTTTTTTTATCTTCATAATATTATTTGTTTGTTTGTTTGTTTTACGCTGCAACATTACAGCGCAGCTCTTTCTAGCTTCCTTCGTGCCAATTTTTCATTTGTGCGGCTATTTTTTCAAAAAAAGACTCACCATAATTAATGAGTCCATGCATTCTTTACATGAAGCAGGAAGAGATCACCCACGCCCTGTCGTTTAAATAACGTATCTATTTACCACATACAAGAGGTCATGCCTGAGCCGCCATAGCCGACTCAAAGGCGCTAATGTATAGCGACTCTAGCGACCGCGCGGACACGGTCCATCCACACTCATTAAAACAAGCAAGATTAGGCAAAAATTCATCAGCGCTCGCAATTATCGGCATCCCCAAAATAGGTGTATGGCACGCCCACACTCCCCAAGCGCCACTGACTTATTCTCGATATCTAAATCGAAAAAATGCTTCTAGTTTAACCACAGTGGATAAAAAAGGCCCATCCGATCAGTCTGTCTAAGCTGTCACGCAATTACCGCTCCACTCTCGGCGGCTTACGGGCACGTTGCACATCGCGGGCATCGAAATGTAAAATATATTTCTGCTCAAAGTAAGGATCCGTAAACGTCTCTTCTAGGTTGATTACTTTGCGTGGACGAATCCCGAGTACTTCCAACTCGTCATCCATTTCGCCGCCCTTCCAGTAGAGTACCCCATTCGGGATCGTGTTCTTTTCACCACGGCGAACGTTGTTCTTAATCCACATGAAAAACTCAGGCAGGTTTTTTACCGCACGCCCGGTCACGAAGTCGAACTGCTTTTTAACCTCCTCTGCGCGAGTCTGCTTAGCCTCGACATTTTTCAATCCAAGCTGGTCGATCAAATCCTGCACTACCGTGATCTTCTTACCAATCGAATCGATCAAAGTAAAATGCGCCTGCGGATAGCAGATAGCCATAATAATGCCAGGAAAGCCACCGCCCGTGCCGACGTCCATGATTCGGGTGCCATTCATTAACTTCAAATGATTGGTAATCGCCAAACAATGCGACAGGTGGCGATCCTCCAGATGCTCGATATCCTTACGCGAAATGAGGTTAATCTTCTCATTCCACTCTCGCAACAGTACAGCCCAGCGCTCAAGCACAGGCCAGGAAGATTCAGGAATATTGGGAAATTGTTCGAGCAGATGATTCATATAACTCAAGCACTAGGTGCCTGAAAACGAATGTCGAGCGATTGCGCAATTAAGCTTGCTGCTCGCTTCGTTGCTTAATGCGGCGCTCAGCCTCAAGAATGATGGCTTGACAGCCAGAAAACTTGTGATCGTCGAGGCAAAGGCGCTGCATCTTCCCGTCGACCTCATAGATCGCGTAGCCGATGCCCTTTTTCTCCCACAGCTTGCGGTCGATCTTCAGGATGGAGTCCAACTCGACACGCTGACCTGACGTGCCGATCACCACTTCGCCCTCCGCGCGCACGCACAACTTGTGGCTCCAGAGCACCCACAAACCAAAAAACATTGAGCCAGTCATCATCACCCAACCAATCATGCACTGCTCACGAATTGACGCATCGGTGCGCTCCTTCGGCATATCGCGCTTGTACCCAGCTTTTTTCGCATAACGCTCCCATTCGATGCGGAGGTATTCATTCACCTTGGCTCCGTGCCCCTGATGGAGAACTGCCTCAATTTTACCAGACTCAACCAACGCCGCCTCAATCTCGACAAATTCCGCATGCCGCTGCGCCTCGTTCGGCCATGCGACATATCCATCCCACAAGAACCAAGCTGAAATCGTAGAAAGCATAAACAGCATAAACAGCATCCGGCGGCGCCATTCTTTTGAGATCCGTGCATTAATGTCCATCACTTGAATCAGTGCACACTCTCAGCATCCACGCCAACAATTATTTACAGTGTCAGCCATTTAGACCCATTTTTTACTGATTCACTACTAATGACTGGGCAAAATCTATGCTTGCTATAACATATCAATATATAATGATATGTTGATATTTACATTCCATGAGCCAGAATACTTTCACTAAACCACTGACCGCCAAAGGTCAGCTCCTCGCCGACCTCTTTGCAGAGCGGATCGTCTTTCTTGACGGTGCGATGGGGACGATGATCCAGCAATACAAGTTGGAGGAGCAGGATTTCCGCAACGCGTCGTTCGACAACGATAAGGGCGATCTCAAGGGCAACAACGACCTCCTCAGTATTACTCGCCCCGAGATTATCGAAAAGATCCACCGCCAGTTTCTCGAAGCGGGCGCGGACATCATCGAGACCAACACGTTCTCTGGCACCACCATCGCCCAAGCCGACTACGGCCTCGAGCACCGCGTGCGTGACATCAACATCGAATCCGCCAAGCTCGCGCGCCGCGTCGCCGATGCCGTCTCCGAAGAACAAGGCCGCCCAACATTCGTCGCTGGCGCCATCGGACCAACCAACCGCACCTGCTCACTCTCGCCAGACGTCAACCGTCCTGAATATCGCGCCACCAGTTACGACGAACTGTACAAAGCCTACTACGAACAAGTCGAAGACCTCGTCGCAGGCGGCGTGGATCTGCTTCTACCAGAAACCGTCTTTGATACGCTCAACCTCAAGGCCTGCTTGCACGCGATCGAAGATTTCTTCGACACCCAGGAAGCGCGCCTGCCAGTGATCATTTCGGTCACCATCACCGACCTCTCGGGCCGCACGCTTTCTGGCCAAACCGTTGAGGCTTGCTGGAATTCTATTCGTCACGCTAAGCCACTCTGCGTCGGCCTAAACTGTGCCCTCGGCGCCGATCTCATGCGGCCGTTCCTCGCAGATCTTTCCCGCGTAGCCGACACCTACGTACACGTGTATCCAAATGCCGGCCTACCGAATCCATTGGCCGCCACTGGTTATGACGAAACACCCGCCCACACTGGCGGCGCCGTCGGCAGTTTTGCCAAGGACAGCCTAGTCAACATGGTCGGCGGTTGCTGCGGCACCACGCCAGATCACATTGCAGCCATCATCCAAGAAGTCATCCAATACGCGCCGCGCGCGATCCCCACTCCGGCGCCGGCACAGCGCCTAAGTGGGCTCGAAGCCTTCAATATCATCATGGGCGAAACACCGTTCGTAAATGTTGGCGAACGCTCGAACGTAACCGGCTCCCCGCGTTTTAAGAAGCTGATCAAAAACGACGACTTCACTGGCGCACTCGCGATCGTGCTATCGCAAGTCGAAAAAGGCGCGCAGATCATTGATATTAATTTCGACGAAGGCATGCTCGACGGCGAAGCCTGCATGACTCGCTTTCTCAACTTGGTCGCCTCCGAGCCAGACATCTGCAAGGTGCCGATCATGATCGACAGCTCCAAGTGGTCGGTCATCGAAGCAGGGCTCAAGTGCGTTCAGGGTAAGTGCATCGTCAACTCCATCAGCCTCAAGGGCGGTGAAGACGAGTTCCGCGCGCAGGCCAAAAAGATCATGCGCTATGGAGCGTCGACCATCGTCATGGCTTTCGACGAAAAGGGCCAAGCAGCCACGCGCGACGACAAAGTCGCCATCGCAGAGCGCTCCTTTAAGATCCTCACCGAAGAGGTCGGTATGGATCCGCAGGACATCATTTTCGACCTCAACATCCTCACCGTCGCCACTGGCATGGAGGAGCACAACAACTACGCCGTCGATTTCATCGAAGCCGTGGAAGAAGTCAAAAAACGCTGCCCCGGCGCACGCACCAGTGGCGGACTATCCAACATCTCCTTCAGCTTCCGTGGCAACAATCCAGTGCGCGAAGCCATGCACGCCGCCTTCCTCCATCACGGAATTGCGAAGGGCCTGGACATGGCCATCGTCAATCCAGGCATGCTGATGGACTACGACAAGATCGACCCAGCCTTCAAGGTGTTGGTCGAAGACGTGCTCCTGAATCGTAACGACGAAGGCACCGAAAAGCTCATCGACTTTGCCGAAGCCATTAAAGCCGGCACCATCACACTCGGCACCGGCACCCCCGAAGAACGCATCAACGCCGCCATGCTCGAAGGCATGAACGTGCTGCGCGCGCTATTCGAACGCGCCACCGCCGAAAAAAATCCAGAAATCCTCGAAACCTTTCTTAAATCTGGCAGTGGTGCAGTGCCTGCTGTCGCGGAAAAAAAAACGGCTGAGCTAAAGGATGACTGGCGCAAGGGCACCGTTGAAGAGCGCCTGTCCCACGCATTGGTCAAAGGGATCGTCGCGCACATCGACGCCGACACCGAAGAAGCGCGGCTCCAATACCCGCGTCCACTCCACGTGATCGAAGGGCCGTTGATGGCCGGCATGAAGGTCGTCGGAAAACTGTTCGGCGATGGCGATATGTTCCTCCCGCAAGTGGTGAAAAGCGCCCGCGTGATGAAGCGCGCCGTCGCTCACCTGCTGCCATTCATGGAAGCCGAAAAAGGCGATTCCACTGAGAGCTCCTCCGCGGGTAAATTTCTAATCGCGACCGTCAAGGGCGACGTGCACGACATCGGCAAAAATATCGTTGGCGTGGTCCTCGCGTGTAATAATTACGAAGTCAAAGACCTCGGCGTCATGGTCTCCTGCGACGCAATCTTGAAAGAAGCGCAAGAATGGGGCGCCGACATTATCGGCCTCTCAGGCCTGATCACGCCCTCACTCGATGAGATGATTTTCAACGCTGATGAAATGAAAAAGCGCGGCTTCACACAGCCTCTGCTGATTGGCGGCGCCACAACCAGCAAGGCGCACACCGCAATCAAGATCGCTCCGCACTACAACCAACCCGTCGTGCGCGTCGGGGATGCGTCCCTAGTGACTGAAGTTTGCAATAGTCTACTCAACCCTGAGAAGCGCGAAGCCTACGCCGCCGAAGTCAGCGCGGATCAAGAAAAACAGCGTATTCGCTTTGCTGCCAACAACAAGGCAACTGACTTCCTGCCACTCGCGGCGGCACAAGCCAAACGCTTCACTTGCGACTGGGCCGATGCGCAGCTCAAGGCACCCAACGCCCCAGGCATCACTGTTGCCGACTATATCGACCTTGAGGACCTCAGCCAATACTTCGACTACTCGCCACTCTTCTGGACCTGGGAGCTCAAAGGGGTGTATCCAAAAATTCTTGAGCATAAGAAATACGGCGAACAAGCCCGCGTCATCATGGCTGATGCCCAAGCCTTACTCAAACGTATCATCGACGAAAAACGCTTCCGTGCCCGCAGCGTAGTCGGCCTGTTCCCTGCCAACTCCGTGGGCGACGATATTGAACTCTATGATGACGCAGGCCAAACCATCGGCACCTTCTACACTTTGCGCCAACAGAAGAAGAAAGTAAAAAGTGACACTTACTACGCGCTCGCCGACTTCGTCGCACCCAAAGAATCCGGCCAAGTCGATACCTTTGGTGCTTTCGCCTGCTGTATTGAGGGCGTGGATACATTTTCGCAAGAATTCGAAGACGCACAGGACGATTATAACTCGATCATGGTTAAAGCCATTGGCGACCGATTTGCCGAGGCGCTCGCTGAATACACTCACGCGCGCGTGCGTAAAGACCTCTGGGGCTATGCACCCGAGGAAACACTCAGCAACGAGCAACTGATCAAAGAAGAATACCGCGGCATCCGTCCAGCAGCTGGCTACCCGAGCCAGCCCGACCACACCGAAAAAGAGATGATTTGGAAGCTACTCGAGGCCGAAGCCAACACCGGCGCCAGCCTCACTGAAAGCTTCGCCATGAATCCCGGCAGCGCCGTCAGCGGTCTCTACTTTGGCCACCCTGAAGCCAAATACTTTCAAGTCGGGCCGATGGCCAAAGACCAGTTCGAAGACTATGCACAGCGCAAAAGTTTTGATCTGGAAAAGACGGAAAAGTGGCTTTCGCCGAATCGCGGGTATTGAAGACGGGGCCAGCTTGGCAACCCCCAGCTACACACAAAAAAGCCCCCGTCGCGAGACGAGGGCTTAAGTAAAATTAGCGCTTAGCGAGCAAGCTTTGCCATGTCGGCAGGCTCACTTATTGAGAGCAACAGCCGCCTTGCTCCTCGGCTTTCGGCTCGTCGTTGCAGCAACCGCCCTCAGCTTTCGGCTCGTCATTGCAGCAACCGCCTTCTTTGTCTTCACCGCCGCCACCGCAGCAGCCACCACCTTGTTGAATTTGACCGTGTGCGATCTCTTCTTCAGTCGCCACACGAACTTCTTGGATCGTCACGTTGAAGTTTAGGTGCTTGCCCGCGAGCGGGTGGTTACCATCGACAGTGACGTCGTCGTCTTCGACCTTAACCACACGAACTGAGACAGGCCCTTGGTCGGTATTGGCTTGAAACTGCATGCCAGCCTGAAGGTCTTCGACGCCTTGAAAACGCTCCTTCGGGACGACTTGCTCCAATGCTGGATTTATCTCGCCATAACCATTTTCTGGATCGACGCGCACTTCAGCAGTCTCGCCAGCGAGCTTACCTGCAAGGGCAGCCTCGAGGCCTGGGATGATGTTACGATGACCATGGAGATAGACCATCGGTTGTCCTGGTTGGGACTGATCAATCAAAGTTCCTTCGTCATCCTTAAGGGCGTAGTCCATTGCGACTACTGTACCATCTGCGATTTGCATAATTTGTAATATTTGTGGTTTTTGCGCGATTGCGAAGCTGTACGAGTAGTCAATATCCACCTGCCGTCAAAAAAAAAGGGGACATATTTTTGCCAAACGATTGACCCATCTCACCGATCTCAAGTACTTCAGCGAGCAAACTCACTTGACGGACGCACCATAAATGGGGTTTCTATGAAGTCGCACGCACACACCACACTTTTGACGCCTTCCTGCTTCTTCGGCCTATGCCCATTCAAGACAATCCTCTCTTCCGACGCCTTCATAAGCATGCGCAAAAGCGTCTGGTTTTTGATCCTGGGGTTTCGCGAAGCAAACAACTCCCGGCGTACAAGCGCTACATCGAGTTAGAGAATGAGATGCTCAAGCGCCACCACCAGAATGGCGACTCTGGCTTGGAGGTTTGCCAAGCGCGTGCTGCGATGGCTGATGTGGTGATCGAAAACCTGTTCCTCGCAGCTCTCGATCTGTATGCCACCGAGCATGGTCCATTGCCCTGTAAAATGGCGGTCCTTGCCACTGGCGGCTACGGGCGGCAAGAGCTCAACCCACACAGCGATATCGACATCATGTTTCTCTACCCCGAGAAGATTTCGAGCAAGCACTTTGTTAAGTTCCAAGAAGTACTCGCCGAAGAGATCCTCTATCCACTTTGGGACTTAGGCTGGAAAGTCGGCCACGCCTCGCGCAACACTAAGGAAGCCATCGAAGAGGCGAAGAGCGAAATCCAATCAAAAAACGCGATTCTGGAATCACGCATCATCTGCGGCTCCGACCCACTCTATATAGATATGCAGAAACGCTTCGCCAGCTACTGCAAAAAGGAACACTCCAAGGCCTACATCCAGCAACGCCTCGCTGACGAGCGCGGCCGCCACGAGAAGTTTGGCAACACTGTCTATTTACAAGAGCCCGACATTAAAAACGGCGTCGGTGGCCTGCGCGATTATCAGAACATCCTGTGGATGGCCAATATCAAGTTCGGCTATGGCTCGTTTAAAGAGATCAACAAAGCAAAGTTATTGCGCCAGCACTTGCGCGACGAAATGGAAGCTGCTTACGATTTCCTCCTACGCACACGCACCGAACTACACCTGCAAAATCGACGCCCGACAGACAAGCTCGACCTCGAGCAGCAACCCACGATCGCCGCAGGCCTCGGCTACCCGCAGGAAGATATGTTCGAGCGTGTAGAGGCGTTCATGAAAGACTACTACACCGCCGCGCGCACGATCTACCATATCAGCGAGCTCCTTAAGGAGCGACTCGCCCTCTCCAGCGAAGATGACGCACGCAGTTCGGGCGGCATTACCTTTCGCCAAGCCCTGCGCGCCCATCAACATCTGCCGCTCAAACGCGTCGATGGCTTCATCTTGCAGGACAAAGTCCTGTCTCCTGAGCATAAATCCGTCTTTACGGAAGACCCCTTACGCCTGATTCGAGTCTTCCACTTAATGCAACAGTTTGGAGCCAAATTACACCCCGACCTAAAGTTTCGTATCTCACGCTCGCTACCACTGATTGACCATGAGATTATCAATCACCCATCAGCCGCAAAGAGCTTTTGCTCGATCCTAAGGAATCCTGGCGAAGTCTATCCGATCCTAAAGCTGATGCATGAACTCGGCGTACTCGAACGCTATTTGCCCGAGTTTGGCCAGCTCACTTGCATGGTTCAGCATGAGTACTACCATCGCTATACCGCGGATGAGCACGTCTTGCGCACGATCAAACATCTCGATGCTGTCTTCCAAAAAAACACTCCGGTCGACACCGCCTACGAGACTGCACTTCGTAAAAATGACGACCCGCTGCTACTCTATCTGATTCTCTTACTGCACGACATCGGCAAGGCCGAAGGCGTTAAAGGCCACGACGTCAACGGTGTTCGTATCGCTCAGCCGATCCTCACGCGCTTCGACATCAGTGATGAACAGCAGGAGCAGATTCTATTTATCATCCGCCATCACTTAGCCATGTCCCGTATCTGGCAGCGTTTTGATCTCGATGATCCAAAGACCGCACACGCTTTTGCGGAGTTCATCGAAGATCCAGAAAAGCTCCGCTTCCTCTATGTTCACACCTATTGCGATGCGCGCGGGACCGCCCCGACACTCTGGAACGACTACAAAGATACCATGCATCGGACTTTGTATCAGCGGACCTTGGAGCAATTTGAAAACAGCGACGTAGTCGAACAAAAGCGCGAAAATCTAAAAGAAAGTCTCCATCAACAGATGCTCGCCCGCGAGATCGAAGGCGTGGCCAAGGATGAAATCGAAGCCCACTTCAACGGCATGCCAGAGCGATATTTCATCAACACCAAGCCCAACGAGATTGAGCTCCACCTACGCATGGTCAACCAGGTGCTCGCTCAAATCCAACAAGCAGATCCGACGCGCACCCTCGCCCCCATTATTGACTGGAGCAACGACCTCGACCTAAACATGACAGTTGTCAATGTTGTCACCTGGGACCGTTCGGGGCTTTTTTACAAGCTGGCAGGTGCACTCAGCCTAGCTGGCATCAATATCGTCAGTACCAAAGCGATCTCACGCTCTGACAATATCTCCATCGACACCTTCTACATCATGGATGTGGAAGGCGGAACCGTCTCTAACGAAAAAGCACAAACCATTTTCAAAACACACATTGAAGATGCTCTGATGCATGGCAGACGCCTGACCAGCGAAATCGAGCGTATGGAAGCGAAAGCAAACAATCAGAAGGAAAAGCTGCGCGGCATTCTCCCGGCTCGCATTCCACCAACGCTCGATATTTACCATGACCCTTCGCTCAACCACACCATTATCGAGGTGCAAGCAGAAGACAGAATCGGCCTCCTGTACGGGCTCGCTCGACATATTTATTCCAGGGGGTTCGACATCAGCTTCGCACGAATTGCCACAGAGCGTGGCCTCGCGATCGACACCTTCTATATCGATAAGATTAATCGCCAAGAACCGATCAGCGCTAAAAGTCTATCGGAATTACGCGTAAAACTAAATACCATCATCAACGAATAGATATTCGCGACCGTCGAACCAACCATAGCGATGAAAGCCACTAAGACCGAGCGCACTGCAATCGATTCACTTTACCGAATCAGTAGTCTGGTATCTGATACCGAAGAGCCCAGAGAAGCGCTCGCCTTGATCCTCCAAGAGATCATCAACGTCCTGCAACCGAGCAGCGCCTCGATCGCGTTGATCAACCCCGACACCAATCGACTCGAATTGGAAGTCTCGCATGGGCTTGCCGAAGACTGGAACGATCTGGATCTCGCCCTCGGCCAAGGCATCACCGGATGGTGCGCACTGCACGGTCGTTCCATCATCGTTCCTGATGTCAGTGAAGAGCCACGCTACATCTCTGTACGCTCAAGCGTCCGCTCCGAAATGGCTGTGCCGATGGAAGACCACGGAGTCTTGATCGGAGTGGTCAACATCGATAGCGAACAACTCAGTGCCTTCGACGACCAGTCACTTAAAATCCTCACCCTCTTGACCAACGAAGCCAGCCGTGTGATCTCTAGGCTTTGGCTGATTCAGCAACTCCGCGCCAAAGCACATCAGCTCGAGTCACTCATCAACATGGGGCAAGGTCTCGTCGGCGAACTCGAACAAGACGAAGTGCTTCGTGGCCTCGCCCGTGAAGGTCGTCAACTGATGAACTGCCACAGTTGCGCGCTATTCTTACTCACGCCAGACCGTAAGCACCTTAAGCTCCACTCCATGACTGGTCCCTTAGGCGAGATCGAGGCGCAAGTCAGCTTCCCTATCGAGGAAAGCTCCTTGGGTGCCGCTATCCATCGACACAAGCAAGTCGAGGTCGCCGACCTGCCCTTCACCGTCGAGAACGATTTCATCCACCTGGTGCAAAGCGAAGGCCTCGTCTCCATGCTCGCCACGCCGATCATCTTTAACAACGAAGTGATCGGACTACTCAACGCCTACACGACCCACCAGCACCGCTTCAACAATGACGAGAAAAAAGTCTTCGCCACTCTTGCGCGACTCGGCGCCATCGCGATCCAAAACGCCCGCCTGTATTCACGGATTTTCAGCTCTGAAGAATCCCTCCGGCAAAACGAAAAGCTCACCACACTCGGCATGCTCGCCGCCGAGATCGCGCACGAGATCCGCAATCCGCTGACGGTGATCAAACTGCTGTTCGATTCGCTTAATCTACAGTTCGAAGCAGACGACGACCGCCAAACCGACATCACCGTGATCGGCGATAAGATCAATCAACTCGAAGCAATCGTGAGTCGCGTGCTCGACTTTGGCCGCAACCGTCAGGACGCACACGCACGCTTCGATCTTAACGACTTGATCGAAGATACTCTGCGACTGGTACGCCTCAAACTACATCAGAGTAAAATCGAAATAACCTACGAACCACATCCACAGGCTCTGTTCGTCGAGGTCAACAAGGGGCAAGTCCAGCAGGTCATGCTCAACCTCATCCTCAATGCCACTCAAGTCATGACCACAGGCGGACGTATCCAGATTTCAAGCACAGGAAACAGCTCCCAGGTAGCCTTCAACATTCGCGACAATGGCCCAGGTATACCGAGAGAGATACAAGCGGACATTTTCGAATCGTTTCTCACGAATCGCCCCGGCGGTACTGGACTCGGCCTTTCCATCAGTAAGCGCATCCTCCGCGATCACCATGGCGACATTGAGCTCGTCGAATCCTCTCCTGCCGGCAGCACTTTCCGCTTCTGGCTACCCACGCATTAACCTGAAAGTAAAACGTCACACCATCTGGCCCTTTGCCATCGCCCTAGCCATCTTCATGGCCTCCGGCAGCAAAGATCTCGCCGCGCCGAGCATCGGCTTCTCTTACGACAAGCTCACACACCTCTTAGTCTTTGGACTACTCGCCACCGCAGCCCTGCGCATCCCACGCATTTCGAACTTAGGCTGGCGCGGCGTCTTTATAACAATCCTCCTAATCTCAACTTCGGTGCACTTGATGAATACTGGCAATCCTTTACCGCCGATCGCGCCGTCGAGCTGAACGACTGGATCGCCGACTCTCTCGGCGCCATCATCGCCAGCATCCTATATTACAGATGGCACTCTTATCGACGCTTCTTGGAGTGGCCGACTTCGGCCCAGAGTCGGCGAGATGACTAATACTTCACTCCACAGCCGTACGGCGTGGTCGTTGACTTCCGAATCGGCTCGCCGAGAACCGCACTGGCATGCGCAGCCTTCACATAATTAGTAGCCTTAGCAATATCCTGAGACTTGGCAGACTTAATACTATCAATAGCACCTTGGTAGATCACAGTACCTTTTGGATCGATCAAGAACATATGCGGCGTGGTGCGCGCGCCATAGGCACGCCCCATTTTGCCATTTGCATCCAATAGAAGTGCAGTCGAGTGAACCTTCTGCTCCGCCCGAACGAACTCTGCCTTCGATGCGGTCAAATAACCGCCCTTACCTTCCGCTGAGGACAGCACTTGCAACCAGACCACATCCTTGGCTGTCATTTCTGCCTGTAGCGCCTGCATCTCACCGTTCTTATAAAATTTCTTAACGAATGGGCACGTATGGCAGGTCCATTCGAGCACCACATATTTACCTTTAAAATCCGACAAACTGCGCTCGGCACCTGTACTATCCATAACGGTGAATTTTGGAGCTGGCGTCCCCGTTTTGACCGCGGCTTGCGAGGTCGTGAAAAATGCGAGTGATGCAATAAGGATACTACTGATTATTTTCATAATGTAATGGGGACGATTAATTGTTATCATTTCTCAATCAATAAAACCTCATTGCAGCGCTTTTTCAACTGCCGCACGCACAATTCCGTTCGTCAAGCTCTGCGGCAGCACGGTGACTTCGCCATCTGGCGCATGCAGGACATAGAGCGGCACGCCCGATCGACCGAAGCGCTCCAGCTCGGTCGTAATTGCTGAATCATAGCGCGTCCAATCCGCCTCAAGCGCGACCACGCCATATTCCTCAAACAAAGCTTCAGTCGATTCAGAATGCGTCACTACCTTTTTGTTGACCTGACAAATCAGGCACCAGCTCGCAGTGAAATCAATAAACACCGGCTTCCCGGCGGCGAGCTCCGTCGCTACCCGCTCACTCGACCACGCTTGCCACTGTCCATTCTCTGAAGCGGAAGTGCCCGTTTCAAAATTCTCATACGCAGCTTTGGTTTCGCTGATTGCATAATAGCTCGCAACCACGAGCAGCACCAAACTAATCATCTGCGCGATCCACTGCGTGCGCTTCGGCTTCACGGGCACCGACCAACGGCCATAGATCCACGCCGCTAGGCCAGCGACCAGCAAGGCGATCAGCAACGCGATCACCGCATCCACTCCACCGAGGCGTCCAGCGACCAGCGCGAGAAAAACCACTGCCGCCATCAACAGGAAGCCCATGAACTGCTTCACCGACTCCATCCATATCCCTGGCTTCGGCAAGTAAGCGACCAACTTCGGAAAGACCGACAAAAACAAAAACGGCGAAGCGAGCCCAAGGCCCATCACTCCAAAAATCAACAGCCCTGTAGCTGCATTGGCCTGCACTGCGATGCCACTGACCGACGCCACCAACGGCCCCATGCAAGGCGCACCAACCACCGCGGCTAACACCCCCATGCCGAACGAGCCCAGCGCATCGTTACGCTTCGACACCTTGGTATCGGCGCCGACAAGGCTCGTGCCGACCTCAAATACGCCCATCAAATTCAGCGCAAACAGGAAGAATACAATCGTCAGCACCACCACGAAGTTCGGGCTCTGTAATTGAAACCCCCAACCGATCCGTTCGCCCACGGCACGGAGCGCCAACAAGACCGCAGCCAGCGCCAGGAAACTCGCCACCACGCCCGCCGTATATGCACCGCCATGCAGCAAGGCCTGCGCACGCGACTGCCCCGAATGCTTCAACAACGAAAACACTTTAAGCGATAGCACCGGCAATACGCAGGGCATCACATTGAGAATCAGCCCACCGAGAAACGCCAACAGCAACCAGCCCGGCAGCCCGAGGTTGAGCAACACTCCCTCAAAGCCAGTGGCAGCAGGCACTTGGCCCGCCAACGACTGCGGCGCCGCCATCGCAGCTTCGGCCCCAATCGCCAAGTCGATCGCCCAGTTGCCCGACTCCGATTGCAACACACCCGCGACAGCAGCACTCGGCTTCTGCAACTGCGCCACATCGAGCGCTGCACGTAATTGCACCTGCCCCTCACCGACCGAACTGAAGGTCTGCAGGGCACTCGAATCGATCACGCCCGCCTTATCCGCATAAAAGTACAAATCACCTGGGATCTCCAAACCATCCGCCTGCTCAAACGTCAACAGCAAGTCCTGCCCTTCAATTACCGCAGTCACGCTCCACGGAGTCGTCGCCTCAGGCATTCGCTCGCGAGCCGCCTCAAACACGGGTACTTCGGCACTCTTCACCGCGTCAGATTCAGCTGTCAACTCGAGGCTCAGGCTCGCGTCGCCCGGCATACAAAACTCCTCGCAGACTAACCACGAAACCTCCGCCTTAATCGGCACTGCAGTGCCTAGTTTCAAATCCTGCGCAGCCTGAATCGGCACAATTAGTGTGACCGCATCTTCATAGCCATAGTTCATCAGCCCCCCCAACTCGATTCGCTCAGGCGCCGGCCACTGAATCTCTCCCGCTCTCAAGCCCTCTGGCAAATCCCACTCTACCTCGACTGGCAAACCACTCGCACCCGGATTGATCCAGTAAATATGCCAATGCGGTTCGAGCTTAAAATCCAATGCGACATTAAAGCGTTCGCCCGGCACGATCGCTGTGCTTTCAGCAATTAGCTCCACCGTAACCGCCCCCGCAACCACTGGCTCCGCGCGCAACAGACTTGAAGCAGTAATTAACCAGCCAAACAAAGCAAAGAGGACAACAGGTGTTTTTATAAATCGCAGCATCATAAGTATTTGATCAGATATGCCAGACCTTGAACTTATTCCAATCACTGTTTTATGAAATAACGAAACCCATTTAGGAGTGAACCGTACCATAACAAGCATGCCTCGGCTTAACTGCAGGCGCCGAGGACGGCATCCCTCCACTAAAAAATAGACCCACTGCCTGTAGAATTCCTTTCTGAACCTCCCAGCAAGGTCCGCGCCCGAAATTTTTACCTTTGCACCCTTCAACCTTGTTCTTTCACTTGCTCCTGCGGGGCAAACCTCGCAGACCATCTTCGCGCTACTCGCACTTTCAGACCCACATCATGACTGACCAAGACCTCGGCCCAACTGGCGAAATATGTTTCGACCTCCCCTCTCCCTATGCAGCACACCCCTGCGGACTACTCTATTTACCGCGCTTTATTGCCAAATGCCATAAGCACCTCGCTGATGAATTGCCGAAATCCTATCAAAAAAACTTCTGCCGCGGCTTCGACCGGTTTCTGTCGATGCACCTCGGCATCGACCCGAAACAAGTGCTAGCCGCAGTCGAAACCGCCGGTGGCGACGAAATCGAACTCGATTGCCTGCTCGGTGAATGCTTTCCTGACGATCTCAAGGCCGTCGAGTGGAACCGAGAAATCACCCATAAGGGACAAACCGAAATGGGCCGCGAGTTCCTCGCTGAATCGCTGACCAACATGGGACACCCGGAAATGATCGGCGTGGTCGACAGTGTCATGGACATGATCGACTTCGACGAAGGTCGCATCTCGGGCTTTTCGGATGAGCGTCGTACGGCATGGGAAGCGACGCTTGCCAAACAAATACCTCAGTAATCTGAGAGTTGATTCTTTTGGGGTTGACGCTATCGAAAGTGACTTTCATTAAAGGCCCTTATTATGAGCCGACCTAATGGACAGTGCAATTCACACGGATGGGCAGACAAAATCGCGATTAGTATGGCTGCCGTATGCGCGATTCACTGCCTACTCACGCCTATCGTTATCGTCTTGCTGCCGATTGTTGCGACTTCCTTTTTAGTGCATCAAAATTTCCATTTATGGATGCTGTATTTGGTCATTCCGACAACGAGTTTTGCGATCTTCATGGGTTGCCGTCAGCACAAAGATAAGTGGGTGTTTGTTATTAGTGCAATTGGTCTATGCATACTCATTGCAGCCTTGATCTATGAACGCGGGCATACGCCTGCCGATGAGTTGCTTGCGGGCGCACATTGTCAGCACTGCGTACGTGGGATTGGAGAGGATGCACAACCGTTGAGCATTGCGGCATGGATCAATACCCTTGGTGGCCTATTCCTCGCAAGTGCCCACGTTCGTAATTATCGACTGTGTCGCCGCAACGCATGTGCTCATTAGAGAGCGCTTGAGGATACTTCTGAAGCCTGCCGGCTGCAGCTAACATGCAGCACGTGCGCAGGCCCCACACACTCCATAAACCTCTAGCAAATGAGTCACTCCAGTGTACCCCCTAGTGGCTGCCTGACCTTCGACCTGAGTCCCAACGCATAAGTCAAGCGGCTCTGCTTGGTGACAGACTCGGCAGATCAAATGGTGGTAATGCGCACCCGGCTCCGTGAGCTCAAATAATTGCGTGCCGCTTTCCATCGGGATACGTTGCAATGCTTGGATCGCTTCAAACGCCTCCAAATTTCGATACACGGTCACTAAGTCACTAGGAGGCAGCCCGGCCTGCTTGCGAATCTCTTCTGCCGAGACTGGGCGGCTGAATGACCCGATCGCTGTTAGGATTTGGGCGCGCTTTTTAGTCATACGGGCCCCACTCTTCTTCAGTGCCTCA
>Ga0302126_10000568_pt1 | contig 23464 bp, 17 predicted proteins | sample CB4_20m_MG_FD_203108 | JGI IMG/M metagenome (GOLD analysis project Ga0302126, IMG submission 203108) | Marine microbial communities from Western Arctic Ocean, Canada - CB4_20m | ecosystem: Environmental > Aquatic > Marine > Oceanic | place: Canada: Western Arctic Ocean | collected 2017-09-24 | reverse complement strand
TTATCTAAGCCCTGAGAATGGAACTCAGATGCTGCTTTACTATAAGATACTAATTTAACTTTCATTCTTTAAATCCTTTACTCTGTGTTTCATCCAACTGATAGCAGTATGTATATGTCCTGTATCATGTTCTTTTAATTGTGATTGTGCATAAGCAATCTCTTGCTCAAGCATACTTATTTTAATTAAGTTTCCTGAAAAATCTTTACGTGTTTGTTTTCGACCACCCATTAATCACCTTTACCTGGTTTTTCACTAAAGTGATTTTCATATTTATTAGGTACTCCATCCCATTCTTTAGCATCTGAGGGGACATCTTCAGGACGAAACACTGTAATGTTTGGCCATAGTGCTGAATATTTTGTATTAACGTCTAACCATTTTAATGATTCTTCTGGAGTACTAAAAGCGTTGTCTGCTAATATAGCATTTGTTGGACACTCAGGTTCACATACACCACAGTCAATACATTCATCTGGATTAATTACTAACATATTTTCACCTTCGTAAAAACAATCTACAGGACAAACTTCTACGCAATCCATGTGTTTACATTTAATACAATCGTCGTTTACTAAGTATGTCATTATATTCTCGCAAGTCTAATTAACGTTGCTGCTAGATTGATTTCTGGATCTGCAACTAACGTATGATCTACTAACCCTTGTTTAATAGTTAAGACTGCTGTATCTTGTTGTGTGTCATCTCCAAACAGTTCAATGTTATCATATAGCCAGCGATAAATTTCTTCCATTTCTTCTGGTCGTACAGATCCACATAGTAACTTACGTGCTTCTTGAATCTTGCCTGCTTTAAATAATTCTACCATATCAAGTTTCCAGTCACTTGCACCAGAATCACCTTCATTTGGTTTAAGCAAACTTTTATCCTGTACGTTCATCTGTACCATATTAATGCATTTACGCAAATCTGGATAAGTTGCTTTTACGTATGTGTCTAAGATATCTAAGTTTGGAACTACGCCTTCTGCAATCAAAATCTCTGCAACTCTTGCAGTAAACTCTGTTTGATCAATCTTAGCAATATGAAAGCCTTGACAACGACTGTGTAGTGCAGGAATAATTCTGTTAGGATAGTTACATGTTAAAATAAATCTTGATGTAGTGTGATATTCTTCCATCACTCCACGTAGTGCAGCTTGTGCATTTGGACTTAAATAATCTGCCTCGTCAAGTAATACAACTTTGAAATCCCCAAACGGAATCATCTGTACAAAATTTACAATCTTATCACGTACATCGTCAACACTATTTGTACGACTTGCATTAATTTCTAATACATCTAAATCATTTATGTCAAGCTCGTTAAACAATAGTTTAGCAAGGGTAGTCTTACCAATACCTGCATTACCACTAAACAGCAAATGCGGAATAGTCTTATCTTTAATCCAAGTGTTTACTTGACTGCGTTGTGCATTATCTTTAAATACATATCCTGCAACTGTTTTAGGACGATATTTTTCTACCCATAATTCTTTCATTATTTTTCTAGTTCTCCTATTTCTTGGATCATTCGACCAAATAATTTAAACACATCTTTAGTATGATCGGGTTCAACTTGCTTGTATGTGCAGTACGCAGATATATTGTCTTGTGACATAACTACATCTCTAGCTTGTGTGCATTCATTTAGTGTTCCAAATGTTGCTGAGCTCACAATATTACCTGCTACTATAGTTACTAGTATTATAGTATTCATTTTTTAACTCCTAGTTCTTTATATGCTACTTGTATTGATTTAGCCTGAAAGTATGCGTCTGCTAATGCATTGTGAAGATCAGTTTGCATTAACTTCCTTGGGTCCTTTTCACATAACCCAAATAGTGTACGACTGTCACGTACAATCCAAAAGTTCCAAGGTATAGGAACGCCAGCGACCCTATACATGTGTTCTAATATAGTCATATCAAAACCGTAACCTTGTCCCCAAAGTATATCAACACCGACCATCCATTTATTAATCTGTTTTAGAGTGTCACTTACACTAACTCTATTATTAGGATCAAATGCTTCTTCCATTACTTTAGGATCTTGTTTACCCCACCATTCAATAGTGCTATCAGATGCTGTACGGCCTAAGCTGTCTTGCTCGTCAATATCTATTTTAATGTATAATTCTGAATGGGGTTCACTTGTATTAAGCGGATTGAACTTAACTGCACCTAAACTTAGTACAGTCGCACTTGGAGATGTATCAAGTGTTTCTAAATCGATTGTAGCGTGTATTGTCAAAACTAGACTCCTTCAAACTTTATATGTATATTATAACGTATAAAGTTGAAGAAGTCAAGTTCTTTTTAATTAAACATCACCGTCTTGTCTGTTTTCACTGTAGTGTGCATCAAAGTCGCCACCTGGGTAACGTGCTTTAAGTTTATCAATATTCATTTGAATAACTTCGTTTGGATCAATATTTAAAGCCATACAACCCTGCATCCAATACCACATGATATCGCCTAGTTCACGTTGCATATGAAAGATATTATCAGCATCTAAAGGCTTGCCTTGGAACATAATCTTTTTGACTACTTCAGTAAACTCGCCTGATTCAGCACCCAATCCCATAGAAGCAGTTACTAATCTTGGCATATCAACATCACGTTGATTAACTAGTGTTACCCAACGGTTAGTAAAATTATCGTTATTCTTGCTTTCGTCGCTGGTAACAGCATCTACAAATTCTTTATACTTGTTAAGGTCTATTTGCTTGCTCATTGTGCTAATGCTCCCGACGAATTTACAAATGAACTTGGATCTACAGTAGCATGTTCGCCATCTGCGTATTCTGCTCCAATATAAACATCACTTGGTTTTTCATCTGAAAATGCTAATACACTTTCGTTTTCTATCATACGGACTTCTTTCTCAGAATCTCCATCTTCAAGATTAATTCCTCGAGTCCAGCGTCCGTGCATAATTAAAACCCAATCTCCAACATTGTAATCTTCTTTATTAGTAGGACCTTTAGCATACACTTTACCCCAACGAGGATAAATTCCTCGAGTTGTACCGTTGTCGTCTTTAATAATAAGACCTGATTTAGTTTTTTGTTCTCCAAAGTACATGTGACTTACAAGTACCTTGTCTTTAATAGGCCGTAATTGGCCTTTTATTACACTAGTCATTAGTCACCTTTTTTTACAAAATTTCCAGATTCGTCTTCTTCCCAGTCGTCTGTTAAATCTTTTTTAACAGGCTCTGTTGTAGCTTTCGTAGTTTTTGCAGTTGTTTTAGCTGCAACTATTATTTGTTCTTCTATTTCTTCAGAAGTTGGCTTTTTAACGGCTACCTCATCAGGCATACTAGAAGAATTTTCATAGTATTCTCTTAGAACGTCTTCTTTCTTTCGAGTAATTTTACCACCTGGGCCTATTTCATCGCCCCGGGCGTTGACTTTTGCATTACCTACTGCTTGAGTAAGTTCATTTCTTTGACGTAACATGTCCATATCAATCTGCTTACCTTGCATTGATTTGTAAACTGTGCGTCCTTGTGCTTTCATTGGCATTGTAATACCTCCTTAGTTATATACTTACTTATCTCAGGAACTCTCTCCAGTCCAGGTCAAACTGGATTGAATTAATTCTATGTACGCCTATTAAGTATAGCACATAACTTGCTACACTACTACCTCTACCTACACCCCAAATAATATTATTTTCACGCATAAAGTCTACAAGGTAAATCATATACTGTAATAACGGTATCATACCTCTACCATCATATTCTGCAAGTTCTGTTGCACACCTTGCAGTTTCTTCTTGTGTTTTACACTTTGTTAATACATAATTATGTACATTTAGTTCTTTGTACTCCTTAGGCATAAACCATTCTGATTGTAACGCACTATCAAATGTCTTTTCGTCTACGTCAATTGGAATATATTTTGTAAGTGTAGGAAGTCCTTGTTCTGACATTACTGTATTAAATTTATTAATATCATCACTTTCGTCACAAAGTACCACATGACATTTATCCACATGGCCACTATAGATCATGTCAATTAAGTCGCGATTAGAGAATCGTGGTATTCCTAGGGTATCTGTTTTCATAAGCATATATATAGTTTAACTGATATTAATCAGATTGTCAAGACTTTTATCGCCATTTTCGATATTTTTCATGTCTTTAGATTGTCTTACTGTAAGCTCAGAGTTATACATTTCTAGTATTAACTGTATCTGAAGTTGTATGTCAGGATTACTAGACATAAAATACTTACGAGAAAGTTCGTCAATTTTATTAGTTAGTTCGTTTACTGAAAGATCCGATAAAGAATCTATTAATGGATTAAACAGTGAATTGTCCATGATACTGACCGTATACTGTTAAGCCAGCGTCACTTGACCAAAGATCTATAAAGATTGGATCAGTTTCACTAACAGCTAGAAAACTAACTGGCCAATTTGTATCTGTTTTTAATACTCTATTAGGGCCTGCAGAGAATGTAATTAATCTAGAAACTCCGTCGCCTTTAACAGCACAGCGTATTTTTCCTAATTTGCCAGTAGCTGGCCAATCAGTTAGTGTTAATGTAACATCAGCACCTACTGTGATAACTTGATAGTTACCGTTTACAAATCTTAAGTCTTGACTTGCTGTTACTTCGTCAGTTACATATGCTTCTTCTGAATTAGCAATAAAGTTTGCTTCTCTTATTACATTTCCGTTAAAGTCATTTTCTGCATTTAACTTTGCAGATGTAGTTTGCAACGAAGTTATTTCTGTTGCTGCTGTTGCTAATCCTGTTTTAACTAGACGGAAGTTATCTCTAAATCCCTGACTATCATTATCAGATCCAGCAACTGGATATAATTCGTTTATATCAGTTGTAAGTATGTTACTAGCCATTTATGATCTCTCCTATCTTTATTTATATAGTATTTATTGCTTTTAAATGTTAAACTGGTAATTTGCGAATAGCAAATATTGTTCAGCTGTGTTTCCTGTAGTATTATCTATAATATATCTATCTATGTCAAAATTTAATTGAGTAAAGTCAAATGCTTGATAATCTACAGCATTTTTAATAATTTTACTTTTACCCTTTAATGTATAACATAGTGGAACTGCAGAAACATAGCCTAATTCTTGTAACTGGCCCTCTTGAGCAGTTCTCATCCACAACGGTAAGAAGTTTCTTACAGTAATACCGGAATCTGCAATATTGTCTCGCATGTTTTTAAGATTTGAAATATAACGTTTTGAATCGTTCCTTTGATCACTGCTTATTGCATTACTATCAACTTTAATTACGTTTGTATTTACTGACTCTAAATACCAAGGACTAGTAGCAGTTTTATCTGCAACATATGCACTTATAGTTGCAGGAAACGTTACTGTAGATAAATCTCTTAATCCTATTAATATTTCGTTATTTTGTCCAGATACAACTTCAGTTCCGGTTCTTTGTAATACAGATATACTTCCACCAACTGGTATAATTTGTAGAGTGTTAGCAGTACTATCTCCTAGATTTCTCTCTTCAAAATTGAACGAAATAAATGGTGCAGGCTTATCGCCATACTGTGACTCACTTGTTAATAGTTTTGTTTTAGTATCAATTTGAATACTTTTTCTTACTTCGCCTGCTGTTGGTAAATAAGGATCAATAACCTCAAGGTATACAACTTCATATACAATGTCTTGCGTTCCTGGAGTCTTTGCTACTGCTGTCTTTATATTTCCTAGTTTAAAGTTTTTTCTTTTGTGATTCTTTGCTATCGCGGCAACATAGTGATCTATAGTTTTAGTTTCAATTCCAGAGTATATAAGCATATTAATTTTTCTTTGTATACCAAAATTTGGATCATCTGGACGATAGATATAACTTGGATTAAAAATTTCTGTATTACTAATAAACGTATTAAACAATGAACGTTGCGTTTGCTTAAACAATGGTCTTGCAAATATATCACTATAAGTTTTATTATCAGGATCGCCTACAGTTATATTAAATTCTCTAGTTGTTTTACTATATCCGAATTGATCTTGTACAGTTATTTCAAATATAAATTTTCTATCAACAGTTGATTTGTTCCCATCTAAAATAAATACTCCTTTATCAAACTGTGTTAATCCAATTCCATTAGTATCGTTAAACGTTTTAACTTTACCAGATATCGATCCGTCTAATAGAAGTGTTAGTCCCGGTGGAAGTTTGCCCTTTGTTAATGAATACATAACTCTTGCTGACACAACAGAGCTAGTTGCTACAACTTGTAAATTAGAAATATAATTAGCACTAATATCTGTAAAGTTTTGCGGAGTAATCCAAGTAATTCTAGAATCCACATCACCTAAAGTTTTAACAGTAAATGTTTTATTTGCTTCTGCTGTTTCGTTTGCTTGAGAAGAATATAAGTTAAAATCAAACAATTCACCTTTTTTAACTATTCTAGTAGTATACAACGGAATTAATTCAATTGGAGTAACTGCTCCGGCGTAGATAGTTGTAACTATATTAGTACTAACTGTTATATTTTCAAACATTGTACTGTTATATTTTATTAAATCATCTAGTGCATAATTAGCTTCATGATGCCAATCAGTTACACCTGTAGTCGATGCTCCTACGACTTCTTCCCAATAAATTTTAGAATTATCAGAATTAAAAGTAGTTGACACGTGAGGTATTCTACACCTATAAACTTTTTGATTTATATCTACACTAGAAATAGTATAAGAATAATCTCCGAAGATTAATGTTTTTCCAATTATATTAGTTATATATGGTAGGCCTAACTTTTTAATCTTTATTACTTGTTGTCCAGGAAGTGCATTTTCAAATGTAGATACTGTTAAGTTTTCTCCTAACGAGAGTTCGTCGTACGCAGTTGATATAGTAGTATCTGCTTTTGTTATAGTATAAGACTTTTCGTCTATTACTATCTGGCTTCCTATTAATAATGATACATCTTGATTCTTTGTTACTTTTAATACACTTGCCCCAAATGCTATATCTTCGTATATTGCTAACGTAACATATTGTTTAGTAGTTGTTGGTCCTACTCTACTTGCTTTAACTGTAAATTTATATTCTTTTGTTACACTAGGTTGGTATGGTACGCGACCAGCAATTTCTCCTGTTATAGTATCTAGCGACAATCCTTCTGGAAGAGTACTAGTTGTACCGTCGTCATTTACTTCTTGTAACGAGTATGACATAATACCTAATAGCTCGTTAGTATCTAATGTATCTAAGAATAACGTAACATAGTTATTCGCCCTTCGATATCCAAAATCTCTAGGAGTTAACCATAATGGTATTCTAATATGTGTATTGTCAGCAGTAAACACGCCAGTATCTACTTCCATAAGAGTATTATCTACTCTTACAAAATCATCTCCAACTACATAAATTTTAAATGTTCTTCTAGAAATAGTATCGCCGTCATTAACTGAAACAACAAATTCGTAATTTCTGCTAAGTTTTCTAGGCGATCGAGTTGGAATACTTAGGTCATAAATTGTAGTATCATAAAAGAAACTGTCAAAACCATTTGAACTTCTTACACCGTAATCATATGCAATATTATCAAAGTTACTTATATCGTAATTTCCAGAGTCAATTCGTTTTTCAATTGCAAGTATTGGATCTACTATTCCTATTAATTTTCCGTCAGTTGTTAATGTTATTCCCGGTGGAAGTACTCCATCTTCTGAACCTATAAAGTATTCTAATTTTTGCCCTGCTATTGTATCTGAATCTTCGGCAATTAATTGAAAGTCGATTGGACTATTATCTAATATATAAAATGCATTATTTTGACCTACTGGTAATAATCCTGCGGCAGTGTTCCATGTAGGAGTATCTGGACCTGTTACTTTTATAATAAAAGTTCTATCGTTTATTGTACTGTTGTATGTTGCCCGTAATACAAATTTGTATTCTGTATCTCTAGAAACTTCTCTTGGAGTACCAGTTATAGAGTTATCTTGGAGTACCATACCAAGTGGCAATTCGCCACTAATGTGTGTTACTGTATACAGTGTTGAATCATCAGCAACCACAGATAAATCTAATGGCAAATCTACTGTTGTAGATACACCTTCAACTAATGTTCCTAGAGTTTGTCCTGAAAATTGTGTCCAAAATACTGCCATGCTAGTTCCTAACTTTTAAGTATTTATCGTAACCTATACTGCAATGCTACCTAGGTCTATTTCACCACTTGCAACACCTGCACCTACGTATGTACCAAGATCTACGTTAGTTGATTTTCCTATGTAATCTAATAAGCTAGTATATGTTTCACTTATTGATCCAAAATCCCAAGCATTAGGCCCTGCGTTTCCTATCTCTCTAACGTCCACACCGTATACTAATCCCTCTATAGGACCATAAAATCCCGAAGCAGTTATAGTACCACCGTTTATAATATTTTTATTGTTGGCGTTTAAGTTTGCACTTAATGTAGGTAACGTATCTGACCCTACTACTCCTGTTGTACCGGATACATATAAATTCTGTCCTATAACAGATGTAGTAATTCCGTTAAGACCTTGAACAGACATTGTCTGTCCTCTACTAACTGTAACTGTACCACTATCACTAACAGCTATTAATTGGTCTAAATCAGTAGTTCCTGAAATTGTAATTCCAGTAGCTGACGAAGATAGTGTAATATGAGAACCTGCTATTAGTTTCTTAAAACTTAATTCTGAATTTGTATTACTTTCAAACACGTTTTCACCAAGTGATCCTAAATTTACGCCTGTTGCAGCAGTTGGAAACCTTGTATCTAGATCAACAAAGTTATCGTTAATTTTATCAAACGCAGTTCTAATGTCATCACCAGTGCCGTCGTTTGCTAGTTGTCCTATATTAATTTTTTGCGTTGTCATTCTATTTTTCCTTATACGTATGTATTTATTTGTTTGCTATACTAACTCCGATACCTGTAAAGTTTCCAACAGTTAAAGTATCTTTTGAAGCAAACGGAGTGTAGAAAATTCTATTTGTATTTTCTACTGGGATATAACCTGACGCTCCGCTAACTGCAAACATAGCATTTAGTGTAGCCTCGGTCGGTTTTGATATAACTTTACTAATAAAATTATTAAACAATGCATACCCTAATGGATTATTTGTTAATACACCTGCTTGTGTTCTTGAATTATCATTCCATTCAGGAGATAAACTTCCACCGTCAACGTATACTGAATAGTATTCCCACATTGCATAACATAACAAGTATTGATATTCTCTTGCAATTGCAGCATAATATCCGTTATAGGTTAATGGTGTAATAATATTATCTGTAATCCAAGCGTTGCTGGCTCCATTCTTAAATGATAGAAATCCCATAACATCGTCAATATCAATACTGCCACTATCATTAACATCACCCCTCTTACGACCACTTACAGTTTCATTTAAATATTCAGAATATTTAGAAGATATACCTCTAGAAGTTTGTAACATTTCATTTGACATCTCATCAAGATCTACAGTTGAATCTGGACTATATAATGCACTATATCCTGAAACATCAAATACACTATTTGTAATAGCTTCTTGCATTGCTGTCATCATTGGACTGCCAATTTGGCCACTTGTAATGTTTAGTTCGTATGGATATGCGTAATGTAATCCATGTTGACTAATAGTATGTAATACATGTTCTAGTACTTCAGTAACCTGTCCACCAACGGTATATCCGCCCCAGTCAGCAATACCTGAACCACTTGCGTCATCGTCTGGAAATTCCCATACATAGTCTTTTGCTCTATACGAAAATTCAGTATTTTGTAATCCCGGATAATTATTAGGTGCATCATCGTCTAAGAAAGATCGGGCATACTGTCCGCCATTAATGTAACCAATTCGTTGAACGGTTGGCCCTATGCCAAAGTTGCCTTCGTTGTTTTCATTAGCCATGCCGTCTATAGCCGCAGCTTGTTTTTCTTTATCTATACCTGATGCTTCGGGATCAAGTAATAATTGTACAGTCCGTGCAACCTTTTCTAAAAAGGTATCACTAATACCTTTAGCAGACACATCATATGGTCCATGCCCTAAAAGTTTTATTCCTCGTACAGTTAGTTCTTTAGTAAACGGCGGAAGCTCAGTAACTGTTTTAACTGAACCAGATGAATAATTTATTGAATCTCCAATTTGCTGAATACTGTCTTGGTCATCCCAATCATCAACAGTACCGTTATATAGCTTGCTAGGTGTTGAGTTTTTAAATATCCAGGCTTGTGCTTGTGCAGGAGTCAGCCCTTTATTCTGCTCTAGTACAGTTGCTAGTAGCCCACAAACATTTGGTGATGCCATACTAGTTCCACTAATTTTATATATGTGTTGACTGCTATCAAGTGGATGGGTTTGTCTATTGTTAGTCGCAGCCTTATCACTTGTTCCACTTGGATTATCATTTGAACTAGCACTCATAATTTGTGATCCTGGTGCATAAATGTTTACGCCTGGACCAGTGTTACTAAATTCTGATTTGTTTTCTAAATTACTTTGATAGTCTATGTCAATACTTCCTACTATAAGTGCTTCTTCATCATATGGGCTTGATCCTCGATGATAGTAACGAACACTACCATTTATAGTGACAGTATTGTTATAGTCTTGTCCGTTTGCGTTATCTACATAATAATAGTTATTTCCACAAGCAACACATATATGTATTCCTGCATCTATCATTTCTTGTACATCAGTATCAACACTAGTTATTCTCGAATTAATGTATCTCTTTGTACCAAGTTTGACAACGATACCAGCTGTTTGCCACATTGCATAATCATTGTTGTACCCGGAATCACCGTATGTCCAGGCGGCGCCCCTATATACTCCTACTGTAGGAGTAGCACTATTACTAAAACCATATCCCCAACTCATGTTTACTACTGTTGGTCTTTTAAATCCTGTAGCAGGATCGATAGGTTTGTTATTATGCCAACCTTTAATAACATCAAAGCAATCTGATACACTTATTCCTGTCTCGTCATCACCTGTACCTTCTAAGCCATAAACTTTTACTGAATAAATTTGTGCGTCTTTGGCCCAACCCATTGTGCGGCCAACTGCTGTGCCAGCAACATGTGTACCGTGACCGTCGTAATCTCTATAATGATTTGCACTCTGTGTACCTGACACGCCACTAGCTGCAAACCAATCAATTTGGTTTACTCTACTTACACCGTTAGCATCAGTAAATTCAATATGTCCTACATCAAGTCCACTATCTTGTATTACAACATCAACACCTTTGCCTGTTAGATTGTAATTAAACGGAAGTGTAGTTTCAGTTGTTTGATTCCATACATCTTCGCGATGTATTCCTCGCATCATTCCCCAGTTTAGATCAGTTGACGCATCAGCTGAAGTTTTACGCCAGCTACCAAATTGTTGAGCACTAAGTCCAATTTCAATATCAGTACGTTGTTCTGGAGGAATTTCAACTCCACATACTCTAGCATCGTCAAGTAGTGCTACCGCTTCTGCGTCCTCTAACATGTAATGAGTATTACGCTGACTTAACGGCCTAGCATTTTCTACGGTTATTGTTCTATTGGGAATGTCACCAGCACCAGTTGATGCGATCATTTCAGCATTAAATGCATCGTAATCGACACCGCGGTTAAGACTTACAATATATTCTTTTTCAGCCATTTACGCAGTCCATGGCCTGCCAACAACAAGCCCTCCGCTGTTTGCATTATCTATTAATGCACCTGTGTTACTTGAAGCATGATACCTAGTAGGTAATTGAGAAACAGTAAGAGTGTTTCTCGCCCTGTATGCTACTGCATCTGTATCTGTGCTACCACTAATTGTACCGTTTGCAGCCACTGTTTTACCTTCTCGCTTGGCTAGTGCTTTTGCAAGTTTGGTGTCCTGTCTAGTACGTTTTAGTGTTAGTGTTGATATCCCATTTGCGGCCATTGTAGTCTCCTAAACGATGTTAATAACTGCACCCATACCACTATGAGCAGTACATTGGTAATATAATGTTGCTGGAGCAGTCATTGGTACTATAAATGTAATTGTAGCATTAGATTGACCATTATTAGTTACACCAGTATTATATGCTGAACCACCGTTACTTACTCTTATTTGGAATGGATGTCCGCTTGCATTTACAATAAATTTATATGTTTCACCTCTTCGCAAGTATAATACAGGATCGTTAGCATTTGCAGTAAAGAATTTTGAGTCTGCTGCAAACACGTAGTCACTTGATCCGCTTGCTGTAATATTAAAAGAGTTTTCTACAGTACCACCAAATGATCCTGCTATTGTTCCTGTAAATGTTGGACTAGTAAACATAGTTGCTTTAGATTCGTTTGTTGCATTACTCAACCCAACCATTTGTTTTGTTACGCCGCCAACTGTTCCTGTAAATGTTGGATCAGTAAACATCGAACTTTTCGATTCGTTTGTAACATTACTAAGTCCAACCATTGTTGAACTAATACCACTTACTGTTCCTGTAAACGTTGGACTTGCTAGTGTAGCAAATCCTGCTCCGTTAGTTAACTGACTAGTGCTAGTTGGAATGTCTGTGCTAAGTGCATTGCTAACCCATGCTGCACCTGTATAAACTTGTGTTCTATTTACAGTTGAGTTATAAACAACATCACCTTTTGCTGGTGACAATGTATCTCTAACTGTTGTTGTTGCATTAAATAATCTTAACGCTCCGTTTTGAATTCTTACTGCGCCTATTGCGTATAAGTCTAAAGTTGTAGCTGATCTAATTTCAGGAGTTCCTGCAGACAAGCTAACAAACTCTGTTGCTGTTATTTTGTTATTTACAACTAGGTCATTCTCTACAGTTAAGTCACTGCTTATTGTAACTGACGGTGTAATAGTAATACCACTTGAATCATCAGTGTCAACAACACTAGAAGCAAACGTAAAGTTACCAATACTGGCGCCACCACCACTTTGTGCTACCCATGCATAATCACTACCGTTCCAACTTAGTACATAACCAGTTGTTACGCTACCTGCTTGATTTAAATGGGCGTCAACGTTGGTGTTTGCATATCCATCAGTAATGCCATATCCTGCTAGTGTAGTTGCATTATTTGCTAACTTTATCCATGCACCGCCATGTGCAAAGTAACCTGCTCCTGTAGCATGTACATGAGCAAACATACCATGGTATGAACTTGCAGTAGGTAGATCACCCTCAGTTGCATAAACGTTAGAATATAGTATCTTGTTTGTGCCTACGTCAAAATCACTATTTAGTAAATCACTAACTTGTGCTTTTGTAATTGCTGTTGCATTAATAGTTAATGTATCTCCTGAAACTGCTGTAGTAATATTAGTACCACCTGCAATTTTAAAAGTTTCACTACCGTCTACTGCTGTACCTGTTGAGTCGTCTCCTACAAAAGTAATAGAGCCTCCAGATCCATCGTTTGTAGCGTTAAACCAGTTTGTTCCGTTATACTTTAAAACTTGTCCGTTAGTTGGAGAAGTAATAGTAGTATCTATAATACTGTTAAGTGAACTAATATTTACATTATATAACGATGATGCGTCAACTCCTGGAAGTTTTCCACTTGCATCTAGCTGTACAATTTTATTTGCTGTAGTTCCTACATCAACTGCTATAGTTCCTGCACTTGTAATAGTTCCACCAGTTAGTCCAGTGCTTGCTATTACGCTTGTAACTGTACCTGTACCTGATGCTGTAATTGGTTTCCAATAACTATTTGAGTTGTCCCAACTTAATAGCTGTCCGTCTGTTGGTACTACTGTGTGTACATCTGCTAGATTCTTTAAAAGTGATGCGCCTGTGAGTGCATCTGTAATTCCATAACCTGCAAGTGTAGTGGGTTTGGCTGTAAGACTATTAAATGAACCTGTAGTTGCTATTGGTGCTAGATTTGGTGCTCCAGTTAGCCCGGCATATGTTCCATTAAACGCATCTGTAATTCCGTACCCAGATAATGTAGTAGGCTTGCTAGTAATAGTAGAAAAACTAGTACCAGTTAATAAATTTTGTGAATCTGTTAAACTTGAAATATCTGTTGCAATAGTTGGAGTACCAGTTAGATCTGCATACGCCCTACTAAATGGAACAAAATTAGCTCCTGCTATAATAAGTGAAGCAGTTTCTATAAACTGTGCATTTCTAACACCACCGTTAGCTAGATCTAAGCTATCACCATTTGGCAATTCCTTAAGACGGTTATTATCGTTGGTGTCAATTATTATTGGAAATCTATTTGCCATTAGTTACATCCTGTTTCATATATTTATCGTATCTCATTATAGTGCTGCAATCCTAATCTTAAATGCTGCAAAGTCTGCACTTGCTGCAACTTCTGTTTTTAATGATGCAATACTTACGTAGCCAGGTATAGTACCGGCAACACCGTCTACTAATAGTGTACTGTTGTCTGCAAACACACTACCTGTTACGTCTCCAATTAATGGACCGTACAGCGTACCTGTTAGTCCGTCCATCATTAATTTTGAATCGTCTGCAAACACACTTCCTACTATGTTATTTACTTGAAGAACATCTGCACCTACTACTAAGTTTCCATCGGATGATCCACTTAGTCTCACGCCATTAATAAAAATATAATCTTTAACATATAGTTCAGACCACCGTTTTGTTGCTGATCCTAAACTATTAGTATCGTCAACACCTGGAATTATATTTGCTGCAAAGTTTTCAGTGTCAGTCATTGAACCACCGTACAGTTCATTAAAGTTTTCATTTACTTTTGTAAACGCAGTACGTAATGGATCACCGTCTCCTTTGTTTTGAGACTTTCCAGTATTAATTATTTGCTTTGCCATTATATTTTCCCTACGATAATTTCAATAGTACTCTTGCCGCTGTCGGGTTTATTTTCTAACGACTTACCTATTATACTTCCTGGTTTAGGATCATTATTTACAATAGCATATCCTGGAACTGCACTAGCAACTAACATGTCGCCTTTTACAACTATTCCAATTACCTTACATGGTACTCGTCCTGTCATCGCAACATCAGTTGGATGTTGTCCTTCTAGTTCTGAGTTCATTAAGTAAGCTGGATTGGTTGAAACAACTCCAACTACTCTATGATCATCTTTTGTAGATGTTACTGTAATCTCTTCAGTTCCGCCAAGTACAACTACTGTGCCTGGCTCATATGCTTCATCTGCTAAATATTTCTCAGCTAAGTCAGCATACCTTGCTGTAGTAGCTGTACCTGAGAATGTAGTAGCATAAACTGTATTAAACTTTAATGGTGTTCCGCCACCTTGTCCTAAGTTAATAGTATTATCAGCATTTGGTAATATGTTAGCATTTACTCTACCAGTTATAGTAACAGTGTCAGTACCTGCATTACCTATTGTAGTATTACCATTTAAAACAGTTGCTCCAGCTACCGTAAGTCCATTATTTATAGTTGTCGTTGTACTATCAACTTTTATTCTTACTGCTCCGCCTGTTACAACTTGGATAACATCAGCTGCTGCTCCGGCAAATCCTGTTCCTGCACCAAGACCAATACCTGTTCCGTTAGCATCTCTTTCACCATTTGCTTCAATAAAATTAGTATATGTCCAATCTACAGCTGCAAACGAATTTGCTGCATAAGACGATCCCGCTTGGAACACTGATTGCGTAGTAATACCTGTTGCACCAATGTCTACGTTACCTGGAATATTAACAACTGGATAAGTTACACTAGGACTTACACTTCCACCTGTTGCTGTAAGTATTGTACCTTGAGCCGGTGTTTTAAGGGTAAGTGTTCCTGAACTTTCTGATAAGATTTCGTAAGTATCAGTACCACCAATTATGAAACTGTTAGCTTGTATTGCTCCTGATGTTTTTCGTCGAACCATAGTATCACCAGTTGAACTAGTTGATACTGCTGCAATACCATAAACTCCTGCTGATAACTTAATTAAGGTTGAACCTGGAAATCCTGCGTCGCTTGATACAATAGTATTTGTAAAGTCACCGTCAACAATGCCGCCGCCTGCAAGCAGTACATTTGTAAATGTTATTTCTTCAACTGCTCCTGTTCCTGCTGTTGTTCTACCTAGAACATTCCCTGTACCAATATTTGCAAGTTCAGCAGCTGCAATACCACCGGCTTTAATTCTAACATATCCACTTGTAGTTTCAAAGTTTTCATCACTAAATTTAGCAAGTCCTAAGTCAGCTTGTACTTTAGTAGCTGAACCTGCCCAACCTGTTGTAGCGTTATCTTCATCAAATGTATCTGCTGAAGTCATTGCTAATTTACTTTGTACAATCGCTGCACTTGCATTAACGTCTGCATTTATAATTGAGTTTGGAGCAATTTGTAAGTTAATCTCTGTTTGAGTAGCTGTTCTTGTTGCTGTAATATTAATATCACTAGCTGTTGCCTCTAACGCATTTGCCCATTCGTCCATAGGCGTAGTTAATACTGTTGCTGTTGCAGATAAGTTAGTTAATGAATTACCAGTTGCAAATACTCCTGCTCCTACAGTGTAAGTAACAATACTAACACTATATGAATTTCCTAAAGTACCAATTATTTGATCTGTTGTAGTTTCTATGTCTACAATAGTACCGTTAATTGCTGCATTGCCAACTAGTTGTATTGTATTTCCAATTGCCCACGTGCCACCACTTGGTGGTGAAACATAAATTCTTTTCTTACCTGTTGCAACTAATAAATCGTCTCTAGCTTGATTATTATTTTCAACACTTCTTAAGTCTGCAAGTGTATCAAATTCTGTAACTCTGCCGTCTACGTAGTTTTTGTTTGTAGCCGCTGTACCATCACTGCCTGGATTTGCAACGCCAGTAACTAAATTAGTACCCATTTGTAAGGTACCTTCCATTGGCCATGCACCGTTCAACGGTACGTATCCTATACCAAGTCTATTACCACCCGGTGATGCTGCTATTTGAGATCCAGTTGTAGTTCCACCTAGTCGTCTATTTAAGTATGCAACAACTGACTTCTCTGTTGGAACTGCACTTCCTGATTCATCAGCCATTGTCTCATCTGCTGAAAATTCATTAATAGTAACACCTTTAGTAAATCCAAGTGCGTTAGCGTTAGATAATCCAATCTCTCCTGAGAACGTAATTAATCCTGTTGCTTGGTCTACACTAAAGAATTTACCAACTCTAAAGAATCCGTATTGGTCAGTACTTACAAAGAATACTCTACCTTTTCGTCTTTCCCAAACTTGTGCTGCTGTAGCACTTGCTGCGGCAGTATAAAATTCTGCTAGTGTATTTTCTGCTTTACCTAAGATAATATTTGGATAGTTACTATCATTAAATGATCCAGTACCAACATTTGTAAAATCGTGTCCTGTAGCCCTAACAAGAGATATTGAAACTGTTAGTTCTGCAGTAGCTCCGCTGTTTATTCCTAATTTAATTAGTTCACCGGCTGATGTTGAAAATGCAGAGTTTAATCCAGTACCACTGTAGCTTGCATTAATATTTGTTCCTGCTACATCGGCAATAGTAATATACGCAACAGTTGAATCACTTTCATAATTTGTTACTTGATGAGTTTTACCATTATGTGTAAATATCATACCGCCGGCATACCCAGCTTCTCCAGGTTGCAATCCTGCAATATCTCTAGCAATTCTAGTTATGTCTGATGAGTTAGTTAATTGATTAATAGCAATTATTGTAGCGCCTTGGGCATCACCAAATCCTTCAAGATTTAAAATATTTGTTGTAATATCTAAAGTAGCATACCCTGAGTCTAATGTAGTGAATATACTATTTGCACTTACTGCTTGTCCGTATGGATCAGTAGTTTGGAAATCAATACTACGATATGTTGCAGTATCACTTTCATCAAAATTGATAGCAGTGTTTGGTCTAACATTAAGAGTCGCTGGATCAGTTACTCCGTTAATTATATGTGATTTATGATTTCGGAATTTTATTAATGTACCATCAGCTACTGTTGCTCGTATTGTACCAAAAAAGTCTGCTGATTGTGCAGAATCTACGACTAAATCAAGTTTGTAAAGGATGTTATTAATTAATCCCGGCCCAGTTGAACTTGCAAAAGATACAACATTAAAAGTTAATGACGCACCGCCTCCACTACCTAGTTGGCTATCTAATATAGTAATAGTTTGAGTATCAAGATAGTTTTGTCCTGGTCTGTTTGGCACAACTGCTGCTGCACCAGAACCGTTAATTGTAATATTAAATGATGCGCCACCACCTGTAACTGTACCTGCACCTGTGTATGCAGTAAATCCAGTGCCGTTAACTGTAGTAGTTAATGCTTCATCTGTATAAAGTTGAATGGTATTATCAGGAGTATTTAATCCGTCATTGTAAGTAACTCTCTTAGAATAGTATGTATTACCATTTAATTCTGTCGTACCGATAATACCAGCAATTACAATTTTAGAACCATCTCTTAGTCTATGGTCAGTTTGCATACGAACTTCCACTGGGTTTGTCCACCATTTAAGTCCAGCTATTAATTTAACAGAGCCGCCGGTACCTTGTACGTTATTGTATGTTCCAGCTGTTCTTGCAGCATCTGCTGCACTAATACTTGTAACTGATGTTACACCAGTTACCATAGTAGAACCAAATTCACCAATGTTTCCGTTTTGAGCTACATCAGATACGTTTGCTACTGTTTGTACTTGATAGTTAAATGTTCCTGTAGAACCGCCGTGTGCAATAGTAATATGCGAATTGTTCAATGGAGCAGTTAACAAGTCAGTGACATAGATGCTTGTATCACCTGTTGCGTTTGGAGTAGTTGTGGTTGTAACAACTTTTGCAGGTTGTTCTGTTTTATCTTGTAATGTTACTTGGTCTGGAATTTCGTTAGGATCAGCACCTTCTGCAACTAGACCAAAGTTACCATAACCGTTTGAGCAATTTAATGCTCTAATTTCTGAGCCATTGTATGCATAAAATGCAACCTGATTATAATATGTAAATGTAGATACTTGTTCTGATACAGCACCGTTATTACAAATTAATCCATATCCCATATCATTAATTTGTGTAAAGTTCTGTGCTAGTAATGATCTATTACCTGACGTTTGAAAGAATAGATCTCTGTTATACAATCCGTCAGCAAATTGTGTTTGGTCGTATCCTGTATTACTATTAGAATCTGCATCCAAGTAAACTTTACACCAACCATTGCCGCTATCATAATCTGATATTGCATTAATTTGATATCTTCTACCTTCTACATAAAACGGACAAGGTAATAATGGTGCTCTTAAAAATAGTCCTTGTCCTGGTAGACTTCGAACCCAAAGAGTAAAGTTATTAATTTTTCCATTTTGTGATCCACCTAATGATGCTCCTGGATCAATTGTTTCTGGAACATAAACAGGAAGGTTTGCTACGTATGCATCAATATACATTCCGCCAGCAAATGTCTTTTTGTTTTCACTTTTAGAAAAACTAGAACATGCAAAAATATAAGGCGACTTAGTTAAAATTTGTCCTTCAGGGTCAAGTACACACATAAATCCGCCATGTCCTTGTGCTGACACGTTAGTAATGATAGTAGAATCGTTCATTAAGAACATATCCATAGCATCATTTCGTTTTGGTGGATTGTAGTCTATATTAAATGCGTAAGTAATTCTTCCAATTAAGTTTATCGCTATGGTACCTGTGCCTGATTCTCCGGTTCCACCTGTAAGTACTGGAGGAGCATATCCTGCTGCAGACTGATTTTGTAAAATACTACCTGAAGCATATGTTCCAGCCATTAATAAATTAGCAACTGCTCCTACTTTTGTAATAGCATCTCTTGTAATAGCCTCTTGACCTAAGAATCCTGCTGATGCCCATCTGCTGATATAATTATAATAATATTCTCCTGCCGCAGCAGTAACAAACTCTGCACCTCCTCGAGTAAGATCTTTTTGTATTGAGTCTACAATTAAACCAACATCTCTTCTACATTTTGTTGCATTGTAAGTAAAGTTAACAAAATTATCATCTACAAAAACAATTGTACTATCTTGTGTTGCTGCAGTAGCAGAAAGTATTGCTGTTCTTGCTGTTGTAAATTGTGAAGCAGACCATGTAACACTTGGAAGCGTTTCGCTTGGTAATCCTGATACACTGTTTGCTGTTATAACATCTTCCATTACTTGAAGCAGTCCGCTAAATTCAGCTTGCTCTGATGTTGATGCTCCTTCTAGAGATACATTTTGTACAACTCCTGATTGTAAATTTGATACAATATTATCAACAAGTACTACTTCACCAATAGTTGACAATTGATTAAATGCAGCTGCAAATGCTGTTCTTTGAGCTGATGTAGTTGTCCACTGCTCTGTTGCTCCAATATACCAACTGTTGGCAACATCTCTTGATGCACTATTTCCGCCGTACTGTATGTCATAACTTACAGCATTAAGTGCCCTTTCAACTTCGTGTTTGAACCTAGTACTATCATATGATAAACTACCATAATTAGCAGTAATCCAAGCTACTAGTTCTGCTTGTAGGAATAAGGTATTTCCTTGTAACTGTTTACGAGCCTTTGTTGCATCTACATCAACATCAGCGCCTGCTGAGTTTGTAGGATAAGAAAATACTAGTGTGTTTGCACCTGTATCAGTATTAACTGCTCCGTTAGTAATAATATCAATTATCTCATTAATTGCATCATCTAATCTAGCAATACCTTCTGGTGATAATTTAACAGCTGCTAAGTTTCTTACTAGATAACCTATGTACCTAATAGAACTAATTGTAGCTTCTTTGTTTGCTGCAACTGCAACCGCTTGAGCTGTTTGTTGGTAATATAATCCTCTAGCAATAGCATTATAGTTTGTGTCTAATGTCATGTCTAATGAAATTGCTTTTAGAATTAAGTCTACTCTTGTTCGCCAAACTGACTCAGTATAAGTTATACTTGGAGCGTTTGCTGTAATATAAGCAATAACTTCTTCTTGAATAAATGCTTTGTTAAGTCTTATAATTTCTGCAGCTGTTGTGTAATTTCCTGTATTAGTAATAGCTGTACCGATTGCTAACGGCTTATCAGCATCTATCAAATAATGGTAACCAAAGTAACCTTGTTTTACATTTGATTGGTTAAAGAAAGGCGTTCCTGTAACTGCTGTGCTTAATCCATCAAATTCTGTATCTCTGTAAAAATAAGTATTTGCCCAAGTTGACTGTGAAACTCTGTTCTTAGGTTTGATAATAACTCGTCTATAGTCATCACCTTTTAATGATACGTTAGCTGGAACTCTAATAGGATAGTCTTCTTCGTATACTCCTGATTCAATCATAACAGCAATTTGCTTGCTTCTACTAGTATTTCCGTAAAGTATACTTTCACCTATTTCAAAGTCTTTTGGTGTTAGTAGTTGTACTTGGATAGTATCATTGTTACCATTACTAGAATCATTTGATGTAATGCTTACAATTTTAGCAATTGCTTTTGATAATGACCCAGTAATAATCTTGCCTGGAAGCAAATCGTTGTTAGTCGAAATACCTTGGTCTACATAATTTAATGATCCATTATTAAGAACAACTTTATAGTTACTACCAAATACTTCATCAGATCCGGAACTAATTCCGTTAGTAACAATATTTGTAATAAGATCAAACTTTGCACCAACAGCTACTCTTGCTGTTGTATCTCCATCACCGCCTGCGTTAGTCCATCTGTCTACTTCTGTTTGATAAATTACTCCAACCTTACCAGTAGTAAATACTGAAAAGCCACTACTTGTATCATACGGAGTCGTTAATGTTTCATCAGTGAATAATTCAAATGTTTGGTCTGTTAATACTTTAACAAATGCAGTAACATTATTAATTTGTGTCATGCCTGCAGATACTACAAATGTTACTTGATTTTTATCTACAAGTCCGTGCGTTGTTGATGTACCAACCACAGCTGGAGATGCTATAGTAACACTCGCTACAGTTTTTTCATTATACAAATCTTGTTGTAATAATGCAGTAACTAGATTCTTCTTAAAAGTAATAGATGCTAGTGTTTGTGTTAATTGAGTTGTAATTGCTTTTCTAGCACTTGCACTAGAATAATATCTTTCTGCAGCTGCTCTAGTTAATGTATTAGCATTTAAACCTCTATTGATATCTAGTGCAATAGAATCTAATATTAATCCTGAATCTCTTTCACATAACTCAATATCATAAACAAAAGTAGGATATGTAAATTTTAAAAATCCTGTTAATTCTTTAATAATAAAGTTTTTATTTTGTTCTATAATAAGTCTTGTTTGTTCAAATACTGGAGAAACAACATCTGCAACTGTAACCTCTGCAAAACTAGAACCGCTATCTTTTGTAATTATTTGTTTGTAAGGTGAAGTATCTGCTGTTGCTGGAGAAGATGCTTTAATTAATTCGTCTGCTCGTTTCATAGCAGCACCAATAGTTTTATATGCGTATGTTAATGCAGTACCTTCCTTGCCAGACGGTACACTGATCATTCTGTCGTCGCCAGTAGTACTTACAAATAAGTTTGTTGAACTTGAATAAGCGGTGTTGTCAACATAGTATTTTGTTGCAGCTTGCATATCTTCATTACCATTTGGCTTACCAGCTCCTGCAAGTTCGCCCGGATGATCATTTAGATATAATGCTCCAGTCATATCATCGCCTTGACGACGAACGATACTCTTACGTGGTAGTGCAACATCTTTTAAGAAATTGCCATATAATGTTGAGTCGTAAGTGTTATCAACTAATGTATGTACATCTGCTGCTGCAATAGTACCGGACACTGCTAGTTTTGTAGCATTAGCAACATCTAAGTTTGCGTCCGCAGCACTAGCTGCAGATGTGTGTAAAGTAAAGTTATTTGCATCTACACGTCTAATATAATAAACAGTTCCTGAAACAAGTCCAGATGGATCAGTGTCCTCAGCTTTAAATTTATAGGCTGTTCCATTTATACTAGTGTCATATCCATGACTAAGAACTTCTAAGTTGTTGTTTAAGTATCTATTAACTGTTAGTGTATATTGTGTTACTGTTGCAGGCTCGTCTGCAATACGTACTGGAGTAGTTCCTGTAGTATCATTAATAATATATCTGTTATCTGCATAACCTTTGTTAATAACTAAGTCGTCAATTGTTACACTATTATCACCATGACTTGAAGCATATAGTGCAGCCGCAGCTTCTGATACTGATACGTTTGCTATTGGATTTCCAACTGCTGACATCGGTCCGCCGAGACTTGGTGTTAAGTCATCTGACATTGAAGTAAACGCTGTTGAAATTATAAGTTTTCCCGCTACGTTGTAACTAAATGTAATAGTATCTGTTGCGCCACCGCCTAGTGCAGCATTTGAAGCAAGCGTTGCTAACCCTATTGCTGTTCCTGCATCGTTTACTAACGGAATTGTATTTGCTGTTAATTCATTTGGAGTATCTGCTAACGCAGTAAAGTTAATAGTTCCGCCTTGCCCAAAAACTGCATATAGTTCTGAAAAGT
>Ga0302126_10000564_pt1 | contig 23624 bp, 23 predicted proteins | sample CB4_20m_MG_FD_203108 | JGI IMG/M metagenome (GOLD analysis project Ga0302126, IMG submission 203108) | Marine microbial communities from Western Arctic Ocean, Canada - CB4_20m | ecosystem: Environmental > Aquatic > Marine > Oceanic | place: Canada: Western Arctic Ocean | collected 2017-09-24 | reverse complement strand
CAGGGCAATTTGCGGATTTAAGGTGACTATGTCAAGTTTCGCGCACAGAGAAAGGTGAGAATAAATCCAGCATGAGATTTGGGACGGAATATCGCGTCGCCGCGATGATGGCAATGGCAGCGCTTTTCACGCTGGCTGGCTATGAATTTATTCGATCAGCCGCCACCGTATTGTTTAAATCAGCCTACGGGGCTGAGAATTTGCCCTTGGTGATGGCTGCAATGCCGGTTGTGGTGTTTTGCGGTGTAGCGCTTTATGGCTGGATCCTCAGCCAGCTTGGTCCCAGAAGAACCCTGCTGGTCACGTCTTTGGGTTCAGCGATCGTGATCCTATGCTGCTATCTGGTGCTGTTAACGGGCAGTAAAGAGATCACACCGGTGTTGTTCCTGTTTAAGGAACTCTACATCGTGCTCTTGATCGAGCAATACTGGAGTTACATTAATTCATCGATAAGTTCTTCTACCGCGAAAAAGATTAATGGCCCGATTACTGGCATTGCCGGGATAGGCGGTGCGGTGGGTGGGACGCTGGTTGCTATGTCAGCGGAGTCGCTGGGTACCGAATCTATGGTGCTAATGGGGGCGGTTGCACTCATACCTGCGGCGTTGGTGTCTAACCTTGCTTACCGGTTTTTCGGGGAACCGGAAATACCGCCCAAATCGGAGTCTCACGGGCACCTGGCGTTGTCATTGTTCCGGGAAAACCCTGTGTTAGTGAGTCTTATTGCGATAGTACTGTCCTCTCAGGTGATCGCGGCCGTGCTGGATTTCAAGTTTCAATCGTTGCTCTCAATTGAGTTCGCAGGCAACCCCGATAAAGAAACAGCCTTTCAGGGTCGATTCTGGGGAACGCTCAACACATCCGTGTTGGCACTCCAGTTCGTGGTCACGCCATTACTATTGTCTTTTGTTGCTGTTCGGTGGGTCCACCTGATGCTACCGCTTATACACCTGATTGCCATCAGTGCGGCCATCATAGAACCCAGTATATTTACAGTGGGACTGGCGTTCTTTCTTTTTAAGGCATTCGACTACTCTATTTTCAGGGGTGCTAAAGAACTACTCTACATACCGCTTGGGTTCGATGAGCGTTATCGGGCGAAAGAGGTTATCGATGTGTTTGGTTATCGTAGTGGCAAAGGCGCTTCAAGTGTGGTGATCGTGCTGTTACAGCGGGCCGGGGTGCTAATGAACAACTATTACCTTGCCATTGGATTCGCTATGGCAGTTTTGTGGTTGGCGCTTGTCTTCCCGTTGACCCGTAAACGGGATGCGGCAAGTGATTCGTCAGGTGTTGATCAGTAAAAATACCTGTGGTTGCTGGCCAGCGGCGATCTCGTTCAGTAGCTTAGCCAGCCGTTCGCTGGCCAACACCAGCCTTGCAATCAGGACGGGTTTGTTACGTTCCAGATAGTCTGAACCAAGGCTGTCACCTGAAGCGATGGCCTTTCCCCGGGCATTGGAATAAGCATTGGTGCGTGCTATTGAAAGTGACTCGTTAAACCAGTCGATCATGTGCTTCTTGTCACTGGTATGCTCGACGGACAACAGAAAATTCAGGCTGTCCGGGTATTTTATGCCGATGGCTTCAAGCATGCCGTAGTCCCACAGTGCGTGTAGGTTTGTTGCCTTACCCCGCCATTGAACGATGATCTTGTTGCCGCCCCAGTCACTGGCATTGCCGATATGCAAAGGTTGATGTAGATCCCCGAGGAAGTGGCCCAAAAACCTGAGTGCTGCTGCTTGTCTTGTTTTTTCCCTGCCGGAACCCGCTGGTTGAGAAAGGTAGGTCAGTGCTGTTTGTATGCCCGTGGCGAGACAGTTAAGCGCAGCGCAGTCCCGGCGCAGGTCTACTGCCAGTGCTCCGTCGGGCACGTTAATAAAATGCTGCTCATAGGTACCTTTGTGGGTGCCGTACTTCGCGCCATCCGGCCAAAGGCAGGACTCGGCGAATGAAATCTTGCCACCCTTCAGGACTTTGCCCTCGACCAGGAGCGTATCGACCATGATCTTTGCCTCAGGTGTGAGCTTCGCTTGCGCCATAGCGCAGACAAGTCGGTGACCATCGCGTCCCCAGGCATGCGCGTTAAAAGAGACAAAAAGCAGGAATAAGCTTAATAATACTGATCTGACCGACACGATAGCCTCAACACATAAGAATTAATGGAAAAGTTAAAAGGCATAAAGAACCTTTGTCGGGGATTGTACTACGCAAAATGATCCTGGCTAGCGGCGAATACGGTGTGCCCTTGGGTGTGACCGTGGGCGTGGCCTGGGGCGGGGCCTTGGGCGGGGCCTTGGGCGTGGCCTGATGGCTTCAGCTCAACGATATGGTCCGCCAGTGCTGCGATATCCGGGCGGTGAGTGATGAAGAAGCACGGCACAGGTAAGGATAGGATGTTCTTCATGATTTGGAGTTCACTCGCCGCATCAAGATGACTGGTGGCTTCATCCAATAACAGGATTTCAGCGCTGCGATAAAGCGTGCGGGCAATGAGTATTCTCTGTCTTTGGCCTGCGGACAACAAGCAGCCCTGCTCTGAGAGCTTTTCGCTATAAGACATTGGTAGCCGCAGGATATCGTCATGAACCAATGCAGCGCTTGCGGCGGCCACGATTCTACTCGTATCAGGAGCGGGGTCCATGAATGCGATGTTGTCTGTGACGGTACCGGTCAGCAAAATGTCGTTCGGCTGCAGAGAAGCGTAAAGTGCTACAGGGTTTAGATTATTTAAAAGGGGCCGGTTGTTGATCAGAATTTGCCCCTTCACTGGGCTGACATCTCCCCTGAGCAGTGAAAATAGTGTGCTCTTACCCGAACCAGAGGCGCCGACGATGGCTACCTTTTGACTACCCTGAACCAGAAGGTTCAGGTCGTTGATCAACAAATGACTGTCTGTATGCCCGAAGTCAAGACCCTTTATCTGGATCCTGTTGACCGGTTCGTGAAGGCCAAAGGTTGCGCGATCATCAGGGGGGTGGTCCGTAATGTCGGATACCCGCCCGACGTGTAACGACAACATTAAGTAGGCCTGCCATTCATGTGTCAGGGATACCAGTGCACTAGTGAAATGGTTGCTGTAGGTCACCAGGGTGTAAAGCATACCGATGGTCAGCAACCCGAGTTCGATCCTTTCTACTGAAATATAAACGACCCCCAGCAGAACCATACCCAAAAAGAGGTAGCAAGCGATCTTGCCCGCCAGTTCCCAATAACGTGATCGAACGTGTGCGTTAAGTGATCTGACCAGGTGGTTCAACCAAGCTGTGCGGCGGCGAGCAGTCCCTTCGAAGCGTTTGATGGAGTCTATCGTCTGGATCGTTTCTATGAAGTGTGACTGTACCTGTGCCTCTGCGATCAGCTGCTCGTGCAGCTGCGCACGATAGGGTAGCGTCAGCAGGTACTGCACCAGTAAGTAGACGAGACATAAAGAGAACACATAAAGAGCAGCCTGTAATGAATACACGCTGATCATGATAAAGGTAGTGATAACCATGAGCAGGTCTAGGCAGATACCGACAATACTTTCTGAAATAAAATCCTGGACTGGCCGCATGGCACTAAAGCGCGACACGATGTCGCCGATGTTCCTGCGTTCGAAAAATTGAACGGGCAGGTCGGTTGTGTGCCGTAGTAGTCCTGCAGATAACAAATAGGTTAATTTTGCGCCTATTTTTATCGTCAGTAATCCCCTGAGTGATTGAGTTATTGCCGAGGTCAGGTAAACCGCAGCAAAACTTAAGGTCACCACCAGGGCTAAGTCAATATTGTTAGATAGCAACACTTCATCGATCGTCACCTGGAGATAAAATGGGGTGATGAGCGCGAATGCCTGCGTGACGACACTGAGTAATAGGAGTCCTGCTAACGATCTCTTGAGATGCGCAATTGGCGATTTGGCCAGAAATTCGAGCGTCCTATTTGTTTTTATGCCGCGATCTTTTTTGAAATCAGGGGTCGGTCGTGCCTCGATGACGATACCGGTAAACCGCCTGCTGAACGCTTTTAGGCTTGTCTTAAGCCTGCCAGATGCGGGGTCTAGCAAACTAAGGCTGCCGCGCGAGCAGTGATCGATCACGACGAAGTGGTCAAAATCGACATGAGCGATGACAGGCAGTTGCAGCTTCGTAAGGTCTTCCAGTTCACAGCGAAGCGCTCTCACAGCCAGATCATGAGATTCTGCTATGTTCGAGATTGTCTCAAGACTGAGTGGCCGGGTGTCTCGGTGTACAGCGCGAAGCGATGCCAATTCAGTCTGGCGACCAAAATAATTCAGGATCATGCACACGCAGGCAAGCCCACACTCGTTGGTCTCGCCCTGAAATATCAACGGAACACTGCGGCTCATAAAACTCATCCAAGGGACTCGCCCAGTTTTCTTAAGGGTTTAAGGAACCAGGAAAACAGTGTTCTTTGTTCAACGGGGATATGGGTGCTAAAGGTCATTCCTGGGAGGATCGAATCAATGCGGTCGCTAGATTGAATGCTTAGGCGTGCCCGGAAATATCCCTTCTGATGTGCCGTAGAAACAGTATGTGGTGATAGTTGGGTCACCACCGCGTCTATTCGCCCGTAAGTCTGTGCAGGGAAGGCATCAAGTTCGAGCGCCAGTTGCTGGCCGCTAGTCAGGTGGCCAGCGGCATCCGGTGGAATGTTTAAGGTACCGGTTACTGCGGGCCTGGGCGAGTCTATATAAACCAGTGGCTGACCGGGTCGGATACTTGCACCTTGACTTACCTCTATCCGGGTGACCATCCCCGATCGTGTGGCGACCAGCTTTCGGTACGGCGCCTGTTCAAGGTTGATCAATTTTTCGCGAAGCATGGAGAGCTTTGCTTCTAATTCAGTACGTTGTGTCGCTTGCTTTCTTTTCAGCGCGCGCTGATCTGCGCGAAGCCTGCTTCGGGTAACCTGGTGGTCAATAAGGCTTTTTCGCAGCGCGTTTAGGTGTTGCTGTTCAGAAATGAGACTGGTCTTGACGCCGATCCAGTCAAGGTTTGAGAGGTACCCCGCGGCATAGCTATCGGCGGTGTTCGAATGGTGATGTGCCAGTTGTTTAATCTTTGATACCTGTAGCGCGATGCCTTTCCTTGTTAGTGTTTCAAGCATCGATATTTGGCGGTCTGCGACAAGAAACTCACGACCTTCGCTGGTAAAAGCTTCATTGATGGTCTGGTTCATTGACGCCCAGCGCAGCATTTGTTGCCTGGTCTCTGTTGCCATTGCGCGCGACCTGCCATCAGTGGTTTTTACCGTGGTTACAATGTGGGTCCCGGCGTTAACCTGTTGACCTTCTGTTACGTTCAGCCGTTCAACGTAGCCCCAGTCTGGGGAAACAATGGCATTTTCATTGGACGCATCGACCTGACCAGTAACAAAATGCTTTCGTGAATAGGTCGATGTGCCAATAAACCAGGCACCAAGCACCAAAACCAACACCAGGCTGATAGCAATGCCCAGGAACGTCTGCCCCGAATCTTGCTGGATGTCTCCCAATGGCGGCGAGTGGTAGCTCGAGAGTGCTTCTTCTCTATACAAGGACGCTGGCATATCGGAACCCGGTTAAACTAATCAGCCAAGTGTTCCAGTAATGGGGACCATCAACCATCAGGATGGTCTGATGGTAGTGTGGGCGTCCTTTACCTGTCTTTGTAGGTTTTACGGTTCCATGTCTAGGCGATAAGTCCCATGAGGACATTCGAAACTGCTGCTGCGGCAAAGATGCCGCTGAGTCCAAACAACGCTTTACCTGCGAACGCCAGCGGTATGTAGATAAAAAACATCGGAACGATCCAACGCTATTGAACAACTAAAAAAGCAATGAAACTTTTACAACAGCGCCTATCGCACCAGACGGGTGCCGCACCAGACGGGTGCCAGGCGCTCCCGAGATAGTGGTCTCGACCCGCTGGGTGCCCTTAGATCTCCCCGGTCGATCGATATCAGCCACGGAGAAGGGCAAAGCAGCAGAAGGCTGGGATCTGGTGCGGCTACCGCTATATGCAGACGCAGATGATGACCCGCTCGGGAGAAAGCTAGGTGCAGTCCTTTGGCAAGGCCGCCGGACAAAAGATGATCTGGCGCTCAAGAGAGCGAATCCTATCCAATTTGCAACGCAATAGCAGCAGACGGGTCTTAACGATAGAGGGAGCTGGCTCGGTGATATGGACGCGATCTTGATCGAAGCCAGCGCCCCGGAAAACTTCAAATACAAACTCGCCATCGCCATCGCCATCGCCATCGCCATCGCCATCGCCATCGCCATGGCATGGCGTGGCGTGGCGCAAGAACCATGGCGAACCTACCGTGTTCGCCGTCTGCGATATCGACGAGAACCGACACTCGTGAATACTCGATATAGATCGGTTCCAGTTAGCGCAGAACGGCGCGATGGCGCGGCTTTTCGCCAGCTTGGACCGGTATCCGTTGATTGGTGAACTTCTCAGCGACAAGACGACTCCAGAGAAGCACTTTTTTCAGTACGCCAGCTCTATGGCGTTTGAAACTAAGCGAACGCCGCTACCGTTTGTCAGGTCTATGCCGACGGCAGGTAGGGACAAAGAGCAGTGCGCTGCTACCCTAAGAGGCCTGTTTCAGGCACGTAAAATTCACATCCTGCGAAACGATCAAACTAATGCCCCTTTGATCAGCGAGCTGATGGCGTTTCCTGCGTCGAGGCACGATGACCAGGTTGGCGCCTTAGCCTAGGCCGGCCGGGCCTTAAACAACAGCAGCGGGGCACAGTCACTCACAGTCACGCACAGAGGCAGCCTCGATCCCGGCGCGCCCTATCGCATCGCCTGCGATATCGACCCCAAGATCGGCGTTTGAGCACCTCGTCTAAACGAGAAGGGACAGATGTACCTCAACTAGACACTTAACGACTTGATTGAAGCCCATGAAGCTCGTGGCGGGATTTTAAGTGTCGCTAAAGGTTGCTGTTAAGGTAGAGAAACGATGGTTTTGGTAAGCTGCATTAGCTAGGGCTGCAACTGCCAATCCAACTTTGGCGTAGCGTTAATTTTATTACTTTGAAATAGCGATGTCTGTTTTCGGATCAAAAGCAGATGTCAACTAGCAACCCTCGCGCTTGCTTGAAACAGCTTGCGGCCCGAAGTCAGTTTGACAAGGATATTCAAGCGGAAGAATAGTGATGACTCTCTTGGCCTGCTGGGTGTTGATAAAAGTTAATCACTTGATTGGTCCGCCTAGATAGAACAGGGCCTCCGGCCAGCGATGTTTTCGTGTAGTATGCTTAAGCGATTTCAGAAGGAAGGGATACGGCATTAGGCTCAAGGTGAGGCGCGGACGATTACACAAGATGACACTTACTAAGGCTTAGGTTTTATTCAACAATAATGTTAAGAAACTCAACTTCTAAAAAGGAATTTGAACATGCGGCTTTTTCTGCTAGTGCTTCTGTCGGTTACATCAATTGGCGCAAGCGCGTCGTCCCTTAGTTTCACTGGCCCTCAAGGTTGTGAAGCTGTTTTTTTAGCGAACGCCTTGAATAGAAACTTGAAGTGGGATGATGACGCTCTCAGAAATGACTTGTCAGACAAAAGTGTCTGGGTAGTTTGTCCGATCGAGTTTGATCCTGCCGTAAGTGAAAAGATACAGGTATCTGTAAGGATCGGTAACCAGGGGGCAAGTACTGCCGAAGCTTTCTGTTACTTAAAAGAAATCGATGACGTTATGAATACCATACAAGGTGTGAATGCGATAAAGGACATCGCCGCTGGTTTTACGGAAATCCTGACGCTAGAACTCAATCGTCGAGATACGTTCGCCACTGTATCTCTTACATGCCGAATCCCCGGCGAGGGCCAACTGGGTAACTACAGTGTTTATGCCACGCCCTAGCTACAGACGTAGCTTAATCGCTTTATCTCTTTTGATTCTCTCCGGAGTTTTTATTCATGGGGTAACGCGTAGCGACAGCCCAGAAAAAACTCCGACACAAGACGCCCTAACAGAAAATACAGACAACCAAGAACTTCGTTTGACTATCGAGAGAATGGAGGGTGACTTAATCGCTCTTCGACACGAAGTTGCTTCCCTCACTGAACGCGTTGAAACAACGTCGGACAGTTCAGTCTCCTCCTTCGAATACTTGAGTGCAGAGTCCGAGCAGGCTTCAAATACCTTCATCAATGGTAGGGCTTCATCAGTTGCACTCTTAGGGACAAAAGAATTACCTCCACTGGGTGCGATAGGCGATTCTGACGCGGTAGCTGAAAGTGCTGTTTTCGAGAATCAGATTTCAACTGCATTTTTAGATGAAGGCCTCTCTGTGTTGGGACTTCAACGTGTAGATTGTGTCGCGCCTACTTGCAGGGTTAGCTATACGCTATCAGAAGAGGCGCCCGATAAAGTAAAGTTGGCCGAAATGGAACTGCTGTTTTCATTGTCTAAAGTTATGGGTTCAGGCATGACGATAGGGGCACGTGTGACGAATGGTAATTTGCGAACTTTTGATATTGATCTTCATGATCAATGGCAGTAATCCGAGGCACAGATTCGCGGCTCGTTTGCGCCAGACTTCGACTCAGATGACGAAGGGATGGGTGTGCCTGTAACGTTTCTCCAGCCAATGCAGCTAATCCAAATGTCCGCTTTGGGTCGATAATAACTGCTGTTAATCGAACAGCCCCCTGCTAGTGGTACCCGGCGTTGGAGACCTGATGTTCACTGTCCCATTACTGGGACACTTTTAAAATAACGTTTTCCAGTTTCCGGCGTTAAATCACCGGTGGTGGTTTGCCCAGACTGTCGTGGCGCATTCTTCGTTTTAATCCATCATCTATACTCAGGCCATGTCACTGACCTGAGGCAGAGTAATGGACCCCGATTCTTGGACAACGCTATAAGTGTTGTCCAGTTGGTTTAAGCGGCCAGTCGCTCCGCCTTGTCATAGTGCACCTGGTCGGGTGTTCGATTTTCTAACGATTGGTGTTTTCTTTCTGAGTTGTAAAATGTGAAGTAGCGTTTCAGTGACTTCCTCGCAACCCTGATGTTGTCGTAAGCGTGAAGGTAAACCTCCTCGTATTTCACGCTACTCCAGAGTCTTTCAACAAAAACGTTATCAATCCAGCGCCGCTTGCCAGCTATACTGATCGCGATACCGTTTGATTTCAGAACGTCGGTGAACTCTTTGCTTGTAAACTGACTGGCTTGGTCTGTGTTAAAAATTTCCGGCGCGCCGTATGCTTCAATCGCCTCTTCAATCGCCTCTTCAATCGCCTCTTCAAGCGCATCAATGCAAAATGACGCATCCATTGTATTTGATAATTCCCATCACAAAACCCGTCTTGAGTACCAAGGCATCACCGCAACCAGATAGACAAGACCCTTTGCCATTGGGAGATAGGTGATGTCCTTACACCAGACCTGTTTCGGGGGATCAATTGCTAAGTTGCGTAAGAGGTACGGGTAAATCTTATCTGCCTGATTCCCTTGGCTGAGGTTTCGCCCTGTATACAGAACGGTCAAATCCATAGTTCGCGTCATACGCTGTACGCGCTTACGGTTGACGTGATGACCCTCATCTAGCAACCATCCGCGAACACGACGTGAGCCGTAGAACGGATACTGGAGGTGACATCGATCAATCAGTGCCATGATATTCAAGTCTTCGCCTGATACAGGCTGATGCGTGTGGTAAAACGTGGATCGTGGTAAATCTAACAAGGCGCACTGTTTTGTCACAGACAGCGGCACAGCCTTCGCTACCATTTCTTTGCTCTGCGTCCGTGAATCCGTTCGAGTCCGCGTTCTAAAAAATCATTCTCCATCGTGAGTTGGCCAATTTTGGCATGAAGCACCTGAACTTCATCTTCAGATTCTTCCTTGTTACTTGTCGACCGACCAAAGACTTCCGGCGCACTGCTCAAGAACTGCTTTTTCCTGTCCGTCACTTGATTGGCATGGACATCGAATTTTTTCATTATCTCAGTCATTATCAGATCGCCTTGAAGGGCAGCGAGTGCGACCTTTGCCTTGAACTCTGGTTTGTGGGTTCGTCTTTTTCCTCTCATTTTTACTCCGTAGCAATATGCTTATCATGGAGGAAAACACTGATAATCGTCTAGTTTCTGTCCAGGGACTGGGGTCTATTACTGTGGTATTATAAAGAGGCAAATAATATTATCTGCACTAGGATCATTAGTGCTGTAGCATTCCTATTTTGAGTCTTTTCCATACAGTGCTTGGAGTAGGATATGTTTTTAAGAAGATTGGTTTGCTGTACTGTACATTGCTGTACCTTGCTGTCACTGCTGTTTTTATCATCCGTGGCGATAAGTGCTGCCAGCGATGACGATCGACGTGCCGAATGGGCTGATAGCGAGTCTGACGGCAAAGACCGCCGTAACGCGCCGTTCGAATACACAGAAGTTCGCGAGCGATGCGAAGACTATACGGCGGCCAAGCAGCCGTTTTTTGGCAATTTGCATCAGCACACGGGGCTCTCTTTTGATGCCGCGACGCGGTTTGTGCGAAGTCGCCCGGCAGATTCTTATGCCTTTGCAAAAGGTCAGGGCGTGATCACTACCCCCAACCAATTTGGTTTTCAGACACGGAAAACCTCTCTGATGCCTCCGGCGCTCGGGGCTCGACCTCTTGATTTTCTCGCGGTTACCGACCACGCCGAGACTTTCGGGGAAATGGGGATCTGCGTCGACGATGATGAGTATTCGACGGCGCCAGGGCGTCAATCGCTGGAGTGCGCACTTCTTACAGGGCCCAAAACCTTGTTCTCCGGAGATAAGCCAGGTCCCTCCTTTCTTACTGGCCCGAGCGAAGTTCCTCTTCCTGAGACTATGCGTGCCGGTGCGAGTGCCGCCTTTTCTCTTTTAGCCAGGAGCACATTTCTTAGTGCAAGTTATGGAATGCAGTTGCCTGTCTGTTACGCGAACCCTGATGCATGTGCGGACGCCGAATTGCGTGTTTGGAATGAAATGCAGGCAGCTGCGAACGACGCCTACGATAAGACATCTGCATGTGAATTTACGACATTTATTGCCTATGAAAACACGTCGATGCCTGCTGGTGTCACCCACCATCGGAATGTGATTTTTCGGAATGATGATGTGATCGATCAGCCCATTACGGCGATTGATATATCCAAACGATCTAATCCGACGCCAGGACTACAGGTGACTACGCCGAATTTATTTGGAAATCCGGACCCGACAATCCTCTGGTCGGGTTTGGAGGACGAATGTAATAATGGAGCGGGCCGTTGCGAAGCTCTCGTCATTCCGCATAACACAAACCTCTCTAGTTCGGTTCCGGGCACAAGGACCGTTATGCATGTGCCAGGGGATACAGACGCCGAGCGTAGAAGCAATGCGAGGTTGATGGCCAGGATGCAGCCTTTGATTGAAATTTTTCAAATCAAGGGGGCGAGCGAATGCCGTTACGATCCGCGATTCGCGTCAAAGTATGCGGCGGAGCCGTGGCGGGCCCAGACGGGGCTCAACCCGCTGGATGAGCCCGACGAGTATTGCGACTTCGAATTGCTTGACGGAAAGGGAGGAGCAGCAGCAGCAGGTCTGTCGTCGAACGGGGGGGAAGCCACGCCTCCTGAAGCTTGGACAGACCGCGCTTTTGTGCGGAATTTGTTCAAAACCGGTCTTACCCTGAAGGACGAGTACGGCGTTAACCCTTTTGAGATGGGCATAGGGGCTTCCCAAGACGATCACAATGGGCGAGCCGGTTTTGTTGCGGAGAACAGAACATTTGACGGTCATGCAGGTATTGATGATGTTTTTCCCACCCGTAGCGCTAGTACAATTCAAAACAGCCCTGGTGGCCTCTGGGCTGTCTGGGCTGAAGAGAATGCGCGAGATTCCATTTTTACAGGACTCAAGAATAAGGAGACCTATGGAACGAGTGGCACGCGGCCTAAGGTTCGATTCTTTGGTGGCTGGAAGTATCCTGAGCAGTCGTGTGAGAGGGATTTTGTTAACATAGGGTATCTGAGCGGCGTGCCAATGGGGTCGACCCTTCCGCAGATGGAGCAAGGAGCGGCTCCTCGCTTCATTGCTGCGGCATGGAAGGATGATGGGCCGGACGGCACGGACCTTCAACGGATCCAGATCATTAAGGGATGGGTAGAAGAAAGTGGTGACACGCGGGAGTCAGTCTATGATGTTGCTGTAACGGATGGGGCTGGTGCACAGGCAAAAGATGCAGTACCGCTGCCAGGATCTGGATCAGAATCACTCTGTACAGTTTGGGAAGATCCAGATTTCGACGCAACGCAGAAAGCCTTCTACTACGTGCGGGTGCTTGAAAATCCTGTAATACGCTACAGCACGGACATCTGCCAAGCGAAGGGAATTGATCCAACAGGGACTAAGGAGCAATGCGAAATTCAATTGGAAGAGTTCTCGACAAACCTCCCACCAAGGCCCAGGTATCCGGCTTTAGAAGATGCGTTTCAGGCGGCGAACGAATGGAATGAAAACAACTACTCAGCATGCTGCGCTAGGGCTGGCGACCAACCTAACCAGACACCCTTTGTGCAGCCCGTAATACAGGAGAGGGCGTGGACATCACCGATTTGGTACTACCCAAGTTCAAGCGGATTATAGGCTCACCTTCGGTCCATTTTGCTCTGTTAGGTGGGCTGGTGGTATGGCTGTTTGGAATCAATTCCGGGACTGTGGATTCTGAAAGCTTCCGTTCGACCATTTCTATGAGTGAGGTGGAACGCGTTTATGCCAAGATCGAGATTGAGAAGGGTCGGTCTCTTACGGATGTCGAGAGGTCGGATGCGATTGTAGTGATACTCAATCGCGAGGCGCTTTTTTTGTATAGCCGGGAGATCGGTTTGGATCGAGATCCCGTGGTTCAGCGGCGACTGAGCCAGATAGCGGCTTTTGTTTCCGAAAATCCAGAAGAAACAATGACAGCGACAACAAGAGTTCGGGAAGCGGTGGAACTCGGTTTGATCGAGAGTGACTCCATTACGCGTCGGATATTAGTCGACGGTGCGCGGCGCTTGATTCGCGCGACGGCGTTGGTGCAGGTGCCGACAGACGAAGGACTTCAGCGTTATCTGGAAGAGAACCCGTCTCTTTATCAGATTCCCGGGCGGACTCGGATCACTCACGTAGCCCTGAATCGAAACTTGCGAAAAGAGAATACTGTCGGCGCGGCAAATGAGATGTTTTCTAGGTTGACCGTAGGGGATCTGTCTCCCGAGGATGGCTCGCTTCTCGGTGACGAGACGGTGGTGGAGCCGAGCCTACCCAGCATGACAGATAGAGCGATCACACGCCGTTTTGGCATGAACTTTACTGCGGCATTAGCCATGTTGCCGGTGGGCGAATGGCAGGGTCCCATCCGTTCGCCGCTCGGAGAGCATATTGTTTTCGTTCATGAGCGAACCCCGGCCCGTCGAGCGATGTTGGATGAGGCTAGGGAGCAAGTCAGCTCCGACATTCGGAATGAATTAGCCGATCAGGTTTTGATCGCACGAGTCGAAGAGTTGCGCGAGCACTATGGCCTAAAGATTGACGGGATCGGCTTATGAGAAGTGAGGTTGTCTCCGGTACCCGTAAGGTTCTAATGAGCTTCTGTGCACTCTTGCTGGGCCTTATTTGCGCTGACTTCGCGGTCGCACATGTTTTCGCGCCCTCCCTTCTAGAACTGAGGGAAATAAGCGGGGGGTCTGGGCGGAACGTCATGGCTGTCCGGTGGAAACAGCCACGGGCTCGAGTCGCGGGGAGCCAACTCACCCCGGTGCTTCCTGAAGACTGTGTACAAGATGAACCTCAATCTGTGATTGAGGGAACGGGACTGGTGTCGACATGGACTGTTGAATGTCGCGAGAGCTTAGTGGGCAGAAAAGTCTCTGTGCTCGGCATTGCTGGTAGCGGAGCGGATGTGCTGTTGAGAGTGGTCATGGAAGAGGGACCTACAATTAACCAGGTATTGAAGCCGGGCCAGTCCGAATATCTCATTCCCGAGCGGCAGAGCATACTTTCGATTACATCTGACTACGTCCAGTTAGGCGTTGAGCATATTCTTTCAGGCTGGGATCACTTGCTTTTCGTCTTGGGATTAGTCCTGCTGGTCGGTCGCGGGAGGGCTCTCCTCTGGACGATCACTGCTTTCACGGCTGGACATAGCATTACCCTCGGTCTAGCAGCTTTGGGAATGGTTCGATTCTCACCAGGCCCGATCGAGGCCTTGATTGCATTTTCAATTTACCTTTTGGCGATCGAGTTAGTTAGAAGCCAGAAGGGGCAGTGGACCTTGATGCAGCGTATGCCTTGGATTGTGGCGGGCGGATTCGGGCTCCTACATGGATTGGGCTTCGCTGGTGCACTAATGGAAGTCGGGTTGCCTGAAAGCGAGATTCCTCTTGCGCTGCTATCTTTCAATATAGGCATAGAACTTGGTCAGCTTCTTTTCGTGGCTTTGGTGATTGCCGGTTGGTCGGTGCTCGGGGCGGTGCCTTTTTCTTGGCCTAACTGGGTGCGATATACTCCAGCCTATGCGATCGGCACCCTCGCAGCCTACTGGTTCTTCGAGAGAGCGTACCAAGTGATCGCTTGATATGCATGAAAAATGTCGTTCCCGGGACAGGAAAAACAACGACTACTTTCATAAGTCGAAAAGATGACGTTGTTGCCAGTACGACTCAGGAAGGCAGCGATCTCATTTTCATCGGTTGCTGGTTGAAAGCTCAACTCGCTGGTCGATGATTCGTGTTACCAGTATAACCCTGTTCGTCCTCACAGCTCACTGAACTCTTTAACGCCCGTTGTGTTAGCAGAACAGGCAGTTTAAGTTATGGAATTTCATCGAAGGGTTGGTACTAAGATGGGGAAAAGATTTCTTCTGCGCTAGATATACGATAGACTCTCGTTATATCGGCCTCGTTCTTTGCGGGGCAGTTTAGGTTAACAGCTTCAACGTCTGGCTCTCAAATTCCCTGCGGGGTAAGGTCGATGCGGAGGTATTTTGGTGGGATTCGAGAATGGGGCGATGAGAGTAAATATGCGTAGACGATGGCTGTGTTTAAGTTGGGTGTTTTTTATGGCTACTGCGTCTTACGCAAGTGACGGGAATAATTGGTCCTACGCTGGGGAGTCTGGACCAAGTGAATGGGCTCGGATGGAGCCTGGTTCTGCCTGTGGCGGGTCGGCGCAATCGCCGGTCAATATTATTGTCTCTGATACAGAACCGTTTTCTGATCGAACGCGACCGCTCTTGTTTGATTACTCGCCGCAAACCATGCTCAAGCAAGTCACGAATAACGGCTCTTCAATTCAGTACGACTTCGCTGAAGGTGACGCTGTTGAGTATCAGGGAAAACGTTTCAAGCTAATTCAGGTTCATTTTCATTCACCCTCGGAGCACATGTTGAATGGCGTTCGCTATCCGTTAGAATTACATTTTGTGCACCTTAACGAAACGGACCAACAATACACTGTGTTGGCGATCCTTGGCTACGAAGGCAAGCCTATCGAGAAGGTTAAGTTTTTGGAAGAGTATTTACCCTCGCGGAAGAATCAGACCGTCGACATTCAAAAAAAGCTTGATCTAAGATCTATGTTCCCCCGAAACTTGACGCCCCGCTTTGAGTATTCGGGGTCACTGACGACACCACCGTGCAGCGAGGGAGTAAATTGGGTTGTGTTCCAGGAGCCGTTAGAGTTGACGAAAGCATATGTCGACGCACTCCGTTCGGGCATGCCGGTCGACAACTATCGCGGACCACAGCCTTTGAACGATCGAACGGTGAATTGGATCGTTAATTAAGAAGGATAGAAACTACAACAGGGCTCTTCGATCAAATGTCTGAGTCCCGAATTAGCTCGGTTGCCGGCTTGTCTTTTGAAAAAGTGGAGTCGCATGAAGAGTATTGGTTAAACGCTACCAGACAGTTAGCGTATTCAGAGGTACCTGCCAGCTTGATTATACCAATCATAAGTCTCGTACCTGGGACGTTAGAGAGTGCCCTGTGAGTTGGGGCTGCCAGGGCCAGGAATCCATCGCGCTGGTCTGGTAACACCGGAAACTTGAAGCCAGTTAAAACCGTCCCACTAAATCCCAATAATCACAACAAAGAAGAGCTCAAACGGGCAACATGAACTTACACCAAGAGGCGACACATAGCTTGAAACCTAAGGGGATGTCGTTCGACAAGAAGGGCTTTGGCAATTGAACGCTCGAAGCGATTTTCTGGGCAAACCCATTGGGTGGTTCGACCTTAGGTGATGCGGCGGTGGCATCACGTATATTGATCAGCGCGTCATATGTGCGGCGCACCTCATCTGATGCTCCCAGTGTTGCATCAAGTTCATCTTGACGTGGTCGCGTAAGCGTCCGTTTAGTGACTCGTGTAGCAATTCAGTTATGTGTCTTGCCGTCATCAATGTGCTGCCTTTCTTTTGTTTGAAATCGGATTTTTTAACTTCAAGACTGAGAAGTATAAAATAGCCGTCAAAAAGTTTGAAAAAAACGTGAGTTTTCTCGACTGTCGGCTATCGAGGGGTTAGTTAGGTCCTGGCGTTGAGTGTTTTATCGGCGGTTTGGCTTTGGTTTAGCACTGCACCTCAATGTCGTAGGCGGTGAATTTACGTAGATTGATCACGCCGGTGTCAAAAATCAGATACTGACCCTTAATGCCCATCAAAGTACCTTCAACGACAGGATTTTTATCAAAATTAAAAGAGCTGATTTTTGTGGGGTATTCCAGCACTGGATAATTAATTTCCACAACGTCTGCCTCTAACCGTTCCATGCCAACCCCCTGGTCAGATAGGGTCTGCAAGCTGACTTTTAAACGGTCCAACAGCTCATCTCGTCGCGCTTTCATATCCAAGATTTCGACTTCGCCTTTGAGCATGGTTCGCCAATTGGTTTTATCGGCGACCATGGCGCCTATCGTAGTTTCTAAACGCCCTGAGTCCAGCCGGGTGTTCACTTTGTAAATAGGTAGGGCTTGAATCGCGCCCTGGTCGATCCATCGGGTGGGTACTTGTGTATGACGTGTAATGCCGACCTTCAGGCCGGATGAATTAGCCAAGTAGACATAGTGTGAAATCATACAATTGGCCTCCCCCCATGCAGGCTCCCGACAGGTGCCAGCTGCATAATGGCAGGTCTCGGGTTTCATGATACACAAGTCACACGCGGCCAGTTTTTTAAAGCACGGGTAACAATAACCCTGGGAAAAGCTTTTCTTGGTGGGCCGCTCGCAATTTATGCACTGGACTTGACCGCTGAAAGACAGCGTTAAGGTTTTACCCAAACAGCTGTTGAGGTCGAACAACTCATTCCCGACCGGAAGTTGATAATTCACCGGGCTACCGAGTTCGGCTTTCATTTTGCGAATAAATCCTTTCATGAGATCTCTCTGTGAGGAACGTTAACGATTAATGACATGGGCATAGAGCCAGAATTTATAGTTAAGATTAGAGGCTAGCCTGTGACCGCACAAGCGTTAGAGGTTCTAATGTGAGCATAGGAATGATGGCAGGGCTTTTCGAGCGAAAGTCTAAGTATTGAATCAGCTCGATTGGCGTTTTATAAAAAGTGGAGCCGTAGAGAGCGGTCAACGGCTACCGCTGGGTAGGGATCGCGCAGCAATCCGCTATTTCATGCTGGCCCTAAATCTGGCAGACTCGAGACAATCATTCACGACATTGGAGTCCTTAATGCCCTTTAAAACCGCATCGACACTCTCACTGATTGCTTGCCTTGGCTTCAGCGCACTGGCCATGGCATCGTCGGACAAAGAAACGGAAGCTCTCGCTGTGCCCAAAGCAAATTTTGCAGTTGCCGATGCGGATGCCAACGGCGGGCTGAACCAAGACGAATTTATTGTGTTCATCGACGCAAACGCCGATGCTGATTTTGGCAAAGCCGCCAAAATTAAAAAGCGTAATGCCTATGACCGTGCGTTTTCCAAAATTGACGCGGACGGCAACGACAGTGTGAGTTGGGAGGAGTTCGCAGCGCAGCAGTAAGTTGGACTGAGCGTGTCATGGCCGATTCAGCATGTTTCATGCACGCGGCTTATGATAAGCCGCGACGATTTTGGTAGTGGGCATGACTAACATCGCCGCTGGCTAGTGATCAGTAAGAAAAAGCAGCCCCATTACTAAATGAGTTACCGGTAAATCCGTCATGGCATGGCCTTAACAATGAGAATGGGGATTGCCTCGGGAAGCCGCGGAGATATCGAGTAGATGCTGTCATTAAAAATACTGTGAGGGTGTCACTTTGGTTCTAACCGGCTGGTTGATCAATGGTGTCATTGCCTTCGCGCCGGTTCTGGCCATGCTGGGCACATTGCGCGCACTCGACAGCTTTAAGCTGGTGCGATTGAACCTGATTTTTTGGATGCTGCTTTGGGGTGGTTGTAGCGCCGTCGCTTCCTATGGTGCAAGCATACTTGTGCTAACAAACCTACCTATGGACTTCACCGTCTATTCGCGCTATCTCGCGCCGCTTATCGAAGAAACCCTCAAGGCCGCGGCACTGATCTGGCTGATCCGCCGCAATCGCGTTGGGTTTTTGGTTGACGCGGCCATTTTGGGCTTTGCTTTAGGTGCTGGCTTTGCTCTGGTTGAAAATGTTTATTACCTTGCCAACAACGAGCTGAACCTTGGGGTGTGGCTGGTGAGAGGTTTTGGCACGGCGGTCATGCACGGTGGGGTCACTGGTGTGGTCGGCATTATGGTGATCACGGCCATAGATAAGCGGCAACAGCTGACGCCGTTGGTGGTGGCCCCCGGGCTGCTCATCGCCGCCGCCATACACTCCGCCTTCAACCATTTCTTTTTTATGCCGCTGGTTTCGGCCCTGATTGTGTTTTGGATGGTGCCATTTTTTATGGTGTGGATTTTCAATAAAAGTACCCAGGCACTCAACGAATGGCTAGAAGAAGATTTTGAAGGCGATGCAGTACTCATGGAACAACTCGACTCCAATGAATTCAGCCAGACCCACGTTGGACAATTCCTCAGTGACCTCAGAGCCCGCTGTGATCCTATGACCATTGTCGACATCTTCTGCTACATCAGACTCTATACCGAGCTGTCGATGCGCGCCAAAGGTCTGATCATTATGCGTGAGCAGGGCGTTGAACCGCCGCTACCACCTGGGCTCGCGGGCCAATTCGTTGAACTGCGTCACCTAGAAACCGCGCTTGGTAAGACCGCCATTCTATCGTTAGGGCCGCTGCTACAAAGCAATCGTCGAGATTTATGGCACCTAAAGGAGCTTGAAAGCGAAGCTCGGACAACAAAATTATAGGGTCGAAATTATAGGGTCGGAGTAAAGTGCCGGGGTAACCGCAAGCTTGCTACTGTTCTGGTTGACCTAAACAGGACACATTTATTTAAGATTTTTCAAACTTCGCGAGTGACATATCGCTATTGCTCAAATGAAACCTTTCGCGGCTGCATTACCTCATAGGTACGGTTGGGGATAGGAACGATAACAGGGCTTTTCGATCAAAAGTCTGAGTGCCGAATGAGTTCGGTTGCCGGCTTGTCTTATGAAAGAGTCGAGCCGCATGACGAGGAGTGGTTAAACGCTACGAGGGTTTGTGGTTATTGGCTGACCTGGTAATGGGCGATTAGCCAACGTGTTTTTCTGTTGGCGCTGGGAGAAATGCGCTGCCGTGGTTGCAACCATCAGATAGCGGCAAAGAGATCGTTTTGCGGCCCTTGCGGTGGCGTTTGACGCCGCACAGCGGACAGACAGAAATGTCGATATCAGATACACGCTTAAGCCTCTCTGCTCAATTCAATGGTGAACTTGGCCATGCTTGATCGACAGTGGTTACAGTGAAGGTCTGTATTGTCTGTTTCTTTGATTTGTTGCGCGACGGTTTTGCTGAACCAGGGACCACTGCCTGTCACAAATAGCCCATCAAGTCACCGAGACTGATGAACTCATGGGTGAACTGATCGATAGGCTCGCCAGCGCGGCCCACAGCTACAGCCCCCTCGGAGGAAGATGCTGACTCGGGTGATGAGCTAGTGGGCTATGTCGGGAGTATGACGAGGGTATTACGAGTCTAATAGCTTGTTAAGCCTATGCGGGAAGTTAGACAGCGTAACAGCTATTCGAAAAACCTGTCACGCAACGCCGGCGTGTTGTTAGGACCCCAGATGACACAACTGGCTGATGGGTTATCAAGGTGCGGCAGTGAAACATTTCAGCTTTTCCTGCATGAGTACCCACGGCAACCCGTGGTGTTTAAAAAGCCGGAAGATGCTAGCCATAACCCTGGCCAGAACGAGGGTTAAATCTAAACCTGAATCGATAGTGCTCGATGACAAACCGCCAAATTCGTCAGTATAAAAATAGCGAAAGAGTACTTTGTCAAAACATTTTCCAAAGACATAATGCGCAGTATGACTTCGATACAAAATGATCCGTGTTATGTGTTCGGGCTCGTCTTAGACGGTGAAGGCGGGGCGCGTGCTGTTGCTGAACCCGCTGATGCGCACTGGCTGCATATTGATTACTCAATAGATTCATCCGAGCACTGGCTGCAAAGCCGTGGACTTGATGAATGGGTTGTCAGTACTCTGGTGCGGTCAGATACCCGACCTCGAACCGTTGTCACAAAAACCGGTGTGCTAATCGTTCTGCGAGCCATAAACCTTAATCCCCACTCTGACCCCGAGGACATGGTGTCGCTGCGGATCTGGCTTGAAGCGGATCGTATTATTTCAGTGCGCCAGCGGCGTTTGTTTTCTGTCCAGGACACTAAATTAGAGTTGGAGCAAGGCGTGGGCGCAACGTCAGTGCGCGAGGTCATGATCCGCCTTGTTGAAAAAATTGGTGATCGTGTTTCTGGCTTTGTTGATGAGTTAGAAGAGCAATTGGAGGGTATTGAAGAGCTTGTCGAAACGGACCCTAACGCCAAAATTAGAAGCGAGATTTCGAACAGTAGAAGAAAAGTGGCCAGTGTTCGCCGATTCCTTGCGCCTCAGCGTGATGCGTTGGAGAGTCTCTACCGCCACGCCACAACGTCGATGGAAACAACCGAAGCTAACGTTCTGCGGGAACAAGCTGATCGTATAGTGCGGTATGTTGAAGACTTGGATTTATTGCGCGAGCGGCTCTTGGTGCTGCAAGAAGAAACAATGAATCGCATGATGGAGCAGCAAAATTCTCGCATGTATGCGTTGTCTATTGTTGCGGTTATCTTTTTACCGATTACTTTTGTTAGCGGCCTGTTCGGTATGAATGTTGCGGGATTGCCGGGTACTGAAAATCCTCAAGCCTTCGGTATTGTGGGTGTTGTCATGCTGGCTGTGACAGGCCTTGTTTTTGTTCTGCTCATGATCAAGCGATGGCTATGACGATGGATGATGTGAGTGATTTTTTAGAAACCACTTTGATGGCCTTCGGCAATTTCAATTTAACCGTGGGTCAACTGGTCGGCATTCCCCTGTTTATTGTCGTAGGCCTGCTGGTGCTGGGTTGGACTGTCGGTAAAACGACGAGTAACTTAAAGCAAAGAGAGATCAGTCCTGATCTTATTCAAATTGTTCGGCGCGCGGTGTATGTCCTTGGTTTAATCATCATCGGTATTACCACCCTGGACCTGCTCGACATTCCTCTGACTGCTTTTGCGTTTGTCTCCGGCGTCGTTGCAATCGGTTTTGGCTTTGGTGCGCAGAACATTATCAATAATTTTATCAGCGGCTGGATCTTGATTTGGGAAAGGCCCATTCGAATAAATGACTACATAGAGCTGGGCACAACCACGGGTACAGTAGAGCAGATCAACACACGCTCGACGCGTATTCGCAGGGTTGATGGTGTGCACATGCTTGTGCCTAACTCGAAGCTGCTTGAAGAAACCGTCGTGAACTGGACCCTGGTTGACAAACTGCTGCGCTGCATCGTGCGTGTTGGTGTGCAGTATGGCTCAGACGTCCAAAACGTCCGCAGTATCATGCAAAAGGTTTCGCAAGCCCATCCGTTGGTATTGAATGAGCCTGCCTGCGATGTCATCTTCGAGGACTTTGGCGACAACGCATTGATATTCGACTTGTACTTTTGGGTCAGCAGCGCGGGTGAGCGTAACGGCCGACAGATACGATCTGACATCCGGTTTGCATTAGAGGATGCGTTCGAAAAGGCCGGTATCGTCGTTGCTTATCCGCAAAGGGACGTGCATCTCGATGGTAATCTAAGAATATTGAAAGATAGCGACTAGCGCGTCGCTAAAGATAAGAAGAGGCAAGACGCTTGAGGATAGGCACTATAACAGGGCTTTTCGATCAAAAGTCTGAGTGCCGAATCAGCTCGGTTGCCGGCTTGTCTTATGAAATAGTGAAGCCGCATGACGAGCAGTAGTTAAACGCTATCAGGGTTTGTGGTTATTAGCTAAGCTCAGGCTTGCCAAGGTTGAAAGTAACGGCGGATTTGAAAAAGGCATATTTCTCGTTCCAGCAGATCCTAAAGGCTGCGCGTGGTCATTTTGACCTATAACGAAAGCTACAGGTGCTTTGAGACCTAATTCAAGGGTCGATAAGGGCCTGGTCAGGGTTCGGGAATAGATAAGTGTTGGTCGGTATTGTTACCTCTATGGCCTACTCTGATAGTGGCGAGTTTCGCACACAGTTTCCAGACCCGAGCTACGTCCTCCCCAGGTTAACCATTGCACAATAGCCCTGCGTTTCGCCAAGCGACACCTGCCCGACACCTGCCCTCTAAAGAGTTTAGGTGGTGTGATTGCTGCAGCCTCAATGTGCGAAACAGACGGTTCAAGGACAAACGGTTCAAGCACAGACGGTTCAAGCACAGACGGTTCAAGCACAGACAAGCGAACCCGTTGGCACCATCGCCTGTTTCGGCATCGGCTCATCAGTCAAGGGCTGGCGTAGCAACCTGAACGTACTTGATGACCCCCTTCGCGATCATGAGCAGGCCAGCGCTATTGAACAACTAGATGGGCAATGGAACTGGTATCACAGCGCCTATCGCACCAGACGAGTGCCAGGTGCCCCCCAGATAGTGGCCTCGACCCGCTGGGCGTCGTTTGATATCCCCGGCCTAAGAATATCAGCCACGAAAAAGGGCAAAGCAGCAGAACGCTGGGACCTGGTACGGTTGCCGCTATGTGCAGATGCAGATGATGACCCGCTCGGGAGAAAGCAAGGTGAAGTGCTCTGGCAAGGCCACTGGACAAAAGATGAGCTGGCGCTCAAGAGAGCGAATCCCATCCAATTTGCAACGCTGGAGCAGCAGACGGGTCTTAACGATGAAGGTAGCTGGCTCGGTGATATGGACGCGATCTTGATCGAAGCCAGCGCCTCGGAAAACTTCAAATACAAACTCGCCATCGGCCTGGCATGGCCTGGCATGGCCTGCCATGGCGTGGCATGGCGTGGCGTGGCGTGGCCTGGCATGGCGTGGCGTGGCGTGGCATGGCGTGGCTCAAGAACCCTGGCGACCCTACAGTGTTCGCCGTCTGCGGTATCGACGAGAACCGACACTGATGGGTTCTCGATATAAATCGGTTCCAGTTAGCGCAGAACGGCGCGATGGCGCGGCTTTTCGCCATCCTGGACCGGTATCCGTTGATCGATGAAATCTTCGGCGGCAACACGACGCCAGAGAAACAC
>Ga0302126_10000562_pt1 | contig 23689 bp, 17 predicted proteins | sample CB4_20m_MG_FD_203108 | JGI IMG/M metagenome (GOLD analysis project Ga0302126, IMG submission 203108) | Marine microbial communities from Western Arctic Ocean, Canada - CB4_20m | ecosystem: Environmental > Aquatic > Marine > Oceanic | place: Canada: Western Arctic Ocean | collected 2017-09-24 | reverse complement strand
CTACTACTGCGACCACTCGCTCTCAATAAACGTCGTCGACTATCGAATTCTTCCCCTTTCGCTCGTTGTGAATTAAAAGATTTCCTCGTAAACGAACGCACTTTGTTCGAGCAGAGTACTTTGCTCGATGATGCTATCATCGTTTCTCTCAATCTCTCAATCTCTCAATCTCTCTCTCTTAATCTCTCTCGATGATGATAACGTAGGAATTGGAATATGTTTATTAATAATTAAATAACCTGCGTTTTAACATTATAATTAAATTACATATTACAAACACCCTAAATATATCGCAACACCCTAAATATATCGCAACACCCTAAATATCGCAACACCCTAAATATATCGCAACACCCTAAATATATCGCAACACCCTAAATATATCGCAACACCCTAAATATATCGCAACACCCTAAATATACTTTTGGGCCAATAACAGAATAAACACAAAATCTCTCCATTAAATTACACTCCAAAAGAAAGAAAGAAAGAAAGAAAGAAAGAAAGAACAATTCGATTCGATTCGATTCGATCCTGGATCCAATGAAGCAATCGCAACGACGCACCGAAGCTAATACGGAACGACCAAAACGTTCGACCGACGATCGACCGCGCAAAGAGCGCGAGCTCGGACGGCGTAGACAGCCGGAAACACAGTCAGCACATCAAGAATCTGATGAAAGAAAAGAGGATGTTTATGATCGATTAAGGGCATCGCCAGATGCATGTTTTGAAAGAAAAGTCGTCTTGGAAGTCGCGCGCGATCGATTTGTAAGTTTGGACGATGGAAGAACGTCCAGGATTTCGTTCGATGACGTCGAGAAGAACAAATCCGGAGTAGTCAGAGGAGAAGACGATGTGAGAGAGGTTTTGAGGGAAAAGATTGGGTTCGATCTCGGGAGCGGCTGCTGCGAGAATGCGGAGACGGGGGAAAGCTTCAAGGCGAGAGATGTCGCATCGTGCGAGATAGTCGTTAAAGGGTGTGGTAGCGATGATGATGTTTCGCTGGAGTGCGGCGAAGATTCTGGCAGTAGCGGTAGTAACGGTAGTAGCGCGAGGAATAGGTTTTGCGTGCGCGTGAGGACGTTTCCGAAGAAGAGGACGATATGGGATCGCATACCGTTTTTTGGAGCGTCGTCTTCTTCGTCTTTGTTTTCGTTTGATGGTGGTAACAATAACGCTCCTGAGCAAGTGCTCATAGCGCAGCAGCAGAGAGAGTGCAATACTGATAGTAATCAAAACGGGAAACGGTTTGGATTTAGAAAACGTGTCATCGACGTGAACTATGAAACAATTGATGAAGCTCTAGTAGATTTAAAGAGATTGGAAGACATGTGCGGATTAGAGCATCAAAAAATGAATCGACGAGGGAAGTTTTTGGTATTTATTAACCCAGCCGCTGGGAGAGGGAAAGCCGAGGAAGTGTTTAAGAAACACGTCGAACCGGTGTTGACGTGCGTGAAGAATTGCACAGTAGAAGCTATAGTGACCGAGAGAAGAGGTGAAACGGAAGAACGTACGTATGAAAGAAGTAAAGAATCCATGATGCTCGGAAATAGAGACGATGCAGAAGCGAAGCGAATACGAATTCTTGGTATAATTGCAATTGGAGGCGATGGAACGATCGCCGAAGCGTACGCTGGTGTAGAAAGAGCTCAAAAAGAAATCGGCGCACGAGAAACTATTCCAATCGGGGCCATTCCCGCCGGCTCTGGGAATGCCATATGCGTCTCTCTAGCTGAACAAAGTCAAGAAGTGAACGACGCGACGACGATGGCGTTGTTGATTGCAAAAGGGCAAACTATTCAGCTGGACGGAGCGAGACTTGCAATTTATAAAGGCACGAGCGATAACGATAACGATAACGAGAATAATAATAATGACAATAAAGTAATTATTTCTAGAAGTAAACACCAAGAGAAAATTAGTCAACAAATGAACGCGACGAACGAGAATACTACTACTACTACTACTGCTACTACTAATAGAGACGACGGAGTAGCGGTGTATCAGAATACAGCTTTGTTGAGCATATCCTGGGGTTTCTTCGCGGATGTCGACTTAGAATCAGAGAGGTTTCGCTGCTTAGGCGGTACGAGATTTATCGTCCAAGCCATTGCGAGATTAATCAATTTAAGAACGTATAAAATGGATTTGACGTATAAAGTATCTAGAGAAACGCGAGAAATTTGCGATAGATTAGGAAAGCCGCTCCCCGGCGTGAAAGAAAAACGTAAAGTCGACGAGTTTAGGACAATGAAGAACGAAAACATCTTGGGTATATGGGCTATGAATCTTCCATGGGGAAGCGGCGATACGAAATCTGCCCCTCTCGCTTCACCTTCAGATGGATTCTTCGACATAATCATCGTCCATCCAACGAGTAAACTGAATTTACTCAAGTTGCTCCTCGATTTCGATACTAAAGGAACGCACGCTAAAAACGAAGCCGTGACTTACTTAAAAACGAGCGAATTCGAGCTCTGTTTACTCGGCAGATCGGATGCTACACTAAACCGCTCTGCCTCATCATCCACTCTCGTTGGATGCGTCGCCGATAACGACGCAGACGACAACTTACGCGTTACCTCTAGAGAACGTCCATCGGACCTCTACGAAGGCGGTCGCGTAATGATCGACGGCGAAGTCGTCCCAAACGTTTGCTCGCGCGATGAGTCATTCGTCTTGAAAGGTAAAGTCAAACGCGGTCTCGCCGCCGTGTTTTCCTCTAAACGAGCGTAGTCGTATACATAGCGGAGCGAATACTCATCTGCCAACGGTATCGAGAAAAACATCGTTCGCTTCATCCGAACGTGCCTTTAGGTGTAGCTACGAACTTTGCGCCCCCCCCAGACAGTGATTGCCCCTTAGTAGACGTAGTATATACATACCAGTAAGTAATCGTACACGAAAACATATAAACTCTCTCTCTCAAACAATCAAAGGCACCCACAAAAAGAGGAAACACTATGAAAAAAACCTAAAAATGCATCACAAAAACGCTCGTTTAAAACGCGTTCAAAAATCGGATTAAGAACGAATCAAAACACGCGCGCTCATTGATCGATCGATCGGATCTTCGTTTACTCATAATTAATATCTCTGAAGGAGTATATACATACATACATACATATATAAGTAAGAGAGAAAACAAAAATATCCTAAACACAAAAAAATCGATTAATTAAGGTTTCGCATATCGGATACAAAAATGTCCACAACAGAGCAGGAAGAGGTAGCGATCGATCAATCGAGCGGTCTCGCGTTATCAAAAGGCGCGCTGAAAAAAATGAAACAAAAAGAGGAAAAGGAACAGAAGAAGCGAGAGCGCGCGAGAGAGCTCGCGGAAGAGCTCGCGGAAAAAGAATTGCTATCGCCCGATTTATGCGAAATGAATTATGGAGATTTAGAGATGATACAGTCGAGGGCGATTACGGATACGGTGTTCGCTAGGATCGAGGAGTTGAGTGAGGACAGGATTGGGACGAACGTGACGTTGAGGGGACGCGTGCATTCAGTCAGGGCGAAAGGGAAAGGAGCGTTTATGGTGTTGAGGCAAGGAAGCGAGACTTTACAGATTGCGTTCTTCGTCGACGACGTTAAGGTGAGTAAGCAAATGATAAAGTTTATTGGAGGTTTGAATAAAGAGTCCGTCGTCGATGTGACTGGGGAGTTAGTGAAGCCAGAGCAAGCTATTGAGAGTTGCTCGAATCGAGCGTGCGAGATGGCTAATCCAAAGATTTTTTGCGTCAGTCGATCGATGCAGATTCCGTTGGAGATTTCGGACTTATCCAGGAGCGAAGCTGATATCGATAACGCTCCCGAGGATAAGCAATATGCGAGGATTAATCAAGATACGAGGTTGAATAATAGGATCTTAGACTTGAGAACGCCGGCGAATAATTCTATTTTTCGCGTGCAGTCTGAAGTTTCCGCTTTATTTCGCGAGGCTTTGAGGAGAAGAGATATGGTCGAGATTCATTCACCAAAGTTAATCGCCGGAGCTTCCGAAGGAGGATCGTCCGTGTTTAAGCTCGATTATATGGGCACACCAGCGTGTTTAGCTCAATCGCCGCAGTTATATAAACAAATGGCTATTATGGCGGATTTCGGAGGCGTTTTTGAGATTGGCCCAGTATTCCGTGCGGAGAATTCAAATACGCATAGACATTTATGCGAATTCACCGGTTTAGATTTTGAAATGCAAATTAAGGAGCATTACAGCGAAGTTTTGGATGTTATTGATGAGTTATTTGTTTCAATGTTTGACGGATTGCAAGAGCGATGCGCGAAGCAGTTGCAAGTTATTAACGCGCAATACCCATTTGAGCCGTTGCAATATTTGAGAAAAACTTTGAGATTGGAGTTCCCGGATGGGATTAAAATGTTACACGAAGCCGGCGTAACGGAAGCTGACGCGCATGGAGATTTATCCACCGAGCATGAACGAGTTCTTGGTAAACTTGTCAAAGAAAAATATGGAACGGACTTTTACATCTTGACGAGATATCCAATCGAGGCGAGACCGTTTTATACCATGCCCGAACCTGGGGCGAATCCGGAATATACGAATTCGTTTGACGTTTTCATTCGCGGCGAGGAGATTATTTCAGGCGCGCAAAGAATCCACGAGCCAGAATTGCTCACTGAAAGAGCGAAGCATTTTGGGATTCCCGTCGAGGACCTCGAGAGTTACATTCGCTCGTTTAGATATGGGGCCGTTCCTCACGGAGGTTGTGGCGTAGGTTTGGAAAGAGTGGTCATGTTATACCTTGGCTTGAATAATATTCGCAAAACGAGCATGTTTCCGAGAGATCCGAAACGCTTGACTCCGTAATCAAAATGACGATGTGCTACAAGGCGCTGTGAGTTATTGAGTACATTATTTTGGTCATATCTCTCGATACTTTATATCAACAAACAACTTCCTTTCGTCCCTGTGGGTACGTACCACGTGCAATAATAATGATAATAATAAAATTAATACCAGTATATATCATAACAAATTACTTTGCTTTTAAATTTACGCGCCAGTCGCCTCTGAGCTTTCCAATTACCCTCCCGCAACTCGTACAGTCCGCTTCAAATGGGAATCTTTTACCATCATCTGTGGGAACGCTAACGATTGCGGTTGCTAATCTTGCGTTTGTTTTCTCGTTAACGACTGTAAAAATTACATAATAAGGTTTGTTCTCGTGCTCTGAGCCTTTTCTTGAAGGCAACTTCACTACGGGCAACGCATCGGCAATGAGACCTTCACCATCGCGACGAAGAGTTCTTGCAATCCAAGTGCACGAAGAACGCGACTTTAACCTCGCACTTTCTTCTTCATCATCATCTTCGTGCTCTCCAAAAGAGTGGTTTGGCGGCTGAAAGACGATTATGTTCTCAATCTTCTTCGCGTTTGACCAACGACTATCGTCGCCGGCTTCAAAGTCATCTATTTCTAAAGCGTTCGTTGCAAGTTTTCCCAAATGAACTTTCAAAAACGATGCTTTTTGTTCTTCAACAGTTGAGAAGAGCAATCTATCGTCGTAGGTCTCAAATTCGATTTTTTCAACGTTTATGTTTGCAAAATAGTCGAGTTCTTTCGTACCGCTTTCTAGCACGTCATCGTTGACATCTTCGTGATCCGTAATGCCTTGTAGTAGGTTCACAGAAAACGTTGCAAATACGGGCGCATGATCACTCGTAGTCACGCCGTGACACGCTTGATATTTGTGCGCCTTGCGGTTCGCCTCAAATCCAGGAAGTGATTTTATGAGCACGCGATCTGTATAACTCGGCACGCGTTTCTTAGTATAATACTCGTGAGCTTCGGTGATTGGGTGTAACCGTGTACGACCGATACTACTACTACTATTGCTTCCAAAACCAGATTCCACTACTTCTTTCTTATTAGTACTCGACGACGAATTTCGCTTGAACGATGGAGGAAACTGTAAAGGTAATTCTTGAAATCCAAACAAGCATTTGCCTTGACGTTGCGCGTGCAAGAGCTGATCGCCAATCCATAACCTTGACCAATCTTTCTGTTTAATTTTATCAACGACAAAATCGTACCCTGTTTGAAAAGGGGACGAATGCGACGTTGCATTGTTAGAATCGCTATCGTCCGAATCGTCTTCTGATACTTCTCCTGGGACTTTTGAGCGCCTGCTCACCGAAGTGTTCTTAACGACGTCAGTTTTTGACCAGCAGGAGTTCCAAACGCGATCGATGTCATCGTCATCTTTGCCAATAACTTCGTTAGCCCCGCCATTTGTAGAATTATCGTACTCTTGCGTCGGACCTGGGTCGACTCTGAAGTTCAAATCTCCCATGAAGAAAGTATGCGTCGCCGATTCTAACAATTCTAAATCTGGCGGTAATCTCTTTTGTTTTCGTTCCTCTTCTCTCTTCGTCAAAGTTTTCGTTGTCATTTTCGTCGTTTCTTTCTTCTTCTTATTGTTCTTATTACTTTTACTATCTCCACTCATTAAACCGGATGCTTCGGCGACTGATTTGAATTGCTGCTCCCAGCTTGCGCCGATCCCTTCCGCCCCAAACGGTTTCTCTTCCTTATCTCTCCAACAACTTTTCAAAATCGTACGAATGGACTCTATTCTTCGCTCGTAAAATTTCTTTTCCTCGTGCGCGGCTAAATGACACCCAATAAACGCGAGCGATTCTCCTCCGTAAAACTGAATCTCAATCATGAGACCTCCTTTATTTCCGAGAACGTTCCCTATACCGGTCGCTTTTACGCCCACTCTCACGCTTTTTATTCGTTCTCGAAAACGTTTCTTACAATGCACGGACAAACGCATCTGCATCAATACTTCGCTTTGTACGAGAACGTACTCCTCCTTTTCTTCTCCGTCACCATCTTCTAAAGAAAGACCCCCGATCTTCATGGCAGCATCCTCTTCCGCCTGGCTCTCGTTTCTCGTCTCCCTCGAAGAAGAAGAACATCCGACTACGCCCTCCTCTTCCCCTGCGTTCAAACACGCCTCGACGCACTCGAACCAATGCTTCCTACACTTCTGCTCCTCCGCGTACTTCTTCGCGCCGTAATACCCACCGACCAAACCAACCACGAACCCGACCGGTGCCAACGGTCCGCTCACGCCAGCCGCGGCGACTCCCCCAGTCACTGACCCAATAAATCTCTGCATCCTTGACGTTTTCCATATTCGCTTCTCGCTATGCTTCATCGCTCGATTTCCACTCATGACCTTGAACGCGTTCGCTTTAACGATTTCCTTGTTATTCGAGTATTGGTACGATCCTTCCTGTGCTGAAACACAGACGAAGTCGTAGGATTTTGCGTTTCCGAGGAACTCTCTGTAGAAACACTCTTTTGGGGATTCTTGAGCGAGGTTGATCGTGCCGAGAAAGACCTTGATCGGTTGGCGTTTTGGAGCAGCGAAGCGCTCGTTTTCCTGCGATTGCTCCGTTCGCATCGTTCTCTTTCTTTCTATTGTCTGTCTGTGTCTCTGTGCGTTGTTCTTATTCGATTTAATTAAGTTCTGAAGAAATGAAGTGAAGCGGTTTCGTTTTATGACGACCAGCAGGAACTGAATGTTTCAAAGAAGTAGTTATGGTAACTGTATTACAAAGCGAGCGGTCGACCGTCTCTCTCTCTCTCTCTCTCTCTTTCTTTCTTTGGTATGGGAACGAATAAGTGACTGCGACGGGTTATCTCTCAAACGAGCGCGTTCTGTTTTTACATCCGTTCCCGCTAGCGCGATGTTGCGATGAAGCGAAAGAGTTTGTATTCCAGCTCGTTAGTCGAGTACGGCGAACGAGTCGACGTCGTACTTCTTCATCTTCTTCGGTCTCCGAGAAGTCTTCTGCGTCGCGGGAAGTCTTGAAAAGTGTTCATGGATTATAATATGGATGTTCTGGGTCGTATCGCTCCCAACCTGGACATTTCTGTTCTATTGCATAGTTTAAGCAATCGATATGGTTTTGATTGTGAGCGCAACGACAAGTCCACGAATCCCAAGGACAGTCGCGTTCGCGTAAATACTTCAATATCGCCAAGTGACCTTTTCCGGCAGTGGTCCAACACGTACTCGCATCCATAGGACAACCATTCTCGACGCAATACTTGACCATCTCGAGATTTCCATGAAATACTGCCCAACCAATCGTGTCTTCATCCCATGCACACCGTTTCACTACTCGCGCCCATTTGAGAAAATCCAAGTTGTTCGTTTCAGCGACTCGAGAGCAGAAATTTTCCTGAGTCAACTCACGACCATCCTCGCCTTCCTCGCCAAACCGATAATTATCCCACGCTAACGCCAACTCTTGCATTGATTTTATCTCAAAAACATAACGTCTCTTATTGTTCAATTCAATCTTCGATCGAATAACCACTTCCCTACTCGCTCGGCATAAATCATAAAATATCTTCAAATCGAACTCGTTCAATTTCGTGAGAACTTCGGCTCCAAATACGTCCGGTATCTCACTCACGAACTTCCACAAAGGCGATCGATCATCGTCGTCGAGCTTTTGCTTCTTCGTCCTCGTCGTTACTGGCATGTTACGTGCAATAAAACAGTATCAGAGCACGACTAAGAAGAATGGAGAAGATGATACGAAGTGAATTGAATCGTGTTTTAGTTTTGTGCTGCAGAGAGAGTAGAGATTGAGAGTTTGAGATTAAGAAGAGATTTTAATTGACCAGCACATCAAAAGAAAAGCACGACTTTGACTACACGCGCGAAGATGACCACTAAAGAAGAAGAAGAAGAAGAAGAATAAGAAGAAGAGAGAAGAAAGAAGAAGAAGAAGAAGAGAACGACGCGAACGAGAAAAATGCGAAGAAAGTTTGACCAAACATCAAAAGAGAGTAAAAAGAGATTTTAATTGGCCGACACACTCGTGCTCGACAACTTAAATCCGTTCCAACGCGCTCTCGCTCACGAATGATCGAGACCACTGAAGAAGAGAAGAAGAAGAAGAAGAAGAAGAAGAAGAGAACGACGCGAACGAGAAAAATGCGAAGAAAGTTTGACCAAACATCAAAAGAGAGCATCAGAGTGAGATCAAGAAGAGATTTTAATTGGCCAGCACAAAAAAAAAAGGTTCAAAAACAGGGACAAAACCGACCAACAGTACATATCCATAATCATCAGAATTGGATAAGCATAAAGCGAAGATGACGACCCAGGCAAACTGTTTTACTTCCACGAAGCGCGCGTCGCTCACTCTGCAGCTTTTGCTGCCAATGCGACACGGGCGCTTGCGCTATCGCGCGCGAGCGACGAAGAGAACGACCGGTGAAGAAGAAGAAGAAGAAGAGGAACGAGCTAGATCAGGATTGGAACGAGAAAAAGAAGAAGAGAAAAAAGCGCGAGTTTCGGGGCAATTTTCACTGAACGGTCGCAACGGCTCGAACAGGACGTACAAGGACGCAGCAGAGGAGGATTTGAAAGAACAGAGGAAGTTCGTGCAAGGCGAGTTCGGGAAAGTATCGACCGCGAAGGAGACGTGGGAACCGTTTGTCAGAGCGTCCAGGGCGGGTTTGTTGGACGAGGTACAGAAGTGTCGGAATACGAAGGAGATGTTGGATTGCGATGTCGTTTTAGGGAGTTTGTTCATAGCGGTCGAGGACGATGCGTTTAAGTCGAGGACGTCGGTGCGATTGCCGCAGGAGAGCTACGTCGCTAGATTGAAGAAGTTAATGAACGAGTTCGAACAGAGAGACGTCGAGAGATTCGGAGGCGTTTACGATGATAGGATGATCTTGAAAGCTTTGGAGAGGTATTTATATGAAGAACATCAATACCGACCGCCAGTTGGGTGGATGGAGGCGTTTTCGCCCTATAGGACGTATTTACATCACGTGATTGCGCAGAAAGTAGGCATTCCAGCCGCGTTAGCTGCGATATACATGGGATGCGTAAAGATATTACGCGCGAAGAATATTTTAAAAGACGAAGCGTATGTGTTAATATCGAGCGCGAGAGGTTTAGACCCGAACGTGTTACCAAAATCGCCATGGGGAATAACGAGAGACGATTATTTGAATTTAGGAATTCCCGCGGATGCGAGAATGTGCACTCCGAAAATGTCCCTACAAATGCAATTACGTGCGCTCAAAAGAGCGTTTTGGCCATGGACGTGGGACGATAGGAGAGACACTGGCATCGAATTAGCTTTAAAAGCCGCCGTGTTTGGCTCTCAAGACAGAATGCAAACTGCAATCAAAGGCGTCGGCATAATACAACCAACGGGCCGTCCGTTTGGCGACTTGGAAATGGCTATCAGAGCAACCGAGCGCTTAGCTTTAATCGCAGACGAAGAGAACATTCGCGATTACGCTGTTTTACTATACCACTCAAAACGATACAAAGAATCGTACGAACAACTTCAAAAATATTCGCAATTCCGGGACGAAGAGTTCGCCCGTTTACAAAAAGGCGGTCAATCCAAAAACGTCGTCATCGAAGTCTACGGTACTCCTAACACCGCTCCGGATATGTCAAAATGGTTATTCGGCGACCCGTCCGTTCTTGCCGAGCAATACGCTAAAGAAGACTTATGGTTGAAGGACTTATCTTTGATCTTAGAAAAGCACTTACTCGAGGCTACTCTGAAGATGTAGGGAACCAGAGTTGTATTACTTTACTTGTGATGAGTAGTTTTGTTTACTTCCTTTTTTTACTTACGTGCACCATAAAAAGAGCCCGCCCGCTCGCGCGCGCGTATTTAATCCTCTCAAGATGCAATCAAAACTAGCCTCCTCGTTGCTTACGAATCATAACCCGGTTCTTAAGCATTCGAGCTTTGTAAAGTCTTCTTCGTCCTCTGTCCATAACAATCGCGCGAAGACGACGACTTTTTGTTCATCAACATCATCGCAAACATCAAAATCTGTATCCGATATTTTTTTACCGTCAGGGTGTTCGTTCCCGGGAGCGTACATATCCTCGGCCGAGTTCGGGAGAGGATTATTCTCGAAAGGGGAATCGCCAGAGATAGCGATGACATCGACGCCAATGAAAATCTGCGCGGTAGTACCGGAAGATACGAAGGAAAAGCTTACGAAACAAGGTCGAGAGAGACTTGGAGAGCTCTATGGAGAAACGATGGACGTTGGACTACCGAGAGCGCTGAGCGAGTTCTTGAGCGAGTGCGAGCAGCCGAAAGATGTGAGAATGGCGGTGTTAGTGCTGTGGTTATGCGAGAACAGCGAAGAATGGAGAAGGTATCGAAGCGAGACTTTACCGAAAGAGTACGAGAGTTTATATTTAGCGAGCGAGGACGAGCTCGAGGAGTTGCAAGACGTACAAGTGAAGAATATGGCGATCGGGTCGAGGAAGATGTACGAGAGGCAAATGGAACAGTTGCTTTTAGATCCTTTGTTTCTGAAGAAAGGGGTGAGTGATATGATTCGTGTAGAGGATTTGGGATGGGCAAGGTCCGTAGCGCATACGAGGGCGATGTCCGGGAAACTCGAAGGTTCGGACGGCGTTCAGTTTTCGTGCGCTATTGTCGTTCCTGGTGCGGATTTGACGAATCATCGAACGATTTCGAATGCGAGTTATGGCGTTTCCGAGGATGGGAAGAGGTATGAGTTGAAGTGGAAAACGAAAAAATCAATAGAAGATGATGCTAGAGAAGGATTACCGCCGCCGCCAGAGAACGAACGCGAACCGCGCGAAGGTTTAGAAATGTTCATTTGCTACGGAGCGAGACATCCAAACGCTTTGCTTGCGTTACATTATGGATTCGTGGATGATACGAACCCGAATGATAGAATTCCTATGGAGTGCGTCATGCCCGGCATGCGTAAGGTTTCGTTTAAAATAGTTAATAAAGCGATCATGGAGTTGAAGGCTAAGAATGATGATCGCGCTGCATGGGCTGGATCGCAACTATTAGCAGTATCAAAACGAAGTCCAGAAAATGTCCCAGATGAAATAGCAGATCAAAAACGCGTGGACGCCGAAATCGTGAATCAAATGAAAGCGGCGACTGTTGCAGCGCTTTCGCTATTTCCAACCACGCTCGAAGAGGACGAGCAGATTGATTTTGGAAAGATTAAAAGTTCGAGAAGGCGAGTTGCGATTAGTTACAGAATTACGCAAAAGAGACATCTTCACGCGTATCAAAGATTCTTAGATAAGCTTATTAGCATGTAGTTGCGTATTTATTAATATTAAGATTTAGCTAGTTTTTAGTTTCCTCAGTTGTTGAGACGTTCGTTCACGTTTCGAGAAAGACCTTCGAAAGAGACGCCTTGACTTTCGCTTGGAGGATTTCTCAAAATCTCAGCCACGTCTGGCTTAGTTGCCCAAGTTAAAACGCGCTCTCGCCAGTTATCAGTCGCTTCCGGTAGAAGAGCTGCGCAAAATAGCATAAAAATCAGTTTCAAATATATGGGGAGGGGGAAATTCATACCTTGTAAGCCATTCACTTGCTCTTCTGTGAACGCTGAAGCTCTGTTCAATAAGCCGTTACGTATTTCTCCGTCGGAATCGAATCGTTCGATCAATCGATCGACGTTTTTCTTTCTTCGTTCTTCTCGCGAAAGCCTTTCAGCGTTAGTAGTAGTGAGCATATGTACGGCGAGGAAGAAGCAGAGCGAAAGCGAAGCGAAGCGAAACATTGATATGATAATTCAATCTGTTATAATAAATGAAGTAATTAATCACATTTACAAATTCTAGTAGCTACAAACTAAATTAAAAAAACTAACCCCTCTTATTACTCTTACTCTCACTCCACATCCATTCGCAAAAACTTAAATTCGCAAATTAAATGTCAATGATGTTAATTCCTGGCGGTAACGATTGTTTTAATCGAGTCGCTTTATCTTGGTCGGTCACTCTTAACGTATACAAATATTTCGAGCATCTGACTTTGAATTTCGTGACGGAACCGGTCTTCTTGATCTTGACCGATTTCGCGTCTTTGCGTCTGGCTTTTAACAGGAAATCTTTGATATCTGCGATTTGTTTCGGCTGTTTATTACGTTTTATTGAAAGTAAGAGAGAAAGAGAGAACGTGAGCGTTAGTAAAATTCGTTCTAATATCAGCTTCAAATCTTCTTCACTAGAGATTAAAGAGAGAGATTAGGAGAGGGAGAGGAGGGCTTCATCATCAAACTTCTCGAAAGATGCGCGAGGAACGCATAACGGCCCAAATCGCACACGCGCGAAGCGAAAAAAGACAAACAAAACGCACGCTACATAACATCGATATATCTTTGATATAATTAAACCGTTTAAAGTTGTATTATACGTCCGATTTATTTGTGATGATAGCGCGCGCGCGTTTTCTTTTTTAGCCCTTGCATGGGATTTTCGCGCTTAAAAATCAATCAGAACGCGCGAGTGCACGCTGACACGCGAAGCATAGACTTCGTTCGATCTGTGCTGAATTCGAGCACGAAGAACGTGCGTTCGCGAGAACTCCGCGTGTTTTCCGATCAGAATCTATGTAAACGTACCATATTATTCTTTACTTCTTAAAGTTATATAATTCTGAAGTAAGAGGAGAAACGAAATTTGTTGGACTTCGAAATGGTCCAATTTGGAGTTTTGGACTTTTGGAGCAAAATTGCAGCTTACGACCACGGACAGGCAACGCACGAACATTTATAGTATAAGAACGAGAGAGAGACAAAGAGAGATTGCAAAAAGTTCATTAATATGTGGTTTAAATACACGTATGACGCACACACACACGCACGCGCGCGCGCTTGTGCGTTTATACTTATTTGCTCTTAGCGGCGGTCCCGTGCGTTTTCGCCGTGACGTACGCTAACGGATGATGCCCAGCGGCTTCGAGAATCTTCACTCTTTCCGAAACGTCGCCTAAATACAAAGCGTTATGGAACTGACCCCTGACTTTTTAGCGTCAGCCGCGATTTTTTTTCCCTCGCTTTGTTGTTGATTATGATAGGCTAAAAAACCAATCGCGCCGGCAACGACGGCACCGAGTAAATAAAAACCACCATCACCTGATTTCTTCGTCTTCTTTTTCTCAGTAGTTTTCTTTCTAACGATCGTTTGAATCTTCTTCGCGGCTTCTTCTTCTTTTTTGCTATACGCCTTATCGGCGAAATCGGGAATCGCGCCTTTCCCGTCCTTACCAACTCTTTCCGGTTTCTTCTTCGTAGGAAAATAGTTCAACTTCAAACGCACTTGCCCACCAACTGCGTTGCCTTCTCTGTTAAACAAGTTGAAGTACTTATCTATCTCCCCTCCAACGAGTTCGCAGTTCAACAAAATCTGCTTCACGTGAAAAGCGGCGTTTGCCACGGCCTTCTTCCCTCCAATAAAAGACGACGTCTTTTGCTTGAACAATAGAATTCTCAACTCCGTGTTTCGTTCTTCATCAATCTCGAACTCGAACGCGTCGTCGAACATTATCGCATGGTTCACGACCTCTTTCATTTCCGTTTTTCGTTTCTGCGACTCTGCTTGTTTGTTCTGTGGGTCCCTTATTTCGCATTTCACGGCGCAAAATTTCGTGTTTTGCGTATCGCTCTCCGGCGTTTCGAGCTCGAGCACTGTTTTCGATCAAAATAATATTCGCACGCGGAGCCCCGGTTTTCAATAATCGATTTAAATTATTCGTTAATTCGTTGAGGGTAATGTTAAGATCATCAAAAGAAGAAGAAGAAGAGGAAGAAAAACGAAGTCGCTCAAAATCAGATCCAACGCGAGCCTTTGCGGCCAAAGAAACAGAACAGAGAGCGTAAGAACACGAACGATTAAGAAGAAGATCGCGACTTAAAAAAGAGAACAATTTCGGTAAAGAAAGGAGACGAGAGCGAGTGTGTTTGTTTCTTTTTCGTTTTACCTTTCACTCTTAAGACACCCATTATTTGTTATTTGTTTGTTATTGTTTTAAAATGAAGTTTTTTGAACCAAAAGCCGAGAGAGAATAATATTTGCTCACTTTCCCAATAAAAGAGATAATATTATAGACGAGCTATCATAGGGAGAGAGAGAGAGAGAGAGAGCGCGTTAGTATGCTCACGAAATCCTCTCAGAACGAACAAAGGATCGGCGTTCGACGCGCGCGTTCGATTCGCTCTCGCGCTTCCGAGCGAGAGAACGTTTTACGTTCGCGATGATGTACAGATCTGATCTTGACAACACGTGCTCTTTTGATACCTTTTTAATACGCACGGAGAAAGGCGAGAGTAACAGACCGCGTCTGCTTGGAAGACGCAGACGCAGACGCAGACGACGCTCTCTCTCTCACATCCTCTCTCTCTCTTCTCGTGAAATGATCTCTTGGTCGCTCATGCGCTCGTTTCACGTCGGTCAAACTTCAAAACTTTTTTAGCGAAATATATTTTAAAAGTCCATTGCTTTCCCGATGCGGCCAAACAGTCGAACTTTAAAAAGTCAACTTCGCGAAAAGTTTAGGAAATCGGACAAAATAAAATCGGACCGCACGCGCGACGTTAAAAGAAGTCCTTCTTCTTCGTCGTCTCGCTCGGCTCGGATCGGCTAAAGATCTCGTTCGCGCGACTTTCGCTCGAACCTCGATCTTCTTCTTTCTTCGTCTTCGTTCTCTGTGTTCTTTCTTCCGTTTTTTCGAGAAAAATATCCGTCGGCATGATAAACGAAGATGGATATAAATGGAGAAAGTATGGACAAAAGAACATCAAGTCGGCTTTGGCACCGCGCTCGTATTACCGATGCACGCGCGCGGAATGCCCGGCGAGGAAACAAGTCGAGGCCGGCGAAGCTAAGTACGATAACGAGCATAATCATCAGAAACCGGTCGCCGGCGAGCGAGCGATGATGAAGAAGTTGAAGATGCTCGGGAAGAAAATCGAGCGAGAAGAAGATGATCGAGGTTGATTTTAAAATTTTCGATCGTTTTATTCCTTTTTTTAAGTTCTGTTTTTCGTTTTTTAAGTTTTGTTTTCGAAAAGACGTTTTTACTGATTTAATGTATGCGTGTTATGTATGCGCGCGTTATTACTCATATAGGGCGGTTAATGAAAGATGATGATCATCGTGAGGTTATGCGTAAGATCAAAGCACCGAAAGCGGCGAGGAAGTTTTATTTAGTGGAACGACGACGACAAAGCAAAAGACGAGACGGCGGCGAAGTCGTAGAAGATATAGAAGAAGAAGAAAAAGAAGAAGTGGGAGGGCTTTGCGCGAATCCGTTAATGGCCGCTTTGAAGGCGTTATCGCCAGGGCCTGGAACAATAGTTTGTGGGCAAACTGGTGAGAAGACGAGAGCGGCGAGTGTAATTGATAAGACTGACGTACGCGAAAAGTCAAGATTTGATGAAGAAATGCACGCCGCGATGTTCTCGATCGAGGAAGCGCCTTTGTCTCCAGGCTATTGGGATCAAGCGGAAGGTTCGTATTTTGACGATACCGATGATTTGAATCTCGATGCCCGGCGTTTGAAGAACATCGAGGTCGTCATGAACACTAAACCTACGAACCAACAACGACAACGACAACAACACCAAGGAGGTTGCTTTGGAGGAGGTATCGCCAGTTTTTTGACGTCGCCTAGATTGACCGGAATGGTAAGTAACGCGTTCACTGGCGCTAAAGATTTTTGCGAGTTTCGACAAATGCTTTCTAACGATAGCGCTACGGTCAGCACGTTAGAAGAAGGTAAAGAAGAAGAAGAAGAAGAGCATAGACGCGATGAAGAAGATGAGGAGGACGATGACGTTTGTCAAGATCCCGGTCCACTCCTGTATCAGTCTCCGAAATGTGCAAAGAAGAAGCAGTCAGTCGTGAACATCGACGCGACGCCTGAGAAGATTTCAAAGAAAGATTTCAAGGAAATTGCAAAGTCTAGAAGAGGATTGTTACCTTTTTTCGAAGAGTACGGCGCTATGGGCGGCGACGATGATAATCCAGCGCACGAAGAGATGGTTTTAAACGCCTTTTCAAAAAGAGAGGCTCATAATAATCCTTTGCAGTCGCCTCAGCGCGCAAAGAAAGTTTTCATAGACGCAAAGAAAGGGCTTTCGACCGTCGCAACTACTGGTAAATTCTTCAAGAAAAACCAGACGAAAACTAAGCTCACTTCATCGGAAGCTTTAGCCGCGGAGACGTACTGCGAAGCCATTCTGAAAGGTATACGCCACGAGGAAGCTTCTGCTATAGCCGCGCAGAAAGTGCGCGCTCAGAACGAGAAGTCGCGAATGTTGAAGCAGCTCGCGCAAGAAAGGAAAACGCGCAAGAAAGCACTTTCATTACCACCGCCGCCACCGGTTTCCATTCACGAAACTGGTACTTTTATACCCCCTTCGGCAGTTCCAACTGCTACGGCGGTCGGCGGCGAAGCTTACTTTAATAACAGTAAGACTAACTCGTATCAAGTATCTCCGTGCGTCTCGTATCAAGAAGCCCTTGAAAATAATGATGATAATAATAATAATATCAATAGAAAGAACAAGAAGAGGAAGAGTAATGATGACGATGAAGATGGTGACAACGATTGCGAAAAGGAAAAAACGAACGGCGGCGGATTATGGTCTCCAATACACGGCTTCAACGCCGTATCACAATTTTGTTCGTCATATTTTCCAGATTTAGGATTACAATCGCCCGACCGTTTGGAAAAAGAATACGCCGCTCTATCGGCGCCTCCTCCTCGAGAGAAGAAGGAAATTAAGGGTGCGGCTCGCATGATTTGGTGGACGCGTTGAAGGAAAGTATTTTATTATATTTTAATTTACGTAACAGTACTACACGAGTACGCATGTACGTACGATATACGTAAATATTATTTATAGAGAGGCACATATTCTAAACTACTACTACTACTACTACTACTACTACTATTACTACATATCAACCATATCGTTACAATTAATCGCCTTTACCTTTGGCTACAGGTCCACGAATATCATCAAAGTTTAAACTTGCGGATTGATTTCCAATTCTTTTCTCCTCGCGCAAGTCCGCTGTCAAATCGAGCGCTTTCGTTTTCATTTTTGAGAACGAAGTTTTCAAATTATATTTTATAGCCGCTCTAATACCGTTCCCTTCCATGTGAATAATAGTCGCATCGGACGAAGACGAAGAATTATTGTTATTACCGAGTTTATTCGGCGTAAACAACGGTTTATCTCTCGCAAATTGACTACTACTATTCATACTACAACTACTCTCCGCCTTCGCGTTCCTTGACGACGACGACTGCGACGGCGGCGGCTCTTCAAACCCACTACCATTCGAATCCTTCTTCCTTAAACTCACGACTTTCGTGGTACCATTCCGTCCCACTATATCTCTTGCTTTCGGTTCGTATTCGTACCTAATCTCCTTATCATCTTCGCTGTCTCGAACATTTTTCTTCGCTTTATCATCATCATCATCATCATCGTTAAGCGAATAATGTAACCGAAGTTTCTCGATCGCCAAACTCGTCTTCTTCACCACCACTGCTCCATCGTTCCCACTGTTCCTCTCAGTACTACCAACGGCATCGCCTGTGCCGTCCGCGCAGCTCGCTCGAATCTTCTTCCCGTCCCTATCCATCAACGGCACCCTCACGAACCCTCTGGCCAACATAACTTGATCCGACGAAGCGTTCTTATTCGATCTCCTCAACTGTTGCTCTTCGCAGTTGAACTTAATCGCTATTCCACTGATCGTTTCGTGCGCGTTCACTCGATACTTAAACGTCGATAGGTCTCTTTCTAGCGCTGCGTCGCAGTCGTCGTCTGGCATTTTTTTAACGACCACGCGCGGCAACTCTCTTCTACTGACTTTTGTACAAAAAGCGCTCGGTTTTAAAAGAGAGGCGGTTGGAATGTGGTTCCGTTTAGGGTAAGAAATTCCACCCTCTTTCGTTTGCGATTGGTTTCGTAGCGAACGGATTTCTGCGTCTATAGTTTCTGGTATGTGTATTTGTTGATACCCTAAACAGTGCCACATTCAACCGTCTTTGTGCAAATCACACTCACATTTTTTTTATTCCCCGCCCCGCCCCCGGATTTCTACTGGGCCAATAAAGGGTCCACAGTATGTAGGGGATATCCCTGATCATAAATCCCTCCTTTTTTCCTGCCGCTTTATTTCCCCGCCCACCCCCGGGTTTCTACTGACTGGAACTTTCTGAACTTTGTCTTCAAAGAATTCATTTCACGCCGCTATACTACGACTCATATTTCCTTAAAATAGTACGAGTTCGATCCGAAACTATCGCAAAGCGCGAGTTCGCAATAAATCTCGCTCGTGAAAGAGAAGTACTCTCCGCGTTTTATTTATTGAGTGCAAATGCACGCGAAAGGTGAAGAAATCATCACCCAAGCGACGGAGGATATTTCGACGCTGATGGCTATCGCGCGAACTGAGCAGTCGATGGAAATCAATCGCAGGCGCTGCGATGCGGATAAAGTGCTCCAGATGGGGCAGAGGGAAGAGGAGATCTTAGCAATGACTGCGAGAGAGGCGTTCGAGGCCACGTTTCGAACGACTGCGACCGCTGCTGCGACTGCGCAAGCGGCAGATGATGATGAGGATGGGACAAAGAGCGGGAAAATAGCGATAAAGGAGCCACCGAAGAACAAGCACCGGTTACCGCCGCGCTCGTTCGTTCGAGCGGAGAAATGTACGGCGTTAGGATCAGGGATAACTGGCACGAAGACGAATAATGAACGAGCGAAAGTGTACGTGCAAATGCGCGATAGAGATGGTCGCGCTATTGAGAAGATGAGCGCGTTTGAACGAGAGTGGATGCGCGAGTGCGGGTTAGAGCGAGTCGAATTGAGGGTCGTGAGGGCGCAGGCGCAGAGTAAGGATTCCGAGAGTGAGGATGATTGCGTGGTGAAGTTCGATTTAGATCTGGTCGAGGAAGGGAAGGATATGGTTTATTATGGGGAATATCAAGTGAATGAGAGAGGGAGTTATAACGTGTTCGTCGACGTCGTGTTTTCGGAACAAAGGAACGAGAAGAATAACGGGAGAATGAAAATTGAAGGATCGCCGTTTCCGGTGTTCTTTGAAGACTACGGCGGAACGACAAGGACTGCAATGATAAGCAAGAATGATTTAGCAGCAGCGGCAGCAGCGAACGATGATGAAATTAGTCTCCATAAGAGAGAATTTGCAAATAATAACATTAATAATAAAAATAATAGTAATAGCGTTTATCCTCCGACGTCTAGTGCGTCTTATTACGATGTCGGAAACGGTATGAGCGTGGAAAATAACGAGGACGATAAAAGAACCGTGCATGTGGCAAATTTATCTATAGCGATGGATCAGGAAGCGTTAGTGACGCTCTTTTCGCACGTAGGCACGGTCGTGGCAACAAAGATGGGAGGAGAAGGTAAATCATACGCGTTTGTTGAGTTTTTGAATAGCGAACAGGCTGAAATGGCGAAAGGTTTGCATGGCATGGAAATAGGGGGACGGAATTTAAAAGTCGATTATGCAAAATCCTCGCGCTTAATCGGTACGACAACAAACGTGCAAATCCATTACGAACCACAGCAGCTCTTACTCGCCGAACAAGAAGAGCTAAGAAAACAAGAAGAACAATCGAGAAAACAGCAAGAACAGTTAAGAAAACAGGAAGAGCGCGAAGAGAAAGTAAAAGCGAGAGATCGAGCGAGAGCTGAAGCGCTATTAGCCGCAGAGAAAATGAAACCTTTCTATTCCAACCCAAACTATCAGCGCGAGCTCGAGATGCAAAAAGTGTTGGAGGGAAAAACGGAAGAGGAGATTCTTCTCGAGCGCGATCGAGCGGAACAACGACAAAAAGCTTTGAATGGCGGAAAAAGAGTAGTAGGCGAAGGTGGTGAAATTCTAACTGCGGCAAAACGAGCAGCGATTCGGGCACAAGAAATTAGCGCTCGTCTCAATGCTGCTGCTGCTAATAATAATAAACAGTAGTAGAGCTTCAATGATTGATGACTTCAAATAGTACGTTTAAAATAACAAACAATTCTAAGTTCATTTCTCTAACTTGTAAATGTCTAATATCCACACGCCGACGATGTTGTACAACGCGTATAATACGTAGAGCGCGAGATAGACGTATCCAGATCTAGGAGACAAAGTAAATCCTCCGAGTGATACCGATCCAAAGTATATGACCAAAACCCCGGCTAAGATCAACGTACTCGGTAGTAACTCATCCGTCGTCACAATTAAATAGTTTGGTGATTGCCACGATAAGTAGCATAACCATGGTAAACCTAATCCGAGCCAAATGTCGAATACGTTCGATCCAACGGCGTTGGCGACAGCCATGTTTGCTAAACCTTCTTTCGCAACGGCAATAGAGCTCAAAGCATCGGGGATCGAAGTCCCGGCTGCTAAAACGGTTGTTCCCATAACCACTGGAGGAATATTTAATATGCAACCAATTCTGGTGCACCACTCAACCATGAAATGAGTGATTAAGCCAATAAATAAAATGGACATGAGAAAAGTTGCCGTATACCACGCCTTCCATCTCTCTTTTTCGCAGTTTGGAATGGAAATAGAGAACACGCAATACCATGGCATGGATAATAAGTACATCGGAATGTCTTTTTTACTTTCCGGAAACGCAAATGAATCTTCTAGTTCTCTTGCATCATCGATGGACAATACTGAGCTACGTACGGTTGAGGATAATCCAGTTCTTTCGCGCATCTTCAAAACTTGCTCGACGACTAAAGCGTCCGAGCGCATCTTACGAATAGCGCTCTTTGAAATGTAGCTCGAGCTAATACTCACGCCAATACGTTCATCCGTTCCTTTTCCGGTCTCTTCAAGAATTTTATCGCGATATGTTTTCGATTTTTTACGCCAAACGTTCGCCACAGCTTTGGCTGCAAGAATTGCTGCCAAATTTGGAGCGCCGTCGTCACTTATTCTTCCTTCTTTTGTTGTTTCTTCTTTCGCCTCATCTGGCGCGCCTGACGAATCGCCTAATTCAATCGCGTTCGCTTCTTTGTCCGATTGTAATCCTTTCTGGAGTTCCATGAGCGTTTTCGCGCGTTCTGGCCACCATGAATCCATCCTTTTCATGAAATATTCGTTCTTCGTCATGAACCATATATATACTCCGTATAAACCGACGTAAATCCCGCCTTCCCACCAATCGACTCTTCCGCCAGTAAACGTCGTCGCGATCCCGATCACCGCGGCGCCGTAAAACGTACAATCTCTCACCAAAGGCTTCCAATCCAAAATTAAAGTATCGCCGACGGAAATCACTGTAATTCCAATGATGACCAAAATGTTAAAAACCGCGCTTCCAACGATCGTCCCTACGCCGATTGAACTCGAAGCGTTTGCGTTAACTAAAGACATTAACGAACTCGCGAGTTCTGGAGCCGAACTCCCGGCGGCCATAAACGTCGCCCCAGCAACGTCATCGGACAACCCTAACCGTTCAGAAATCTTCTCCAACGACGCGACAAAATAATCATCGCATACGATCGCGAGACCTAAAAAGAGATATAACACGCCTACGAAATACGCGATCAACCCTCCAACTTTTTCCCACTCTTTCGTAGGTTTACATTCGCCAGAGCCGGATAATAACTTTCTTCGTTTCAAAATGGACTTGTTCGATATATAATCCGATTGATAGTTAAGCGGAGAAGAAGAAAACGCGCGGTCGCCGTTTTCGTTCATCATAATATCATACGCGGCGCTACTTCCGAACCCGCCTCTTCTGTGCGTCTGCGCGAACGTCGCGAACGCGCCTAAGATTGTAAACAACGCGATCCCAATCATCATCGACGTAGACCTGTAACACAAAGTAAGAACAACAACAACAAGAACAAGAAGAAGAAGAAGAAGAAGAAATTTCTTATTTATGAACGTATTGCCAGCGTGCGCGTCATCACATCTATCTCGACCTCTTTGCCAAAGACTACTCCCGTTTGTAAAAACAAAAAAGTCGCCTCGGAAAACACTAGTGCGAACGAATCAAAAGCATCCTCGACCGCGATTACAACAACAGCAACAAATCGCTCGCTCGCGCGTCTTCAAAATCAGCTCGACCTCTTTGCCAAAGACAACTCGCGTTTGTAAAAAAAAAAAGTCCCCATCGGAAAACACTACTGCAGAAACGCGATTACGACGACAAAAACAACGAAAAAAGAAATCGTACCGTATGTGCTGCTTCTTCCTGATTCCCATCTTAGCTCGTCGTTTTCGCACGTTATGGATCATCTCTCTTTTGGTCGAACAACTTCTTTCTCGAACGAAATTCGTTTCTGATGTTTGAAAGATGTTCCAAAAATAGAAACCGATTCGTCCAACGTCGCAACGGCTTAAATAATCACTGACGAGCTTGAAATCGATCTCGTCCCGTCTCGTCTCTGAGGATTGATTGAATGGAACAAGCGTGGTTCTTTGTGTGCGTTTTCGCGCGCGTGGAGATTACTTGAATTAATTATATGTTTAGGAGAGCGTTTAGGGATAAATAAAATGACGACTTTTGAATGTTTCCGGAGCAAGTTTTTTGAGGCAAAGACGGGAAAGAGAGCGGAAAAATGTGTGTTTCGAGGTTTCTAATCCGATCGATATCGTACGCAATAGAGCTTTGATTGACGAGAGAAAAGGCGCTATAGAGAGCTCGCGTGTTTTCTGATCATTCGCGCGTGTTTTCGTCGTTCGATGGTCGTTCATGAATACCTAAATCTTAAACATTTGCCTTCTTCGTCGCGAAAACGTCTCTTTATCAGAGTTTGGGCGGAAAAATGTGTGCTTCGAGGTTTCTAATCCGATCG
>Ga0302126_10000547_pt1 | contig 23988 bp, 10 predicted proteins | sample CB4_20m_MG_FD_203108 | JGI IMG/M metagenome (GOLD analysis project Ga0302126, IMG submission 203108) | Marine microbial communities from Western Arctic Ocean, Canada - CB4_20m | ecosystem: Environmental > Aquatic > Marine > Oceanic | place: Canada: Western Arctic Ocean | collected 2017-09-24 | reverse complement strand
TCGCACGCTACTAGCGCCGATGTCTCATCTTTCTTTTGAAATTCGTGTCTACTGATAAGTTGCTCGACTATGTCCGGGAAAATGCCAATTTTTTGCGTAACGTAAGCGTTTAACATATGCTTCGATTCGCTTAACTTTTTCAATACATCCGTATCGTTAATGATCATTAACAATTGTTGTTGCTCGTTATTTTGATTATTATTTTGATCACTGGCATCATTAACAATCGCGTCCCTTATTGGCATCGAACCGCCCTGTTTATACGCGCGAACTTCCTCGAACGCGATTGCTCTTTGCAAGAATGAAATCATATCTTTCGCAACGAATTCAATCGCTCGATTGTTCCTAGTCGTTTTCACTATCGTCTTCGCTCTTAAGATCTCCTTTTTAGTATTCCTATCATATAATGGTTCGATCAATATTCCGTAAGCGACGCCTTCGGGGCTTATTGCGATCGGTATCATTAAAGGGAATATTTGAGCCCCTCTTTGTTTCGGGTGTATGATCGCGAATTTCATCGCCTTCATCGTCCTAATGAATAGCTTCGTATCTAAATAACTACTACTATTGCTTCGATCGGTGTCATCGTCGGTTAAACTTTTTATTGCGTCCTCGTATACTTCGAACTCGTTATCATTATTTTTATCCAACGACGCAGACGCAGACGCAGACGCAGACGACGAAGAAGTAGAAGTAGAAGAAGTAGAAGAAGTAGATGAAGAAGCGCGAGTAGTCGCAGTGAAGGCAGTAGCCCTGGTCATAATCTCCATCACGAAGTTATTCCTATTAATCACGAGAGCAGTAGTAGTAGGCGAAGAAGAGGAAACCAGTGCTGACGTCGTTCTGCCGAGTTCTCTCATTAAAGCGTCGTTGTTAACGACGGTTCTCCTTCTTAAGAGTGAGAAGAACATTATTATTATTATTATTATTATTATTATTATTATTATTATTATCGATGATTAGATTCTGTGTTGCTCTTATTGTTATTATCGTTATCGGTATCGTTGTTTTTTATATCTGCTGAAGTAATAAAAAAGTAGTTAAGATACAAATCCCTAATAATAATAATAATAACGAATAATAATAATAACGAATAATAACAAAAAGATGAAGAAGAAGAAGAAGCGAGAGTGTAGCAGTAGCAGTAGTAGCAGTGAATCTTCTCTTGAATCTTCTTCTTCATCATCTTCTTCTTCTTCTTCAGAACTGCGCGATAGAGAACTCAAAAGAAAACGAAGAAGAAGAAGCAAAAGAAGAAGAAGAAGAAGCGAATTGGAAGAAGTAATAGAAAAGTTCGCATTGGCACGAGAGAAAGCGCAAAAACGAAAACTGATCTCGAAGATGAATGAACGAAGAGACCGCAAGAGCAGGAACGTGTTTCATTTAATCAGTCATGGACGAACGAGCGCGAGGAACTTATTAGAGCTCGTCAGATGTTTATTGAACGATTTCGTGAACGATGATGTAGAGCTTTCGCAGATGATGTTGTTCGAGAGAGATCGAGGGAAACAGAGGATGCCGATTGAATACTTATCAAGGAATCGGTTCGTGATAGAGCAAGAACCGTACGTGTTTGAAATCGTTCGTAAGAAGATGATTAGTTTTTTAAATGAATTTGGAGATGATCGAGAGATTATTGAATCAGTAATCACGAAGAGCGCCGCGCGGTTCGAAAACGCTAGAAAGCTTTTAAGCGAGGAATTCGAACAAAGGAAAGAACAAGCAATGAATTCAAATACTCGTGATCGTGAAAGAAAACAAGGTCGACGAGAACAACAACAACAACATCTATGGGATGAAAAAATTAGATGTGCAATGTACGATGACGATGGAGACGATGAACTTTATGAGCGTTTGTGGGAATTCGAAGAACGGCATCAAACGCGCTCCGATGACGTGAGAGCGAAATCGACGATAAAAGAAAAAGAAAAAGAAAAAGGAAACGAATCGAAACAGCAAAAAGAAGAAGAAGAAGAAGAAATAGAGTTCAAATCGCCAACTGAGAGAGAGCTAAGAAAAAGAGGCATTAGTATAACCACTACTTCTTCATCTTCTTCATCTTTGTCCTATTTCGATCGATGGCAAAATGCTCTTCGTAAGGCGGAAAAGAATTTATTAAAATGTAAAGACTTGCCGTTTTTGCACGACATTAAAAAAGGAGAAGACGTAATTAAATGGATCTTAATCGATTGCTCTATCGAAAACGGTCGTTGCTCTTGTCAAACGAACGCGTCAGAGCAACAAAGCGAAATACCGCTCTGCCAGAAAACGAGAGCGTGTTCGTTGAAGATCTTAAAAGGGGAGATGTTGCGTTGGCATCCAGATCGATTCGTCCCGCGATTCAAAGGCCGTTTCAAGACGAAGGAAGAGGAAGACGAAGCTGTTATCAAAATCAATCATTCCTCTCAAATCATCACTGAAATCTTTCGAGACTTTAAGAATAGCGAGAGAGATGCGATTCATTAGGTGTTAGGCGGCGCGCGTGGTTGTTATTATGATATAATTAGTTTATTAATTATTAGCTGATTAGGCATTAGGCATTAGCAATAGCAAAGTTTTGTAGGCACTGTTATGTGAAATCGTACAGCACTCAAAATAATTTTGTACACAGTAGTGCAAATTCGAGGCAACATAGGAGTATTATTTTTATTTAATTTATGAATTGGAAACAGAATTCGCGAGAACGCGCGCCGCGCTGCGACGAACGAAAACCATCTCAGATCAAAATGGCATCTTTGTTAGGCATAGTGAACTCAAAGAAGGATAAACGAAAAAACCTGACTTACATATTAGTCAATAAAGTGCGTTTCGTTTTCTTAGCTCTCGTTTTGTTATTTCTCCGCCCTCTCTCTCTCTTCTTAACTGATCGTATCGGCCAAAATATAATAATAATAATAATTTATACACACGTGGTAGTGACATTTATTTATTTAATATATCTATATATCTACATATATAAAACATCATTATTAAGATATATATGTACTTGTAGTACTGTGTTTATTAATTAATTAACTCTCTCTCTCTCTCTCCTCTCGTTGAACATATTATGCACTGATACTGATAGATTACTGATGGTATCAGGTTACAGGAACCGGACTGGCAAGGCAACATCGAACTCGCTGATACGGTCATAAAAGATCGATACAGGACCTCCGTGGCAAAGGACTCCGCGAAGGCTTTGCGAATAAAAATTCAAGCGAAACAGCCGCGGGAGCAATTTCTGGCCTTAACAGCGCTCGAGTGCGTAATGAAGAATTGTGGTTTAGATTATGCAGAACTTATCGTCGCAAAAGGGGTCTTGGAGACGTGCATGGAACTCGCCAGTAATCGCCTGACGAACGTAATCGTGAGAGAGAAAGTTTTATGTTTAATCAGAGAGTGGGCGGAGAACATAAAAATACGAGAGTTTCGAGGCGTGTATAGAGATTTAATGAGTTACGGCGTTCAGTTTCCTTCTACTAGTTCTACTAGTACGCAGCAGCAGCAGCAGCACCACGCGAATGTGCAACAACATGGAAATTATGACGAGCCGATTCATCGTCACAGTATGGGCATCCCTAGTCGTTCGCAAACTGTACCGGCGAGACAGGTTTTGAAATACGATGCGACGATGTCTGAAGAAGATCGCATAGCTATACAACTCGCATTACAAGAAGAAGAGGCGGATGGAGGACCGATTGTTTATTCAGATGGCGTTTTTGGTTCGAAAGAAGAATTGCCTGGTGGCGGTCACCCATCTTCGAAATCGTTTAAAAGATACGTGCAAGAAAAAACTGGTGAGAAATATAAGCTCGATGCTATTGGACGAAAACCACAATCTACGATGCCAGTCGAAGGCCATTTCGTTCAACGCGAACGCATATCGTTAACCGAACCAAGAGAGCATCCAGATAAAATAAGGGAGAGAGAACGGGCGAAGAAATTTGAGAACGAAAACATTGATAGAGCGGAACAAATTTTATCAGTTTTTCAGGAGACTCTTTTAGACGACGACAGTAATAATTTAGAAGTTTGCGGAATTCTAGCGGAACAAGCGAAAGAAATAAGTTCCGTACTCGTCGCTATGCTCACTGAATCGAGCTATGAAAATATGGACGAAACTAAAATGTCGCGAATTATTGAATTAAACGAAAAGCTCTTGCGAAGTATTGCCAAATACGAAAGAATGGAAAATTCCACGGCCGCCGCTGTATCTGCAAAGAGCGACCGTCATCAACAACACGATCTATTAGGAATCTCATCTGATGATCTATTCCGACCATCAATTCGGAAAAATGACTCTTCAAATCCATTTGCGACGACGATGGCGCCGACGATGGAGTCTTATAATACCAAAACGTCTCGATACGGTCCGTCTACAACACAAATATCTACTATTAATAAAAGCGATGATGCGTTTGATGCGATATTTGGAAAGAGCAGCTTTAGCGTTTCACCAGATAATGCGCAGGGCCATACGGCACCATTGTCTCTGCGCGAACAATTCATGATGAAACAACAGAAACAACAACAACCACAACAATTGCAATTGCAATCGCCGTCGACTAGTGAAACGTCTTCTGCTTCATTTTTCACACCTCTCTCGGAATCTCATCAAAACGGACCACCTCAGCAGAACTTTTCGCCTCCGAGTGGATCATCGAGATCATTAAATGGATCTCAGACCGCTCTTGGATCTGAAGCGAAGCGAGAAAAAGAACGAGAAATAGCTTTGCACGATCCGTTTGCTTCTTTAGCTCTCAACGCCGGATTAACTCCTAAGCAATCATCTGTTACTTCGCCTTATCAATCGGCATCGCGAGAGATCGGAAGTCCAGAAAAGAAAAATTCTACATTAACTAGAAGCCCGACGAACCCGTTTCAAGACGATGACGCGTTGAAGTTTCCAAAAATTTAAATTACTAACATGTATTGATACACTATGTACAAAAAAGACATAACAACAATAATAATAATAACACAACTACTCTTCGCGCGTTGAATTTATTTCAACTTCTGCGAACGAAAATCCCGCTTCTTCAACGGCTGTCTGCAAACGCATTTCTTGTTCGATTCCATCTGGACAGCACGCTACGATGGCGCCACCACTACCTGTGAATTTTGCTCCGGCCCCAACACTTTGGCAAACTTCAATCATTCGAATGTTTTCATCGCCTAAACCGGCATCGGTGAACATTTTACGTCTCGCGGCAAAATTTGCAGAAAGTATCGGCGCCAAACGAATCGCGCAAGATTCTTTACCCGAACTCATTTCCATGATTTGTAAACCCTCTCTCGCACAATCGGCTGCAGTTTTCATGCCTTGAATAATTTCAGAATCGCCATTGAGCCATTTTTGTCGAACAGGTTGATGAATCTTCCCCGAGTTGGATGGATTTTGACTCCAAACTATAAATAGTTTGGGAATTTTGTCGCAATCGACGTATGTATATTCACCAATGCCGGTTTCTTTGACTTTTTCAACGTTTCGGAAATTCATGTGTACGCAACCACCGTAAACTTGAATGACCCTGTCCATTAATCCAGCGGCAATACCTATATCGCTTTCAACTTGTAAAGCTAAAAATGCTCGCTCTTCTTTTGAGATTTTACCACGAACGTCGTATCGATCGAGCAAACAGTTCAAAGCGCTTATGATGATTGCGGACGAACCTGACATCCCAGTTTGTTTCGGAATGTTCGATGAATATGATAAGCTGAAACCAGCGTTTGGGTTTTTCAATTCAATATTTTTATCTTCGCAAAATTTCGCAAAGTTTGCCAAGAGAGATTTTAATAATTTCGCGCCGCCTTCGTATCCATGCTCGGAGGTAAACTTTTTCAACTGCGATAACGAGTTATAATCGTTCGTATCGTACTCTCCTGGAATAATTTTAATCTCAGATGACGATGAAAAAGGCGTCAAAATCGTTTCGGCAAAGAAATTTTTGATCGAAACTGCGATAACTTCGCCGAAATATTGATCGGATGGATTTCCGAGGAGACCGATCCTCGCGTACGTTATTCTGCGAACGATACCATCATCATCAGTTTTTGATTGTCTTCGTTCTTCCGATTCTAAAAGTGTTTCATCACCTCTGATGGCCTCAATTATGCCATGTTTGACCATTTCCTGACTTTGTATGTCGTTTGCATTCTCTGCGCAAACAACGAGAGTAACGCGTTCATCTACTAACGAAAATACTCGAAACGCGGATACCGTATCGAACATCGGGGAAGGTAGAAACTCGCGCACGATTTCTTCAACACCAGGTATTGAATCTTCACGTTGAAGACGTTTGAACTGTTCAGGTAACAACGCGTTTGCTTTTAAACCCAAAATAGCGACAACTGCTGGTGGTGGATGACTTTCAAAAGTATCTACCCACAAATGTTTTGAAGAATTCACCGTGTTCTCGTCGTTTATAACTTTGATTTCAATTTTCGATGATGATAATATTGGAGATGCTTTCGCATTACCATCATCATGCACTGAATGCTGTTCAATTCTATCTCGAACAGTTGCCATACCGCGTTGTCGAAGATCAGCTAAGGGAACGACTGAAACTAACGTTCCTTTTAATAATTTCGTTTTGTTTATATGGCCAACTGGAAGCTCGACGAGCGCATCCGCCGATTGCATGCTCAAAATTCTCGAACTTATTTGCCTCCCAGTCGAAAACGCTAGAGGTACTAATTGTTCTCGTTCTTCAGTGGATGATTCCCAGCGTAGCGAAACGCGATGGAATTCTTCACGTTCGCAATCGAGCTTAATATCTTCCCCTAGTTTTGCGACAATTCTAGCCGGTGAAACTACGTTTTGTCCTTGTAACACTCTTAAAATAGGTTTCACTAAGAGCTCATACGTTACGCAACAAGACACTGGATTCCCCGGTAGCGCTAAACACAAAAGATCATCAAGTTTGTTATTATTATTATTATTATTTTGTGGAAATAACTTCTTGCGCGAGATTGAAAAGAACTTTGTAGGTTTTCCCGGTTTCATCGATAAAGACCTGAAATGACAGCGAGTCGCGCATTCGGCGATTCCGAAATCATCGTTTATGGTCATCATTGCTTGGTATATGTAATCTCGATCACCTTTAGAAGCGCCACCGGTGGTTATTAACACATCGCAGTCGGATTCTAAAGCGCGTTTGATCATATCACGAACGGCTAGTTCTTCGTCTCTAATGATTTTTGTTCCCGATTCGTCGTCGTCGTCGTCTAGTGCATTAGCAGTAGTAGTAGTAGTAGTAGTAGTAGTAGTAGTGGGAAATAAATTTATGATCTCTGCTCCGTTCGATCTTAAGGCCGTTCTTAATGCCGGTCCGTTCACATCGTACGAAGCCGCACGGTTCGATAATGGAATTTCCTCTCTCGATCGTTCTACTATTTCATCCCCCGTACAAGCAATTGCGAATTTCGGTTTCCTATAAACATCGATTTCGGAAATTCCTCCAGATGCTAAAATACCTACGTCGAACCATTCTATTTTCGTGCCTTTCTTCAATAACAAATCGTTCGTTTTAACATCCGATTCTTTCTTGCGTATCCATTTATTATTATTCATCATATTATCGATTATAGTATCTTTCGTTACTGATATGTACTCATCTTTACTTGGATCACTAGCAATAGTAAACGGTACGCTACATGACTCGAACGGTACGACTACGTTCGCTCTATTCGGTAGAACGGCCCCAGTCGTAACGTACGCCGTTTCGTATTGACCTAATTGCGCGCATTCGTTATTCTCGTTTTCTTTATATTGCGCCCTATTAAGTAATAACTTGTTCACTTTGAACACTAAATCACCATTAGCAGTCACTCGCTTTCTGATATCATGAGTATCATCATCGCATTTTTCATCATCTTCATCATCGATTATTAAGCAGTCTTCTTTTATTTCTACGCCGTCGCCTTTCCTATCGTCCTTGACGTTGAAACAATACCCATCCATGACCGCACAGTCCTTCATAGGTAATCCTCTCACGGCTCTGTAATCATCGAACGCTATTTCATTCACTGCTCGTTCAATGGGCACTCTTTTATGCTTATTATTGTTAGTATTGTTAGTATTATTGTTATTGTTATTAGTATCCATCGTAATAGTCTCTTTTGTTATCTCAATCACTTTAGTAATAGCGTCGTTCATTGGGATCATATCAATTTTTGTATCTGCGTCTTTCGATGACGAGGATGACATCTTCTTCCCTCTTCTGATTATATTCTCTCTCACACACACACACACACACACACACACACACACACACACTCTCTCTCTTATTACGCTCGCTATCGATATTTATGTTAATACCCACGCCGCACTAATCACCGTTGTTGTTATTGTTTATCATATTTCCCTACTATGAATTAGTAGCTGATGCGGCAGAGTTTTGGTGATGAGCATCACATGGCCGGTTTTGGGCATTTCCCCTAATTTTAAGTATTATCAGCATCAGTGATGGCTATGATATGATGGACCCCTTCAGCAGCGAGCTGATGAACCCAAATAATCACAAAACATATAATAGTAGGTATTTGCTCTGATACTAAAAACCATCGAAGGCCATCAGTCTCTGCTTGCAAGCAATATTTAGCAGAGCGAGAAGTCAAAACAAATAAATAAATAAATAAACGACACAGAAGAACGTAATAATAATAATAATAAACAATAGACTCATCACGTTAAGAACAGTAGGACTATCGCGGTCAATAAGCAACACAGTCAGTACGATCGCGTCGATCGTCGGTCAGTTTTCTTCTTCTTCTTCTTCTTCTCCTCTCTCGCGTTCGATTAAACATCGTCAAAGAACGAACGAACGAACGAAGCTAGTTTTCAAAAAACGTTGACTTCCTCTTTCTCACATTCACATTCACATCATCATCATCATCATCATCAATACATAATAAATAATAACTGTGCTGCTGCTTGACTCCTTCGTGTACGATAATAATAAGTGTAAACTAATAAGCATATTATATATTACATTCGTTTATTAGTTTTAATATCATCATGAACTCGAACGATCTGGAAGAAGATCTGGAAGAAGAAGATCTGGAAGACTTATTCGCTAAGGACAGTGCAGAGATCGAAAAGTTCTGCAAAGAAATCTGCGCGAGGCATGGAATATTCTCGGATAACTATTGCCTAATTTCGAGGCCGACGACTGATTATTTAACGAACAACGAAGAAGGAGAGAACACAGATAGTAACAGTAACAATAATAGAGTCGATTGCTTTCAAGCGATCATATCGAGAGTGAACAAATATTTAGAAAAGTGCGAGTTATTAGATGAACACCTAGAGCGATGGATCGTACCGTTGACCGAGGACGTGCTCAGGTATCACGCCGTGCGCGTGAGCGAGATTTTATCATCATCATCATCACAAATATCATCCGATGATGATTCCAATAGTAGTAAAAACAACATCAACAATATCAACAACAGTTTATCGTTATCGATATCGGCGTTGGCCATACATAGGACGTCAAAGGTTTTACACGCGTTTGCGACAGTGAGAGGGGCGAAAACAATCGCGAGGTTTTTTCCACACAAAGCGAGAGATTTAGAACCAGCGATTAGAACGTTAAGAAAGTTTATGCCAAAACGAGACCATGGGCAACAAGCGAAATATGAAGTCGAAGGATTTTGGGACCGCTATCAACCACAAACGAGAGAGACTTTTACGAAAGAGAAAGCGTCGGAGAGTTTGTTCGAGACGAGTTGGGAAACGAGAGCGACTTTGTTATCGTGGATTTCCGTTTTGGTCTTGATGCCGTTTGATTTCAAAACGTTTAGTAGTAATAATGATAATAGTAATAGTGGAAATCAAACCTTGTCGGTATCGTCGTCGACGTCTTTAATAGAGGACTTATTAGGAATGTGTAGAGAATGCGTTTCTTTCTCTGAGGTTGCCAGAGACAGAGCGGCGATTTGCGTCGCGAGGCTATTAACGAGACCGGATGCAAAATTGAACTTGGGGGAATACTTAGAATGGTCTACGAACGAATTACTCAGAGTGTTTGCGAAAAAAAACGATGATGAAAAAGAAGGAGAAGCAGAGAAAAAAGATGTTATTGATAAAACCGTGGCCGCTTTGACTGCATCGGAAGATTCGTTCGTCGCGGTTGGAGCGACGCGGTCGATGGCCGCGATATTCAAAATTGGTCGTCGAGACGTTTTACAACCGTTCCGCGAAGGCGCTTTACTCGCCGCCACTGCAGTTATCGATGCAAAAGCTAGCTCATCTTCTTCTTCTCAAACGACGACGACGATATCAAACGCATTAACTAGGCAGTTGGCGTGTAAATTAACTGCGAGAGTCGCGCTGACACTTCTAGCTCCGAAAGTCGCCTCGTGGAGATATTCACTCGGTCGTAGAAATTTAGCCGAAAACCTTCTCGCTGGCGGCGGTGAAAAGAATAATAATAATAATAACAATAATGCTACTGCTATCACTGATGATAACGACGACGACGATGACGATGGTTTTGCCTCTGATGATGAAAGCGACGAAACGAGTCTCGAACAGCTCGAAAAAGCAATCGATCTTCTTCTCGTAGCTCTGAAAGATACGGATACCATCGTTCGCTGGTCAGCCGCTAAAGGTATCGGTCGAATCTGCCAACGTCTTCCAAAACAATTCTCTGACGATGTCGTAGAAAATTTATTGTCATCTTGTTTCAAAGCGACAGAATCTGAATCCACTTGGCACGGCGCGTGTTTAGCTCTGGCAGAGCTTTCCAGAAGAGGCGTTTTATTAGTATCGAGATTATCATTCGCTGCACAAAAAGCCGCCGAAGCGTTGTTGTTCGACGTCAGAAGGGGATCGCACAGTGTTGGCGCGCATGTCAGAGATGCGGCTGCGTACGTATGCTGGTCGTTCGCGCGAGCGTATTCGAAAGAAGACTTTCAAAATGTCTTTACCGAATCTTTGGCTACGCCTTTGCTCATAACCGCGTGTTTCGATAGAGAAGTCAACGTCCGCCGGGCAGCATCTGCCGCGTTCCAAGAATGCGTCGGACGCTTAGGAAGTGGTGGCGGAATCGTTGCGAAAATTAACGGAGGTTGTGAGTGCGACTGCGAAGAATTATGCGGGATTGACATTGTTCAAAAATGTGACTATTTCACAATCGGGTCGGCAAGACGAGCGTATTTGGACGTAGGTTTCTTTGTATCTCAATCATTTTCTAGTTTTCGTCGAGCCATGCTCGAGCATCTTTTGAACGTGAAAATACAGCATTGGGAAGAATCTACTAGACGATTATCAGTAGAAGCGTTGGGTGCATTGGGTGAAACAGATATCGTGTGGACGAGCACGGTCGCTTTGCCAAAGTTGTTGACCATGTCCTTAGATACGGATTTACAGACTAGACATGGAGCAACTTTAGGGGTTGCGCAACTTTTACTCTCCGAAAACGTCGTCGACTATTTGTGCAATAAATTAAACAGTAACGACGGGAACATGGATAAAACGCTCGAAAATGCATGGAATTTGGTCTCTGAAATCGAAGCGAAGAGATTGTATCGAGGGAAAGGGGGCGAGATTATGCGCGGCGCCGTTTGCAACGTCATCGAAAGTTTAGGTCGTTTGGCAACGTTTTCTTCTTTTTCAAAAACGTTAATAGAAATTGAGAAAGGAGAACAGAAGCAACAAAATTTCAAACCGAGCAAAGAATTGATTGCGCAACTGTGTGAAAGCGCGACTTCGGAGTCGTTGAAGCATCCGAAGAAAGAGATACGCGAAGCGGCTGCGAGGGCTTTGGTATCAATCGCGGCGTCGGCGAGTTCACTAATGAACGAGGGGATCAGAGCGGAAAAGTTTGCCGAAAAGTTTTTAGTGCGCGACCGATTACAAACCATGGAACAAACGATCAACGAAGCGAGTTCTTTTTCTAGACGTGGGAGTGCGTTTACTTTGGGTATAGTTCCGAGTAAGTTCATAACCAATACGAATTGGAGAAGTATCCTCAAGATTTTATTAGAAGCGACTGTCGTGGAGGAAAATCCAGAACTCAGAGACGCGGAGACTCGCGTTGATGCCGTGATTGCTTCGCAGAATATTCTCAGTAAGCTTAATAGTAAATTTATTTTTAGTAGTAGCAGTGGCAGAGATGATGATAATAGTTCTATAGACATCATCGCTCTTGCGGATGTTAAGGAGGCTGCGGAGATGTGTTTGGAGTATTATTTGAGGTGCGTGGAAGATTATTCCGTCGATAAGAGAGGTGACGTGGGAAGCTGGGTAAGAGAGGCTTCCATGCGTGCGTTTGTTGACGTCTTGCAATGCTTCCACACCATTCATACTACGAATAATAATAGTGATAATAATAACAAAATTGTCGCCGTACATGATTACGAGGCGAAGTGTACGAATATCTTGGGCGTATTATTGAAGCAATGCGGTGAAAAAATCGATCGAACACGAACGGTTGCTTTTGAAAACCTATTCACGCTTTTACGCGGATCTGCGAACGATACCAATGGCGGTAGTTTAGTTTCGCGCGCGAAAGATTTTGAACGCATTAGATTGTGCGTTCCTTTGTCATCTAAAGACGTAGCTGCTGAAGCTGGATTACAATGTGTCTTTTCAAATTGTTTAACCAAAGCCGTTAAAGTCGAGTCGTATGCCGATTACGCTTTGAGCGGATGGGTCGCTTCTGTAGGCGCGGTGACGGAAAGTTTAGCAAAAGCTGCAAGTGCAGCCCTGCTTTCTGTGCTATCTGACGATGACACTTGCGTTGTTGTCATGGATTTGAGGAAGAAGGTGGCTTTGCATTTAATCGAAACGTTTGATAAGTATTCAAAAAACGATCGCGTTACAGTTCCAACTATTCGATGCGTCGATGTTTTATTTACTGGTGGTGCGTTTGATTCGTTTGCTTTTAGTGTTGAACAATGTGATGATACAAAGGATTATAGGACGTTGTTTTCCGATAAAATTCGATTCGAATGCGCCGGTACTAGAGACGTTTCGAAGTATATATTGGCCGCAAATGCGCTCTCGCACGTGGCTACGTGTACGGATTGCAAAGAGGCGAAAGAAAGCGCGAGACTTGGTTTACTTGCGATGATGCGCAACAAGTTTCCACGAGTTCGGCAGATTGCCTCGGAAGTTTTACACATGGCACTCAGTTCAGAAGATGAGAGCGATGAGAATACGGAAGAAGCGATGGGAATGTTAACTGCGAGGTTTTGGGAATCGCCAATTAATGCGGATATGAAAAATTCGATTCAAACGATTTACGAAAAACTTGGTTTAGAAGTCCCGAATCAGCAACAAGGAACGATCTCATCATCCTTAACAGCAACAACCGGTGCGTCTGATGTTGGCGTTGGTGCGTTGTTGAAAACGATAACTGAAGAATTTTCCAATGTCGCCGTCGCTGTGAAAAAGAAAGATGAAAATTCCTCCTATCAATCGCTCGTCGAGTTTTCCGGTCGCTAATAATTTTATTTAATTTTATTTACTAAACTATCTTCTATTCTTCTTCGTTGTTTCAGTCTCCGTTGGTCCAGTCTTCGTCGAAGAACGGTCCTAAAGCGTTTTCTTTTATTGAACACTTCACGACCATTGGCGCGAATAATCCTTCGCGTTCGCCCCCGTCTTCCAATTTTCTTAATTCTAACTCCTTCTTACTCTTAGGCTCTTCAGGGAACTGTACGGCTTGAACTCTGACCCTGATCTTCTGCCCTGCTTCTATTGAGAAAATCTCTTTTTTTGTATTATTATTATTATTATTATTATTACTATCATTTCCTTCTTCATCATCGTCATAATCTACTCCGGTTGTCGTCGTCTTTGTCGTTTCGTTCTTTGTTTGATGCTGATTATCTCCTTTATCGTCGTCGCCGGCGACGACGTCTTTAGTTATGAACCACATTCCATCCTGCGTAGTTTCGGTTATATCCCATTTCGTGCGCTCTAAATCCATACCTTCCCTATTCGGTAAGACTATTAAATCATGGAAGAACCCTAGCGATATCCTAATCCCGAACTCGTCCGTCGACCCGATTACTTTCCCTTCCAAGATTTCACCGACGAATGGGGAGAAGAGCACGACCTTAAACTGGACTTCGTAGTTCGCCGCTCCTTCGTTCCCTTGATGTAAGATACCGCCAGTGATCGAACAGACTTCGTATAAAGTGACTACGAGACCTAAGTTCCTTAAGACCTTATCTACGTATAAGTCCTCGATCTCTTGCGTTATTCCTTCTAACAAGGTCTTCCCTAAGTTCTCTGGCCTGATCTTCACCGCTTGGTCTAATAGGAAAGCGACTTGGAACATTTTCTGATCAGATCTTCTATAATTTTTATTGTTTGATATACTATTAATAGACCTATTAATACTCTTTGAATAATAATTCCTACTATTATTCAGAGTAGTTTTCTTAGTCGTAAGTAGGAGTAATACGTAGTATCTGTAGTGATGATGATTATTATTATTGTGAGGAAAACATAAATTATCCCTGCTGTGCTGTGCATTGTGCATGCTGCTGCCGGTGATTACTTTATTAATATATTTGAATATAACGAATAACGAATAATAACGAATAGTAATAACAAAATTCCGTCTCCAAAACGAACGTCGATATATAACAACCAAGGAGGGACCCACGCGACTAACGCGTCGTCTTCCTCCTCCTATAATAGCAACAATAATAACAACAATAACAATAACATGATGAGTAGTAAAAATATAACGATAGATAATAACAACGATAGTTTGGAGAAAGAGAACGACAGATCTTTAGAGCACATGAGCGATAGAGTATCGATGTTGAAGAATATAACGATCGATATTAAGAGAGAGGCTGATGATCATAATAAGCTATTGGACTCAATGAGAACGGACATGGAAGGGTTTAATGGTCTATTGAAAGAAACCGTCGTTAAGTTCACGAAAGTTCTAGAGACGAAGAATGGGAGATATGCCTGTTACATGCTCGTGTTTTTCATGTTCTGTTGGTTTTTGAGTAAGCTGATATTTTCATGAACGCAGGAGGTACTGTACAATACTACTACGTACTACTACGTACTACTACTACTAATAATAAATACGTAATTATTACTACAGTGCTACTATCTTGTACAACTATTTTAAAATTCCTTAATTAGTACCATTACGCCACCGAAATCGTCGCTGATTCGTAAAGGAGTACAACGAACGGTGATGATTTCTGATGACGATGCTGATTTCTTCTTCTTATTTTCAGAAGCGCTAGCGTTATTGATGTTATTGCTGATGTTATTACTATTATTACTATCATCATCAGTAGTAGTAGTAGTAGTATTTGTTGTAGTAGCGATATAGCTCTCATCCTCTTCAAGAGGAATCCAATTTTTAGTCAACTTTTCGACCCAAGGCGGCGGAGGATTCATTCTCTCAGCAACCTTTGCCGAATCTCGTAAGCGTTTACTGAATGAACTGTTTGGGAAAATCATCGAACCGACGATGCCTTTTGCAAAGCCTTTCTTCGTACATAATATGATTCGCGCGTCGGTATCTACAGCGAATATCGCTAACCCAGTGGCCTCGAGACCGGCAACCATTAAGTTCGCCGAAGCAAAGTTCGAAAGAATTTTACTCTGATTCTCGGCGTCTCTTAATAAGTTCGAGAGCGGATTTATAATCACGTTATTATTATTATTAATCATTTGTTGTTGTTGTTGTTGTTGTTGCTCGTTTTCATTATATTCATCGTTTTCCATAAACACATTTTTAATGTCGTTATTGTTGTTGTTCGTTATGAGCGACGTGTTCATTGACGACCCGGCACTACTCTTGAAAAAGTCTTCGTCTTTGGAAAGAGCGGGTGATTTTGACTGTTGACGAAATGTCGTATTACCCGATCTCGAAGAACTTCTCATTGTTCCATCAGCTGCTTCGACAGACGCACTCTCATCGAAAACGAGACCGAGCTTGTCAACTAACGGGGCAATTTCTTGATCCTCGTCGGCAAATAATAAAGGGGGAAGTTCAACGTCTGCGCCATATTCAACCGGAGAAGAAGTAACGCCATCGATGACGCTTGACTCATCCGTAAGCATCACTGCAATCTTCGGCTGAAACATAAACGGAACTCCTCTTCGAATTTTCTGCACCAAATCTCTTAAATGCGATCCGCTCTCAATCGTCCCGACAATTATTACAATGCTCGGAATTGCATCTCGCACTTGATCGCCGTCTTCGTTTTGCGTAATTAAATCGACCGAGAACTTTTTCAAAACTTCATTCGAACTCTTTGACCTAGAGATGAATACAAACTCTTTGCCACCGGCGACTATGTTCACCAAAGCTGTCATGCGGAAGAGAGCATTATCGCTCGAGGAAACGATTAAAATATTTCTCTTTTTATGGACTGGGTTGACTGCTATAGATCCACCGTTCGAAGACTCGTCACTGAAACGCCCAGTGTAATCTGCTCCGGTGATAAAAGAAAGCCGCGGCGAAGAAGTTTTACTGCTCTCGCGCTCGAGTTTAGAATCAGGTCGATCGATGGACGAAAACGGTAACCCTGGAGAGTTTGCAGAGGCTCGTTCGCGTTCGATATCTCCAATAAAGCTCAATGGACGATCAATGCGCTCCGTTTCTATATCTCTCGCACTCAGTCTGAACTTATCCGATGGATCTATTACCTTTTGAGCACCAATAACTGAAGAAAATGAACGCATGTTCAAACTCGCGTCAGAAACTTGTACCAAACCAACTGGCTCCATGATACCGCGCAAGCTATATAGACCAATATATCGCGAATGTTCGTATGGGAACCCAACACGAGCTGCTTTTCTCCAAGTATCTTTATCACAAAGAATTTGACCTCCTTGCGCTAAACCACCGACTCGAGCGCTTAAGTTTAGAACCTGCCCAAAATATTCCGCTCGACCAGTTCGTTGACACGGTTTCATATAAGTGGCTGATCCAGAAACGATTCCCATCGTTACCCTAAGACCTTTAAACGTAACTCTGTGACCAGCAGTCATATTGCAAGCTTGAGGTTGCTGAAGCAACTCGTCTTCCCAAGGGACGCGAAGTAATATCGTTTGAACGACTAAACACCAGCGAAACGCGTCATTAGGATGATGAAACGCGATGAAAAATCTTCCATTATCTCCTCGACATTCATAGCCGCGGAACGATAAAAGAGTCGAGCGAATCACAGAATCATGCTGCGCAACAGCCCTATCTCTCATTTGCATATCAACTTTGCCAAGCTCTTCCCAACCTTCGACTTTTGTAAAAACGACTGTCAAATTTTCCGAGGTGAATACCGGAGCTTCGAAAATGGACGGTTCAAGTTGGCGCACTGTTTTTATCGGCGCGAATAATTTGATTCTTTCCACGAGCTTCTTTGGAATTGCTTGAATAACTTCGTGCGAGACAATTTTGGGATCGTACGATGTAACCATTCGTCGCAGCGCTTGAATTTTTGCACTCGTTGCGGCTCTATATTCCTCGTAATCGCTCGATCCATCACTACTGCTCTCGGATTCGAATGCGTTGAAAATGAAATCATCATCGGTAGCCTTAGTTGCTGCTGCCACTGCGTTATCTAAAACTTCGGTTTCACTGAATCTGTTCAAGTTTCCCATATCCATCTGGTGCTTTCCCATATGCATGAGCTGAAGTATTTGCGAAATTTGTAAACTATCGGTACCGAAAGATGCTAAAACGTCTCCTGACATTAAAATTTGACCGCCATTTGCCGCATGACACATCTTTCTAGCCAGTTCCACGGCTTTTCCTTCGTAAACCTGCCTTCGTGTCGTTGGATGAACGTATCGATGGGTAGATCCAGTATGAATACCCATTCTTACACGCAAGCCGTTAATAATTTCTTCCTCCTCCTCCACTCGTCCACTCGGGTCTGTCGACGAATCATTTTGCGCATCTTTTTCACTTGTTGGAACTTTAATAATAGTATCTTTCGGAACTATACTTCTACTACTTTCCTGAAGAATTGCTTCGAGAAATGGCGGTACCGTTTGGGGCCTCAAAATCTGTGTAGACTGTAATTCGGCGTCATCCGTTCTGTATACGTGTCTACTTGCGAGGAACAGAGACCGGTCCCATACCTTCTCTTGCAATCGACTTTGGATATTTGCACATGCTTTGAGAGCATCACCGGGCGTATGGAAAGCCATCGTGAAAGAATCGCCTTCGGATAAAACTTCGTATCCATAAAACTTTTGCATTTCTTGTCTAATGATTAAGTCGTGCGCCGCGAGAGCTTTATTCATCGTTACAGGGGCAATTTCCCACAAATTTGTGGATGATTGTATGTCTGTAACAACAATTGTGCACGCCTCTGATGGGGGCAAATTCTTTTTCTTATACCTTTCGAAAAATCTTTTCGTAAACGCTGAATCATCTCGAAATCTAAATACCCATATGAACACAAACAGAAGCACAAAAAGAAACGTAGTAGTGACGACTATTATAACACTTTGCTCAGAAGCACTCGAAGTTAAAATTGGTGCAGCGACTAACACGAATTCTCCATTACACTTAATCGATCGTAGCGCGCTCAAAATCTGCACGGAATTTACGGAATTAAAATCTGGTTCTGCCGTTACACTCGAAATCATCCCCGGTATGTCATCTTCTGAGTATACCCACTCCCAGAATCGAAGCTGTGCGTATAACGAATCGTACGCTCCAGTTTCTCGAACGCATTGGTCACCAGTATAACTCCTACGTAAAGTAACTGAAACAAGTACGGCGTCCAATCCAGTGATTGAGTAAAGTAAAACTAAATTTGAATTTCTTGGCACATACGCCGTCTTTTGTAAAAGCGCGGTGGAATAATCACTCGCGACTACGAGAGCGCCAACTTCGCTTAGAGATGAAGCAGATTTCGATAGCACTGAAGCAAAAGAAAAGTCTGGAACAAATGAACTGATAGTTCTCTTTAACGTTTCGAAAGTTTTAAAAATAGTCAAATCTTCCAACCCGACTAAAATAATCGGTTCCGTTACACCCGTTAACCACGGGTTCAATTTTATGATCTCCGCATCACCCCAAGTAGTCGCTTTTCCTGATAATATAGCCGCAGCAGAGTAAATATCAAACTGAATCGAAGTGTTCGTCTCGCCCAAGCGCAAAACGCTCGGATTAACGGCCAACTCAAGGGATATCTTAATGAATGGGAACGAAATGTAATTGGGAAAATCCTCCGGTAGCGGTGTTGGATAGATTGGTGTCTCCGCATTATCGAATATTACTAAATCCGCCAATGACGATGTTTCGTCTTTTGCGTAGTTCAAAGCAAGCACAGATGCACGATTTTCGTCCAAGGCGTTAAACATTTCGTTCGCTCCTCCAAGCCGAGCGATTTCTAGCTGCATACTCGAGTTACTCGCCGTGAGCAGAATACCCAACGAATCTAAAACCGAAATCTCCTCTGAAGGTGTGTGCACGACAACTTTCGTCAGATTATCGTTCAAAATCGGTTCTGTATCGAAAATAGATGCTAACCGTTCGCCTCCACAATACAAATCACCTTGCATTCTAGCTACGACGAAGTTCCTAACGACTGCTGGTACTTGCACGAGAGAATTATACTCCATGATAGTTTTTGTTAAAGGAGAAGTCAAAAACCACGTCCAATAATTCAAAGTTTCTCGCATATTATCGCACGTTGCCCCGGCTCGTATGCGATCAATTGCAGTATTTGTAGTTGGATTCATTCCTTTTCTAAGAATTAAATACGAATACGTCGCAATAGGCCAAGCGTCTGCGTTATCTGCGCCCATCAAATCCGCAGTAAGTCGCGATGAATCATCTCCGTTATTTCCAAATTGTAAACCTCTTTGCAAAATGGCTGCCGTAATCGAGGCCGAGTTCGGATAAACGGGAGTGCTCGTATCGGTATCTAAAAGTCCAATCGTGCTTAATTTTAAATTCATCGCGTCCGATAGAACGACGTATCCAATCGAGTAAGGCCTACCTTTAACGAAACTAGCTAGACCGTACCCTGAATCTACTTCATTTAGAAGAGTGCTATTGATATATGGTTCCCACGAAGGTAACTTTGATGCTCCTATGCTATTTTTGAACGTTTCTGAGAATTCACTCAACGCTTTCGTCCACGCTTCAGTCGTCCCCGATGAGTCTTTCCTCACTCCGACTAAAATATCTTCAAACGGTAGCAACAAGGCTACTGAAGGGTTTGCCGATTTTATTCGCGAATCGTTCCATTTCGTAATCGTCCCACTATATATCAAGCTTATCGTTTCTTTTGTCAGAAGTAATTCATAGGAACCGATAGTTGGTAAATTATATACCGGCGTAACCGCCCCGGCGACGACTGGATACATTTGCACGTCTGGATAACTCAAGTAATTCGCATCGACTAATAAAGAGTCCGAACACGCGAAATCAACCTCTAAAGGTTCTTCGTCATCCGTGCACAACTCCGTACTATTCAGAATCCTGCATATACCTTTCCCTGAACCGACGTCCAAGTACGATACTGATACTTCCTTGTTGATTACTTTATAGGCGCGCATTGAACTCTTATATGCGTTCGCTGGGAACGTTGCTCCGGCTCCAAAGAGTCTTAATGGGTTCATTTCTGTGTAAACAGTACCTATCGTCGTCGTCGTCGTCGTCGTCGATTGTAATAAGCTTCTTCTTCTTCTTCTTAACAGTAGCCGTCTTCCGAATTCTGAATTTTGCTTATTATTTGTTACTTCAACTCCATCGACGCCGTCGTCTAGATTATTATTAATATCACATTGATACATAAACATAAACACCGTAAATACTATAAATACAATCAATGCATAGTTCTTCTTCTTCTTCTTCTTCTTCTTCTCCATAATAGTAATCATATTATTATTATTGTTATTATTGTTATATTGTTGTGAGAAACAAACAAACAAACAGACAATAAAGGCAACTTTTTATTCTTTTTTTCTCTGCAGACATGTCTGCTTCTAAAAAAACAAACACAACACCAAAATCGAAAATAATCGTCCTCGCGACATAACAAATAAAAAAATAAACTAATAATAATAATAAGAGGAAGAAGGATGGGTAACATTCACGCGCAACCACAACATCCGATCGAGGCAAAATATACAGTGGCAGTTTTAGGAGCAGCCGGGGGGATTGGACAAACACTATCTTTGTTAATGAAACAAAATAAATACATTAAATCTCTGAGACTATGTACGTTTTTAATTTCTATTTCTGTTTTATATCGTTCTTGGTAAAAATCGAGCACACGATTGATATAAAATGAATAATAATAGGAGTAATACTTTTATTGAGAACATTTGTTCCTTCTCTCTCTCTCTCTCTCTCTTTTGTTAAATTGTTTATTTTGTATTATTACTCTGATATATATATATATATATATATATTAATGTTTGTTTCTCTTTCTTAATATTATTATTCTTTGTTGTGTTTAATCAACTGTTTTATATCACAAATACACAGATGATATTTCACCAATGGTTACTGGTGTTGCAGTCGATTTGTCGCACATTAACACAGTCGCCGAATGCAAAGGGTTCTGCGGCGCAGATCAAATCGAAGAAGCTTTAACTGGGTGTGACTTAGTCATCATCCCCGCAGGTATACCAAGGAAACCAGGGATGACGAGAGACGATTTGTTCAAAATTAACGCCGGCATCGTGAAAGGATTATGCGAATCGTGCGCGAAATTCTGTCCAAACGCGATTTTAAACATCATCTCGAATCCAGTGAATTCGACTGTCCCAATCGCTTGCGAAGTAATGAAACAGAACGATTGCTTCAATGCAAAGAAGATTCTCGGGGTGACTACGCTCGATGTCATGAGAGCAAAGACTTTCGTCGCACAGTTAAGACCAGAGGACGTGAAGGACGTCTCCGAATGCGACGTGCCAGTTATTGGCGGACACGCTGGGATTACGATCATTCCTTTACTTTCGCAAGTTACTCCGAAATTAACTAAACCGTTCGAAGGCGAAGAGCTAATCGCGTTAACGACGAGAATTCAAAACGCTGGTACCGAAGTTGTCGACGCCAAAGCAGGAGCCGGTTCGGCGACTTTATCCATGGCTCTCGCCGCAGAGAACATGGCCACTTCGTGCTTGAAAGCATTGGCGGGCGAGAAAAATATTATCGAGTGCGCGTACGTCGCATCTGAGATTTATCCAGAACTTTCGTATTTCGCATCAAAGTGTGTGTTGGGAGTCAACGGTGTCGAGGAAATCCTTGGATGCGGAGAAATGAACGATTTTGAGAAGGACATGGTCGAAAAAGCGAAAGAAGAGTTAAAGCAATCGATTGATAAAGGAATTGAATTCGCAAACGCGCCGAAACCGGAGACTGCTTAAGATTTTTACGCTTTTAATAACAAGAGCTGTTTTATACATTACGACGCGATTCTTTGTGAAAATACTAAAATAATAATTAAAAGTGTAGCTAGTGCGTAGTACGTTCTCTTTCACGCAGAAAGTGATGCGGCTAAACCGACTTGAAACTTAGATCCATTCACGCGATCTGTCGAGCTAGCCATGAGAACGCGACCAAAATTGAGCTCAATATTTCCCAATGGCAAAGGCCAGACAATACCTGCACCGCAACTCGCTCTTAACGAATCTCTAAATTTTGATACTTTGAAGGAATCTTTCATTTTTCCTGATGCTGCGTGCGGGATAAGGAAGCCGGCGTTTACAAACGCGTGCGCATGAACGCCAATATTACGTAATTTTTCAACCGGAATGTCCATTTTAACCGAAGCCGTTCCGCTAAGAACGATATCGCCTCCTATGGAATCGTAAGGAGAACTTGATTGTACCGACCGAGGAGGCATCAAATTACTTGATACTTGAACGCCGGCGTGTGTAGGAGGAGTAGCCGACGACGTCGAAGCTGTACCAGAAACGCCTCGTCGTCCTCCTCCTGGAGTTCCACCGCCGCGTGCGGGCGACGAGAGCTCCTTCTCTCGGCGCAAATCGCAAGGTCCAGCACCGTGCGGTTCAAACATCCGCAAAGAGCCGCAGCCACCCATGAAGAAGCGATCGGCGATGTTTGATTCACCGTCTTTCTGCAAAGGCATAATAATACCAGCGCGTACTCCGAGTTGCCAACTTAACGAATGTTTTAATTTTTCGGGCAAAAAATCATTCACTTTATTGGGGAAATTTCGCGCATATTTCGCGTGATACTCGGATTTTACAAACGCTTCAGTCGTTGAATCGAACACTGGATTTAATCCAGCTAACTCTGTTCTTACGTTCCACCACCAATTCGATCTATTATTGTTATTATTATTACTATTTAATTCTTCAAAATTCTGTTCGTTGTTGTTTTCACTTTCTCCAGCGAGCGTATGAACGATTGATGATTTGAGCGAATGCCCGCACATTTTCCTCACAGCTTTTGAAGCAAACCTTGTCGGGTCCGTGATTTCTCTCCAAATCAAATTATACTCCAACGTCGCCGGTCTTTCTGGCGATGATAATTGGAACGAAAGCCCTCTCCCGGTGTCATGAAACGATGAATGTTTCACTTGACATTGATGTTGTTGAAAAATCCTCAACTGCGTCGTAATATCTGTTTGAAGAACTTTCGGTTGTTCCCAATGTAATGCGTAACTGGCCGATTTCTCGTGTCCTCTGATTAGTTCAAAATCGATCTTCTCCGCAAACCCTATCGCGTTTTTCAAACCTCCAGTGATTTCTACAGTGCCTTCGCCAGTTTGTGAAACAAACGTCCCTGCTTTTAAGTTTAATACGTCTCTCTCCTCTACGTCGACGATGATCTTTGCCGAATTCGGTACGAACGATGATTGAGATTGAGACGATTGTGTTCGCGTTGATGATTCGTCTAACGTTATGTTAATCGTTTTGAATATCCCATACGATTCTAATTCCTCTCTCGCTATTAATAAACAATCTTTCGCCTCCTCTAACGTTCCACTATTCTCTACACTCTTGAAACATCTCTTTATTAAACGTTCTTGAGTTCGTAATGATTTATGACCATGTTTTCCCTCGTT
>Ga0302126_10000543_pt1 | contig 24092 bp, 19 predicted proteins | sample CB4_20m_MG_FD_203108 | JGI IMG/M metagenome (GOLD analysis project Ga0302126, IMG submission 203108) | Marine microbial communities from Western Arctic Ocean, Canada - CB4_20m | ecosystem: Environmental > Aquatic > Marine > Oceanic | place: Canada: Western Arctic Ocean | collected 2017-09-24 | reverse complement strand
GTTTCACTACGACCATTTTGAATTGTTACGCCTGTAATTGAAACCTTGTCGTCACCGGAAATGGTTACGAAATTATTTGCGTACGCGCAATCGATCGACGTAAAGTCTGACGAAACCGCGAGTGAGACAATCTCTACAGATCCAAGAGATTGGATCGAAATACCGCAAGAATTTACATCGTACGTTCCAGGAAGTAAGGATATCCTTTTATTTGAAGCCAAAGATGAAGTGAACTTTGTCGATTGCAAAGTTGTAGTCAAAGAAGCACACGGAGATGAAAAATCACCGCACGAAGTTGTAACATCGGACGAACCTGCGGATGCAAATATTTCAACGTAATCTATAGAGACCAAAGAAGAATATTTCGTTGCCGCATAACTCGAAGACTTTGTTGTTGAGACGCCATCTTCGTTCATCACGACGGCGTGAACGAGAATGACCACGACGCTTCCGTTTGCTCGTGCCGTAGCATCCAAAGTCGATAGATCCAAATTAGTAGAAAGAGTACCACCAACGACGAGTTTTGATGATTCGTCAGCAGAAATGCCATAATATGGCCACGATGTACTAGCTGGAGCTCCGCCGGCACCGGCAACGTACGGAGTAACCGCATAGATTACAATCGAATTTCCGTTAAACTTTTTGCTCGCCGCCCAATTCACCGAGAACGAAGTTCCAGAGTTTTTCACGACGTATACGTACTCAGGACCGCTCAAGATATTTTGTTCACCCAGCTCGGATTGTTCCAAAAGAGCTTGTATGCAAACAGAATCTGCGGCAGATTCGTGTTTCGAGATGCCATTTGCGAGTAAAGCGCCGTTAAGGGTCGATGCGTACGCCGAAATATCAGCCGTTTCAACGCCTTCGCAAAAGCAACCGTTATCGTTCCAACCGTTCAACACGGCCTTACACGCAACAGTTGTCACTCCAGCGAGACAATCGAGAACGTTCGGTACGCTCAAACACGACGAGACATCTAAAAGATGACGTCCGCTATTACTACGTAAAGAGTTCACAGTCGTAGTGGCAGAAACATCCGCGGTCGCCGTGCGGGAGAGGACCATTAAAATCATCATCGTCATCATCATCATCTTTAACGAGAAAAAATAATTATTTTTACTTTCACGTTGACGGATAAACATGATATGATATTTTAAACTTGTTCACTTAATTCGTATTTAATAATAATGAATGAAAGAAAGAGAGAATTACTTACTCGAATGCACCACCACTCGCGAAAGTTCTTCCTCTCTTTTCTCTTCTTCGTTGTTAAAAAACGACGAGATCAAGTACAAATATATAAATTAAACTTTTCTTAAATAAACGAGGATGGAATAGAAATGAATAATACGATCGATTGTGATTATATCGATAGTTTCTTCTTCTTCTTCTTATTCTGTCTGTTGTTTTTAGTTCGTTTATTCACTGTTTTATTATAGACGCGTGTGATCAATAATACAATAAAAGTTAACTTTAATTTGTAAAGAACTTGTTTCTTTGCAATAAGCGTTTTCGTGACTTTTAGCCAAATCAGAATCTTACGTCTTAGCAAGCGAGGAGCAAAAAAACGAAGCAAAAAAAATGTGAATTATTATTCTTATTTGTTTCCTCCTCAATTTCAATTGAATATTACAACAACAGACACGCATCGTCGTCGACTAATCTCTCTCTCTCTGTCTCTCTCTACTCTTTTTAACGATGATTTTACAAGAGAGAAAAGGAGCCGACGGCCAAGGCGGCGAAACCGAGCGCGTGGCCTAACGAACCCCAAGCGAAAACGTCAATCAAGTTGAACCCGGCTGGATCGTTCGTAGTACTCAAAAACGTTGCTTCTTCCGCGCGAATATCACCAGCGGCGAAATTCGTTTCACCGTTTTGAACCGGTAATCCAGCTCTCTTGATTTGTTCGCGTTGATAAGGCAAAAACACGAATCGCCCGAGCGAAAGCATTAAAGCGTTTGCGCCCGAAATCGCCAAGTTCACGTCTGAAAACGCCATCGTTTGCATCTTCGCACCTCTGACTGACGATTTCGTTTGCGATTTGACCTTGCTGTTTAATATGAAAAGGAAGACAATGTTATTAAATCGCGCCAGTCAGTATTATTTCCAGAGAGAGAGAGTTTTATGGTAGATATCGACTCTATCGAGATCTTGGTGCAAATCATAAGAACAAACGGTATGAGCGCGTTGAAAACGCACACGCGATATAACGAAGCACCGGTTGTGAATGCTCGCATCGCACAGATTTTGCTATTTCAACACAGCGCGCGCGCGATCAAAATTGCGCGAATCTCTCTCTCCCTTTAAAACTCAATCTCACTCGCTCTCAAAGGGCATCATATCATCAGAGATACGATTTTTGAGTATAGCATCAGGGAAAGAAATCGGGTTATTTCTTAATAAACAAAAATGAACGACTGCGCGCGTTAAAAGCGCAAACGACAGGAAAGTAAAGTAAACCGTTCCGGACCGACCTGGAGAACGTAGTCGCCCGCGCGCGCGTCGGTAAAGCCGTTTGTAAAGTAAACATTTTATATAGTATTTTATGTGGGTCTTAATCAGAGTGCTTCTATGAGGGAAGTCACAGAACTACAGAACACTGGAAGTTGGTATGATACCCTAAACCCTATTTGTACACTTTTCTTCTATCGCTTCGGATTTACGGAACCGGGCCCTCACGACCTCTCAAAAGTACTGCCGCCGTTCTCTCTCTCTTGTACACACACACACACACACACGCACGCACGCACGCGTTGAGAGTAAGAAAAAAAAGATATCTGCTCTCAAACGCGATAAACTCAAACCTGCATCAGAGAAGGCTCGTTGCGAATTTTACGAGAAAGAGTTAAGTCGTCAGGCGTTCGAATATGTATACAACACTGAAAATTGCCACCCATGTGATTCGTTCAAATTCAACACTCCGTTCTATTGCGAGAAAGATGTGAAGAAAGATGTTGGCGAGGTCATCGCGCTCGCGTCGTCAAACACCATGGCCTTGATGTCCTTCCTCGTTGCTATCGGTCCTTTGCTTCTCATGAAAACGAGATCTTCCCGTTCTTCACATGACGAAGAGACCGCTCACGGGAAGGCACCAGCGGAACCAGTAGTGATTTCTTAACCGAATGTACTGCTTGCCGCTTTTCGTTATATTTATTACAAAGTGTATTGTAATAAATATTTATTTATTTTTTGTGTTCAATGACATTTAAACGCGAAGAAGTTCGGTTTCGCGCCAAATTTACTTTCGTCGTAATTCTTAAAATACTTTAAAGCGTCTTTGTTTATTTCGCAGCCGGCGTCTGTGAACGTTTTTTCCCACTTTTCGCGAGGCCATACTGTTAAATGAACGATCGCCGGTTTCCTTAGATCTTTCGGGTCGAGCCCGGACCTACGCAGCGAAATAGTCACAAAAACATCCTTCTTCGCTATTCGAACGAGTTCTTTCACGCTCTTTTCGACTAAATTAGTCGGCACGTGTTCGAGAACTTCTGAAGAAAACACGACGTCGAACCTTTTATCCTCGAACCGAGTCAAATCGTGCAAAACGCCAGTCTCGACGACGCCTTCTTTCGCTAAATCTTTACAGCTCGTCTTACTAACGTCCGATATTTCGATACCACGAACGATTTTTCCAGCCGATCTTAACGCTTTCATTGTCCCACACGTCCCAGCGCCTCCATCGAACCAACTCTTGCTCTCTGGATATAAATCGATAACCGTTCTTAGAAATCCTTTCAATAACGGATACGCCGGTTTGTTCTCAATCGCGTTCTTTAAATACGCGTCGTAAAAACGTTTATCCGGTTGTCTATTCTTATTACTATTATTACTGTTGTTATTGTTACTATTTGAACCACTACTTGAAGAACTAATCCACGCTCTGCGTTGCGAGCTACTCGCTCGTTGTTGGCGAGCACCGCTGCTGCTACTTCCCTTCCTATGCTCTTCGATATATTTCATCGAAGCTTCTTCGCCCTCTAAATATTTCGGAAGATTATCATGATGACGATGAGCAGCAGAAGAAGAAGAAGAATCATCGTCGTCGTCGTTTCCATCATGGGAAGAAGATCCTAACCGCCCTAATTGGTTCCTCTGATTCATCATTGAAACATCATCCTCGTCCTCATCATCCCCTACAACTTTTCCATTAAACTTCTTCACTGATGGAACGACACCGTCAACCGACGCAAACTGTTCACTATCGATGAAATAATGAGTTTTGATCTCAAAAATTAAAGGACCAAGAACGAACAGGAACAGGAGAAGTCGCAGTCTCTGTTTTCGGTGCTGTTTGAATAACGATCGAGTGCTAGTTTGAGTGACCATTTTTGTGCCGAAATTATTAGAGTGTCTACTGCTGTTATTACAATTTGTTTGACCGACGCTATAGAGAGAACAAAATCTTGATTACATACATACCGCTTAACTCTTCTCTAACATCTTAACGACAGTTTTCTTGTTCTTCAGAGAGTTGATATGAATTAAGCTTTGAACTGCCCTGTCGTCCACTGAGCCTGGTAAGGAATCGCGACCGAAGAGCGTTTTTAAGCCAGGGACTTTTTTCGTATCCGCCGATGGCGCGAGTTGGTCGTAAGTCGCCGCTAATGGACCGATGTATTGCACGAGAACGGAGTATAACGGTTGTAGAACTTGCTCGGAAAGTTCAATCATGTCCGTAACGTCGCGGTTTTTTTCCTTTTTACCGATGTATTCATCCTGGTCAGTCGATTCAATCATCGTCATCAATCGATCGAACCCTCTGGCGAGCTCTGGCGAAGGCCATAAACCGTACTTATCGCTCCTGTGTAACCAAAAGAAGTATCCCCATTGGAACTCGAAGAATAAGCGATCTTCTAAGGATTTCCCTCGTTTTAAAATGCCAAATTTTCTCGCAAATCCGCCGAGAGATCTAAACACGTCGTTCCTGAACGACGATAACTCGAAATTTTGTGGTATATCTTTCCTCTCCAAGCGCTTATAGTTTTCGTCCCTACAGAACGACCACCCTTTGCCTTCCATTATTCCCCAAAACCCGTCCTCGCTTAAATCATCCTCAAACTGATAAATCTCTTCAATGGTAACCTTAACGTCCCATCCAGATAATTCTAAAGCGGCCAAAGTGTGATGATGATCGACTACGTAATATAACCCTTGATACTTCACCGCCGGCACTGGCTTAGTTTCCATATACGCTTGAGCCGTATCCTCGCTCGAGAAGTTCGAGAGCTTATAAAACGTCCAATCCCAACCGCACGCAGTTTGCGACGGTCTAGCGACTTTCTTAATCTCTGACCACTTTTTCGTCACAGTTGGACACAACGCTTCATCGATCTTACTATTATTATGACCGCTATTACTCGAAGAAGACTTCTTATCTTCATCCGTCGATATAGCGCTTACTTTAATCGTATCCGCTCTCGTCGTATGTCTCGCTTTAGTCAAATCAACCATATCGACGATGTTATTCTGATACTCTAAAATATTTTTGTTCTTACTGTTGTTACTATTATTATTCCTACTATTCGCGTTACTATTGTTACTGTTCTGTTTGTTCTTGTTATTGTTCGAATTACTGCTCATTTTCGAAGATGTGCCGGTATTACCGGCTCTGACTGAGAAGAAGAACTTTTTATGCGTCGCGCTCGCTCCAGCTCTCGCCGCGCCGCTCGCGGTATCGGCCAGTACGAGTTTTCTGACTCCTTTTTGCTTCCTCTGTTGCTGATCGGCATAAGCGTTCATGAACGCGCGCTGTTGCACACGAGCACTTTCGTGACTCATTTTCAAAAAGAAAAAGAATAATAATATCCAAAAACGACTTCAACGGCTAACAAGATATATAAATCTTCCTCTTCCCTTTCTTCGATGATATCTATATATCTATATCTATATCAATCAAAAATAGAACACTGCGACGACGACGACGACGACCGAGATCTCTCTCTTAATCGAGAACGAACCGAATTGAATTTATTGAATATATATCGCGCGCGAGTTCAAAACGAAGTTCTGCAGCAAACGTCCTTCGAAACAAATAATATTCTCTTTTTTGCCCTTTTTGCCCTTTTTTCCATATGACCCAAAAATCGAGCATATAGGGAAAATCAAGAATTGTCCACCATCGGCGGCATAAAACGTAACGCATCAGTGTTTGCTCACTGAATGCACTGCGGCAGGACTTCGTTCAGTTCTTCGTGCGCGCGAGTTCATCAGAGGCTTTAAAATAGAGCGCTCCTATACCGCGAAAACAGTCGTCAGTGCGAGTAGTACGCAGTAACGGAGAGTATAGTGATATTCAAAGTGTCTCTTTTTCGCACGAAAATCGAGAAAAGTAAATGATTAAAAATGCGAACAACGTGCTCGGCGGCAAGCAAAGAAAAATAGTCATCGTCGGCGCCGGGAACTCGAGTGGGTATTTAATCAAACACTTACTGGACGCAGAGCGAATGAGCGAGTTCTTGATAACTTTAGTAGGGGAAGAATCCGTGCTACCATACGAGAGGCCGGCACTGACAAAGGCGTTTTTGCACAAAGAGCAACCGGCGAGACTGCCCGGGTTCCATACCTCGGTCGGGTCGGGGTTCGAGAGACAGAGTCTCGAGTGGTACGAGCAGAAGCGCTGCGAAGTTTTCCTGAACGAACGAGTGATTCGTTGTGATTTTGGAGAGAAATTCGTGGAGACGCACAAAGGGAGGAAGATTTCTTACGATTCGTTAGTAGTCGCAACTGGCGTCAGTGCGAATAAGGCTACGTTCATTGAAGGGTATGAACGCGGGATCGTCTTAAGATCGCACGAAGACGCTTTGAAAGTCGTGAACGCGTTGGATGAAGAGCCGAAGAATCCGGTTATTATTGGAGGCGGGTATATCGGCTTAGAAGTCTGCGCGGCGATGCTTCACAGAGGATTGAAACCGACCGTAGTTTTAATGGAATCAAACGTCATGGCTCGCGTGTTCACTGCAGAGATTGCTAAATATTACGAAGATTTGTACGAACAAAAGGGATGTACGTTCATTAAAAACGCGTCAGTGAAGAAGATTAACGAAAACTCGTGCGTCTTATCCGACGGCACAGAGATTCAATCAGATTTAGTCATAATCGGTGTTGGCTCGGACGTGAAACCGAACGTTTTACCATTCGAAGGTTTATTAGAAAGAGCTGCTGATGGTGGAATCAAAGTCGATGGACATTTTCGAACGTCAGAGAAGGACGTCTACGCGATCGGCGACATTTGCTCGTTTCCAGTTCGTTTACAGAAACCAGATGATTCAGAAACACATGCGAGAATGGAGCACGTAAAACATGCGAGGCAATCGGCAATGCATTGCGCGAAATGCATCGTCGAAGGCCACGCGAACGTACCTGCATACAAATACGAACCCTTTTTCTACTCCAGAGTGTTCGAACAAAAAGGGAGCGAGAGACCTGTAACGTGGCAATTCTATGGTTTCACTGGTACTAAAGATTCGACGAAAATAATCGGCCCAATCGGTGATTTCAAACCAAAACTCATAAACCTATGGTTTGACTCTTCAACGAATACACTGATCGGCGCGTTCATCGAATCCGGTTCGCCACAGGAGAACGACGCGATCAAACTCGCTTGCGAACGAAACTATTCTTTATCAATAGATGATCAACAGGAGCTTTCGAAACCATCAACGACCGTTGCTCTAGCGATTGAGATATTAGCTAAATATAAATAAGCTCTTTTAAGTTCATTTAAGTACATTTAATAAGTCACATACGTAGATAAACTGTATAATAGGGCGGCGTAAAGCAAAATAAGCTCTTGCATTCGTTTAAGTACATTTAATAAGTCATCATAGATAAACTGTATATAACAGGGCGGCGTAAAGCAAAATAAAGAGGGCCCCTAATCCGCCCCTTAAAATCTTTCCAATGACACGTCACACTGTTCCTTACAAATCTGCTCCTTTGTTCAACAATTAATCAATCATATCAGATCATCGAAGTACGAGATAGACAATAAAGAGAACACGAAACAGTCATAGCGGTGTGTTCTTTTTCCAATGTTCGCCTTTGTACAGAGCATCAATCGATCGTCTTCGTTAGCATCGACGAGTTTTCTTAGAAGTCATTCTAATTCTCTCGACGACGAAGATTCGTTGGTATCTAGTCAGAAACGCAGAACGCGACCGAGTGGAAATACCGTGAATAAGATTGATCTACGAGCGATGAGGAATGCTATGAACTCTAATACTACCAGAAATGCTCTTCGTAGTAGTAGTAGTAGTAGTAGTTCTCGTTGTTGTGTTGAACCTGGACAAAGAAGATGTAAAAGGAAGATAAGGACAGAGGCGATGAAGAATAAAGGCGACGGACAGTCTATCGTGTACTCGTTCGAAGCAAGCAGTATGACGACGACGAATAATAATAAGAAGAAACCTAGGTTTGGGATCAGATTGGACCCAGAGACGTTCCCTAGGAACGATGAGACTGATAAGTTGATCATGAAATTGTTCATACCGGCGTTGTTGAACTTTTTAATAATTCCTTTAGTTGGTATAGTGGACGTGTTTTGGGTTGGGAGGATGGGAGACGCGGTTGCTTTGGCAGCACAAGGAGCGGCGAATCAAGTGTTTCAAAGCGCATTTTGGATAATTTCTTTTATTCCGAGCGTTGTCGCGCCAATGGTCGCGAGAGCGGCAGCTGGGGGGTCTAAGGAGGAGTTGCAAATGAAAATTGGCGAAGGGATCTTTTGCGCAGTGATAGTTGGTTTGTTTGGGATGACCGTGATGACGGTTTTTAGGCAACCTGCGTTAGCGCTGGTTGGATTAGATACGGTTTCGCCAACTGCGATGCAAGCGGCGCCGTACGTTGGTATTAGAGCTTTGACGTTTATTCCAGCAATCGTGTCGACGGTTGGTTTCGCTGCATTTCGTGGTACTTTGGACGTAACGACGCCGATGAAAATTACTTTAGTATCGCAATTAATGAATGTCATTTTAGATCCATTATTCATATTTGGTTTTGGCGCGGTAAAAGCGCTTGGAGTTGCTGGAGCGGCGTTGGCAACGTCGATTAGCGAGTTAGTCGCCGCCGCTTTGTATATTGGCACTTTGTTGAAGAGAAATTTAGTCACCGTTCGATCGATGTTGAAACCTCCTGATGCGAAAGCTATTGCTGCTTTACTCGTTGGTGGTGCTGGCGTACAATTGCGCTCTCTCGCTCAAAACATCACATTTTTAGCAGTCACGAGAACGATATTAACGATGGATAAAACTGGAACGGCTGCGGCTGCGCATACAGTCTCTTCGCAAGTGTTTCAATTAGGCGCGATTGCAATTTTGGCATTATCGACGATTGCTACTATTTTAGTTCCTCAGCGCATGCACTCGAAAGAGCTCGGAGGGCCAGTCGTTGCTAAAGCAGTCGCCGATCGTATGTTAGCGTGGGGAATTTTGATCGGAGTGTTTTTGTTCTTCATGCAATCAGCGGCGATCTTTGCCATCCCGTTCTTCACGCCTATTAAAGACGTGCAATCTTTTGCAATTTTACCGACGTTAATAGGTGCTGCGTTGCAACCGCTGAACGGTTTAGTATTCGTCGCCGAAGGATTGATGCAAGGACATCAAGCGTTTTTGAGACTTGCCGGAGGAATGTTTGTAAGTACTGGAGTTATGTTAGTCGCTTTGAGATTCGAAGGAACGACTTTGCCAGGCGTATGGTGTTGCTTTGCGGCGTTTAATACGTGCAGACTTTTGTTTGCGTTGAGACATCACTTTGTCGACGGGCCTTTAGGATGGAAACATTTGGAAGAATCTCAAAAGAAATGGGCTTCGAAGAACGCATAGAACATATACTTATTGATTTAAGTTCAGCAAGAACTATCAGTTTTACATTGGTGGCAAATATGCGAATTTCATCGAAGCTGTGAAAAACCCGTTGGAAGACGAGACGGCGTTATTCACAGCTTCGATGAAATTCGCATATTTGCCACCAATGTAAAACTGATAGTTCTTGCTAGTTGTATGCTAATAAATAGAAGAGCTTAAATAAAATGTGAAGTTAAAAAAATGTTAAATTATATTTTTACTACGTGTAGTGTGTATGTAGTATGTGTGTGTGTGTGTGTGTGTGTTTTGCTTTTGTTAATGTTTTACAAGTATGTACGCTGTATGATTATGATTACTATGATTTTTACCAATTTTTTCCTCGTTCCCAATCGTAGCAATCGTTCACAGCGTTATTCGTTTTTGCTAAAGCTTCCTCGATTTTGGCAAGATCATCACTGTCGAGCGTGAATTGAAATAAACGTTGGTGATCTTGCACGTGGAAGTCGTTCCTCGCGCCTAAAATTACTGCAAGAACGCTTGGTTTCTCTAATACCCATCTCGTAGCGACGTTAGCGATGCTTTGCTTATGTTTCTTACCTATGCCGTCTAAAACTTTCAAAAGCTTTTGTAAGTTGTTCCAACCGCCAAAGTTCCTAATTACGGATGAATATTTCCTCTTTGATCCAGTATCTAGAACAATATCATTCACATCTGCTTCTAAAAACTTATTGGATAAAAAGCCTCCCGCTAACACGCCGTACGGTAATAATCGAACACCGCTCGCTTTGCAAAATTCGTTCATTTTCAAGTCCGGTCTTCGATCGAGTAAACTATATTGAATCTGATTCGAAGAAATCTCTGCGCCTTTATTGACCATCTCTTCCATAGTTTTCGTGTTAAAATTCGTCAAAGCAACGGAACCAATTAGGCCTTTGTGTTTCATATCAGTCAAATACAACGCGCAATCGATGTAGTTCGACGAACCGTAATCGTTCCAATACATTTGTATCATATCAATCTTTTTTCTCCCCCCTAATCGTTGCGACGGAATGTCGTACGCGTTTTCTTTTACCCATTTCTCGGTCAAGTTCCCTTGTTCTCTTCCAACGCAACACAATTTCGTATGTACGCGGCACTTATAATCGGATTTCCTCAGAAACTCTCCAATGACTAACTCACTATCGCCGTAACCGCATCCGACCGGTCCGGTGTCAAACGTATCGATCCCAGCATTCACGAACGTCTGAAAATCTTCCACGGCGCCTTTCTCTTTACTCGTCCTATCGCTAGCCAGATCGCCTTTATGCCCTCCAGATAACTGCCAACATCCCTTGATGACTTTTGACGGTGTATCGTCATCATCAGTGGTCCATAATAATCTATCGCCACTTTTAGGTACTTTTGGTAACAATAGCTCTGCCGATTCATCATCAGCGGCGAACGCGTTACTGCTGTTATTACTACCTCGATACATCCCAGGAAGTATGAAATTATTACTCTTATTCCTATTCGCATCCATGGTTCCAGATAATAACACGGAAGACATCATCAGAACGTTCCGTTTTGTCATTTTATTTACATAAACATCATCAACAGCTGCGTCATCACAGTCGGAGTTGGGACCGGGCTCAGACGCAGAGGTTCCTTGGGCGATCTTGATCACGTTCACCCTTCTCGTCCTATCGCGGGCATTTAATCTATTCACGAAATCGTTCCTACGAAGACTATCACTTTGTCTGCCATGAAAATGAATCGTATTCGTAACAGCGTTTAGTAGTTTCATTGACATTTTTCAGAACAACAAATGGTGTTGATGAGTGTTCTTTTTTCTTCTCTCTTTTTGACGAATTGCGCATGTAATTTTTTTGTTCTGCGTCAGAAAAAGCTCTGTAATAATAAGAATAATAATGGGTCTCTCAACGATCATCAAGAAGGTACGATAGAGAAACAGTTCCACATAAGTTTCTCGCTCTCTCTCTCTCTTCGTCTTCTTTATCGAATAATTTTAAGTTCTATGTATTCGGGGAAATCATGTCAATCAAAAACTTTCTTTCTTTCGTCCTGTTGACTTTTCTTCTTCAAACGTGTTTTAGAACACAAATAAATTAATCAATGATTAACAACACGTCTTCTTCTGTAATTACGTATACACGCATGTAAATAAATATATATATATTATAGGTGAAATTAAAAGAGCGCGAGATCCGCGTCTTAGTCGTCGGCTTAGACAACGCCGGGAAAACGACAATAGTGAAGAAGATCTCGGGCGAATCTATTGACGAAATAGCACCGACTTTAGGATTCAATATCTCTACGTTAGCGCTGAACGGGTTTCAATTGAACGTATGGGACGTTGGAGGGCAGAAGACTTTAAGGACTTTCTGGAGAAACTATTTCGAGAAAACGGATGTATTAGTATGGGTCGTAGATTCGACCGATTTGAAGAGGTTAAGAGATTGTAAGGTAGAGTTGATGGATATATTGAAGGAGGAGAAGTTAGCCGGGGCGAGTTTGTTAGTGTTTGCGAATAAACAGGACGTCATTGGGGCTATGACGGCTGAGGAAATAGCGACTGCTTTAGATTTGACTACTACTTGTAGCAGTAGTGATAATAATATTAATAGCGATAATTCTTCTTCCGTTGGATCGATTAGTGGGATGACGAAGAAAAGAAGGTGGCGAGTACAAAGATGTTCCGCCGTAAGCGGTGAAGGCGTTTTAAGTGGATTCGAATTCATTACTTCCGATGTCGGTTCTAGAATGTTCTTGTTAGATTAAATAGATTAGTTTAAGTTTTATTACACTGTTTTGTATTATTTACCTAGTTTCGTTCGTATACTTTGATGAATTAAAGTCAATGCTTTTAGGGGTGTAGAGCCAACAAAATCCGCGAACAACGGAACGACGCTCTCATCTCTCAAAATCATTGCCAAGTAATAAAAGGCATCTCTAGTAGTCACAGTTTCATTAATGATCACACACTCTATAGTATCGATATCATAAAACGTACCACTACCGCAATCGATCCCGAAATTCGGTACGACTCTAACCTCTCTCGACTCTTTCCCTCTCGTTAAGAATAACAAACATATCAACACAAAAGTCAAATAGACTAAAACGACTTTAAGCTCTTTATGATTCTTATACATTGATAACAAAGAAATCACGATCAAAAACAGTAAACGCGCTGTTAATCGTTGCATTTTCGTTTTCCTACGAACAATCTTAATCGCTATTGAGTTATCCGCGTAATGTTTTTGTATCACAGAGATGTTATTTTTAGGGAAGTGATGTTCGGTTTCATTGTTTGGTTGTTTTAAGCGTTGTTCGTTGTGCGATTTCGCTTTTTTTGTATGTTTACGCCACTTGTTTTGAGTGAAATTGTTCTTATTATTGCGTTGCATGCTTTGTTCGTTTTTGATTGATTATTCGTTCGACATGTTTGTTTTGTTTTGTTTTATATCGCACGCGCTTTTTGTGACGATGATTTTCTATCGCGAAAAGAAAGATATTCAGATATTTATGTCATTATCGTTGCTAAAGATATTCTCGCGAAAAGTAATAATAATAATAATAATAATAATAATAATAATAATAATAAATCATAATCATCATTTATTTACTTATAGAAGAACGAGCTACCATGTTCTAACCATTGCTCTCTCGTCACGCAAACACCGAGATTTTGATCGTTACTTCGCAAACCTTTCCAAGCATCGAAGGACATGTTAGAACTATCGTTACTTAAACGAACTTTAGGCGCCATGCCGGGGTACGAATTTGAAATAACGTAGTCCTGTAAACGCTCGCAAACGCCAGGGATGCGAGAGAGACCTCCGGTTAATATGATCTCGGCTTCGTTGCCTTTGCTTTGGATATGTTTTTGGACGTCTAAAGAGCATCGAGCGAACGCTTCTTTCAAAGCGTCTTGAATTCCGCCTTGCGGCATTATGAACTCATCGACGACTCCGCCCAAGCCGCCTCGAGCGTCTTTTATTTGCTTAACGATACCTTTAGATGCTAAAATCTCTGGGTGGAATAGAGCCTCTGTCGCGCGAATGCGCTCGGCGCGTATTTTAATCTGCCTCGCTTTCAAGCCGGATAAATTCCGGATTTCGTATTGAGGATCGACTGCTAAGACTTCGTTCTTGGATCTTTCATAAGCAGCTTCGCATGCAGATACTTTTTGCGCCCCAGGATCGTTAATTTCTCCATCAATCGCTTTGTCGGCACCTCTCGCCATTTGAGTATACATGGCCCAATCTTCTTCCTTGTCGCCATATCTATCTCCGTCTGGATTTTCTTTTTCTTCCGCTTCTACTTCGTCCAATTTTTCTTTATTCCCAGCGTGTTCGGCCATTAATCTCGCTCTTTTTCGAGCCGCGGCAGTTTGTCTTCTCACGCCTTTTCTACCACCACCGCCTGATGCTTTATTCCTTTCGAGCTCTTCGTTCGCCTCTTCTTCCGTGACGCCTCTGATCTCTAAACTCCTCGCGTATCGAGCGTCTTTCAAATTCTTCTCGGCAGCAGCGAGCTCTGACAAAAGCACCTCGTAATATTTCTCCGGGTCGTTCTCTACGTTTTCAAACTCTTTAGCGTATCTCTCAGCCGCTTTTCTAATCGTCTCATCGCTTCCGAACCGTTTCACGTTTGATAACTTTTTATCGAAATTATGTTTTGCTCGTTGCACGACGTCTCGTAAGTCTAACTCTAGAACGCCATATTGCGGTTGAAACTGTAATATCTTTGTTTGTTCGTACTCTTCTTTTTCTTCTTGTTGGTCTCTCCACATCTTCGTTTCTTCGTCGTACGATCTCGAGACGTATACTAAATCGCGAAACAATTGCGTTTGAAACGCGTTTTGCATTCTCCCCGAACCGATTTTCGAACATTCCATGAACATTTGGTTCAAAAAATTCATCTTATGCACGTTCTCTGCTCTTTGAGCGTCTAATGCCATCTTCCCAAAGCAATCTATTAACTTTTCTCCTCCAACATCGACTCTCGTCGCACCTTTCATTTGCATTTTACCATCCAAAAATGGCAAAATCGAGCAATTCGAATACCCCATATTCACAATAGCGCCCGTCTTGATCTCGTTATAGATCCCAGCACTTTCGCACTCACTCACGATCCTAGCCGTACCAAACTCTAACTTTTCGATCAAAATCTCAAGCTGTTCGTCCTTCATCCTCGACGGGTTCCCTAAAGGCTCAGTCATCCTTACCTCTCTCTCGCGATTGTCCATCATCGACGTCGTTTCGCTATTCGCGCTCGCGTCGTTCTTCTTCGTCAACCCTAACTCTCGAACGCACTTATGCACTAAAGCCTCAAATACCTCTTGATCACAGAACAGCCCTTGATCTTTCACTGACTGAGTCATCGCCGTCCTCCCGCATTCGAAGAAACCGAACTTTTCCTCCCTCGACGCGATTTGTGGGTCATATTCACCTACGAAGACGCCTCGGTGACCACCACGTTCCTTAAACTTCCCCCTCGTCGCGCACGATCTAAACCGTATCCTAGGTTCTTCGTCTTCTTGAAGACCGCATCTCGTCTCGAACGCGCCTGCGTCGATCAATACATTCTTCTTCTTCGCAGCACTATCATCAACTGCGTCGGAGGAGGTAGCACAATCGTTTTCGCAATCGAAGAATCTCTCAAACCTGAAGAACGGTATGACTAAATCTCGCCGCTTTTGATCCGAATCGGTCATCTTCTTCTCCAATGTAATAATAACAAACTGTCTGTTTCTTCTTCTTCTTCTTCTTCTTATTAATTATTAATTATTAATTATTATTATATTTGTTTTGTTTCTGTCGCGCAAGGGAAGAGATTTCTTCATCAAATCAACAAATCTTTCAAATCTTTCCCCAAAAATAAATAAGAAAGAAGAAGAAGAAGAAGAAGAAGAAGAAGAAGAAGATGGGCGCAGATGACGACGACCGCGATAAAGCGGCAACCGAAGCGAAACAAAGAGGGATCGATTTATACGTGAAAATGAAATACAAAGAAGCCGAACGAGCGTTCACGGAAGCGATCGAGATCAGTACTGAGAAAGATCTCAACAGACATCTCTACTACTCGAACAGATCCGCGTGTTTCATGCAACAGAGTAAGTACGCAGAGGCGGCCGCAGATGCCAGGAAGACGACCGAGCTATCACGAGCGTTCCAGAAAGGATGGTCCAGGCTAGGCATGTGCCTGTATAAGATTCACTTGGAAGGCCGCGATGATCTTCGAGCGATCGATGTCGGCAACGTCGAACAGTGCAAAACAGCTCTAGAGAAATGTTTATCGCTAGGCGCGAACGAAGAGGCGAAGGATACTTTGAGGAAAGTCCAGGAGAAATTGAGATCGATTAAAGAAGCGCAAAGGGAACAACAACAGCAACGGCGAGGCAATAATAATAGCAATAATAACAGTAGCAGCGTGTTCAGTAAAGTTGGAGAGTTTTTATCAACCGCGAGATATCAATATTCGTACGGTTTGAGCGATACCGGGAGGATCATCGTAAATTGTATTGTCGCCGCACTCGTATTCTTCTTGTTAAGGAATTGGATTGGATTAGGTGCGAGAAGAGCTGGGAGACAAGTGTACGGGAACGGGTTCGATGACGATTTCGGCGACTTCGACGATAACACGTTCACGTTTGGAACGTTCATTGGTTGGATGGTTTTATACATCGCTTGGAAGAACGGGGCGAGTCCGTTTACGTTGTACATGTTGGCACAAAATTTAGGTTTACTCGGCAATAATAATAGAAGGAGAGGTGGATATTACGGTGGTGGAGGCTATGGCGGTGGGTACGGTCGAAGACGAGGAATGTTTTTTTAATATGTCGCCGTACGCATGTAGATGACCGACCGTCTCGCATCTATTCATGTCATTATTATTTCTTCTTCTTCTTTTTGTTAAGATTTCTACTTCTATGTAATTTCTCTCCACATGTTGGACATACGACGACTTTCACTAACGCGTTCTTCATAATTTCTTTCTCTGCGTACTTGAAATTCAACTCGAACGTCATCAAGTTCTTCCTTTCGGCGCATCGTTTTTCAGCGCAAATTCGTTCTCCCTTCCCTGTCACTATCTCTTTCTCTGTCCTGAACCGTAAGCCGATGCCAACGTCGCATCTGGATAAATCTGGAATCGCAAACTCTTTATATAAACTGTTCTCATACCTCTTCGCCATTCGTTCGCCTTCTTTTTCGTTATTCTCCTCTCTATTTCGTCCATTATTATTATTATTACTCGCATTCGGTCTATAGTATCCATCATCTTCGTTGATGTTATTTATATCCCATTTGTCAAAGACGCGATCATCATCTTCTTCGTCCTTTCTTAAGAACTCAAAGTTCCTCTTGAACTCCTTGAAATCTTCATCGCTGGTACCGTTGTTCCTATTCTCTCTTCTTCGTTTCCTTTCCATCTTCTCGTTCTCCATCATGTGTTTACTATAGGTACATAAAGCGATATTTAGGCTGTTGAGTATACTTTTTGTTTTTTGAATTTTTGAAATTAAAGCTCTTTTTTGTGTGAAATCTGAAAACGAGACGTGATGTCGTCATTAGTATCCCAAACTCCAATTACATGGCGCTTACTCTATAAATAATAATAATAATTTAATAAATAAATAAATAAAATGATCGAAGTACCGACGATAATAGGCCTAGGCTTAGGATTCGATGGATCTTTGAACTGGTTCAATAAACACGTCGTCGATAAGTACGTGTTCAACATAGATTATTATTCCATCGACGACGACATTGATGGGCGAAAAAATGTTTTGCCCGAGTTTGACCCGAAAACGCACGGTTTAGCGCGAAAAGTGTTCTCGTTGTGGGCCTTTTTGTTAATAATGACGTACTTATTTTATTTCACGTTTTGTCCAGTGACGTATTATTTCTTCTATAAACGAACGGATGCAAAGAGTGGTGAAAATCGCGCGAAATGGTTCAAGAGGGAAGGGAAAGACCAAGTCAAACGAGAGATCGTGACTTCGGTGTGGTCCATATTTTGTATGACGGCGATGACTGTACCGTTTGAGTTATTAGTCGAAGCCGGGTATACGAAGATATATTGGGACGTCGAGGAACATGGAAAGCTGTATACGTTTGTAATCGCGCCAGTGATGTTCGTATGCTTTTCGGATACTTGCATATATTGGATACACCGCGTGTTGCATCATAAATGGTTCTATAAGCCTTTGCATAAGTTACATCACAGATATAAAGAGACTACGCCGTTTTCTGCGTACGCGTTTCATCCAATCGATGGATGGTTGCAAGGTGTACCGTATCATATTTTTGTGTTTTTATTCCCAATGCATCACGTCGCGTATTTCGTCTCGTTGGCGTGCGTTGGGATGTGGACGATTAATATTCACGACCGCGTGACGTTTAACTTGCCGTTCGTGAACGGCGCCGCGCATCATACGGTTCATCACACTGGGTTTAACTATAACTATGGGCAATATCTGATTTTTTGGGATAAATTGGGAGGGAGCTATCGCGACCCTTTTCTAACTGCTCCCTATAACGGAGTAGCGCTAGATAAGACGAAACAATTCAAGACATCGTAAGTTTATAAGTATAGATAGATACACACATAGAACAATGAATAGACAAAGAACGTAAACGAGTTTAAAAAAAAAACGTTATATAATAGTGTTATATAATAGTACGTTTTTTATCACACCACTAAAAAAGCTAATATTATGTTAAAATGCTCTTAAAGTTGTTTCTCTACCGTACACATATTTAATATTCATCCACTCTTTATATTTATTTATGTTATTACAAAACGGAAATTATTGTTGACGTTTGAACCTTCTAATGCAACAAACATATCGCGAAAACTATAATTCTCAAACATTATTATCTAAAACGTATCTTAATTAGAGTCATTATTTGACACTAGTTACACTGGCATCCGAAACATTCTTTAAAAAAAACTTGTTAATAAAACAAAAGTTAGTCTTTCGGATGCCAGTGTAGCTAGTGCCAAATTATGACTCTACTTAAGATGGTACTTCTCCTTTTTAATTATTTCCGTTCTCTCGCGCCCACCACTTACTCCCTCTCTTATCTTTCTATTTAAAATCTTCTTTCTTCAACTAAAAGCAAAAAAGTTTCTTTCTCTCTCTTGCATAGATTCGTTCATATAAAATTTTTATAAATACTTTTCAATCGTACCGGTCAACGTCGACTTTGGAACCGCTCCAATCACTGTATCCATCTTTTTACCATCCTTGAAAATCATCACGGTCGGGATCGATCTAATCCCATACTCCGTCGCAATACTCGGTGATTCATCCGTGTTCAACTTCACTGCTTTCAACTTACCCGCGTATTCCTCGGCCAACTGATCGATCAGCGGCGCTATCATTCTGCACGGGCCGCACCACGGCGCCCAAAAATCAACGAGCACTGGTACGTCCGATTTTAACACTAATTCCTCGAACGTCTGATCGTTCACGACTGATGTGACACCTGTACGTATTTTCGATTGAACGAGCGAGAGAAAGGATTCGTGTATTCGTTAGTCTCGGGGCTTTTTTTTTGTCCAAACTCGAAACAGGACCAAAACCTGTCCCTATTTGGACTTTTTTGCGTTTTATGACTCGAATCCAACTGCCACGCACGAGAGTTCAGATAACGAGAAAAAAAATATGATATCTGAAACGAGAGGAACACGCGCATCGTTCTCCTACTACTCTCTCTCTCTGCTAGGCCGAAAAAAAAAGAAACGATTCGGATGCAAACATACCACTAGTGCTCGTTTCTTCCGCGCGCATGATTTGATTAATACCGCGTCTCGCAGTAAATTGCGCGTTTGATGATCGATTATTTTTTTTTATTTCGCGATGATGATTTCTTGCGCACGAAATCGACGACGACGGTGCCGATTTCGCGAGCATTGAAAAAGTCATTCGCGAATTTATACTGTCTATTTTCTGATTATGACTACGTTCAATTGACAAAAATCGCACGGGTCGTTTCGTTCTTCTTATTATTTGTTTTGTTCGTTTATGTAGAACTTTGTACGACGTGTTTTTTACAGCGCGCGAGTGCTCGGTTTCATGTAATGTGGATAAATCAGACTTCGAAAAAAATCAACTGAATTTTGTTTGAAACCCTAAACAAATTCCCCGTCCCATTTGTATTTTTTATGCGCACATATCTTCGCATACGCAGTACACCATAGATACATTTCTTTACCAGCATCAGCTGTTGATATTACTATTCGTATTGACCGTATCGATCGATATAGCTGATAAGCACGTCGTGTATAGTTCAGTATCGAGAGACAAGCCCGTGGTTCTTACGATCGAACTGGGCCGAACCGAAACGACTGCGCGCTAAAAAAGGAGAGATCTTTTCAGAGCGAGATGTCTTGCGACGAAGCGAACGGTCACGAGAGAGAACTGGAAAAGACAAAAAACGAAGGAGATAAAGACCTGCTGGGCGAGATCTTCGTCTCGGCGAATAACCAAGGGAAATCGATCCCACGCAAGCGCGATTATCGACAACGCGCGCATTGTAACCCATTATCGATTGGAAAATATGCAGGGACGCCATTGAGGCCGTTTTTGTTCGACCCGTTCGAACATTACGAGAAACAGTTCTTGAGGAGATTAAGGGAAGAGACGAATAGTGATGAGTTAGATGATGATTGTAGGAGGATTACGATATGTGACGTCGGCTGCGGGTTCGGCGGGTTGTTAGTTAGACTGTCTCCGTTGTTCCCGCAAGAGTTGATGATTGGGATGGAGATCAGGGCGCAGGTATCAGAATATGTAAGAGAACGCTGCCTCGCGTTACGAAAAGAATACCCGGGGGAATATCAAAACATTAGTGGCTTAAGAACGAACTCGATGAAGTTCTTGCCGAACTATTTTGTGAAGGCGCAATTGACGAAGATATTTTTTCTATTCCCCGACCCGCATTTCAAGAGAAGTAAAAGAAGGAGGAGGATCATACAAACCGCTTTGATCGCTGAATACGCGTTTTGTTTACGCGAAGGCGGTCGTTTATACACGCAAACTGACGTCGAAGACGTCGGTGATTGGATGAAGGAAAAGTTAGATTTACACCCGTTGTTTAGAGCGATGACCGAGGACGAGCTCGCGAATGATATTTGTTGCGAACTCCTTCGTCGAGGGACGCCGACTGAGGAGTCGCAAAAGGTTAAACGGAACAATGGAAACACTTGGTTGCACTGTTACGTTCGCATAGCAAATCCACAGTATTAGTAATAAGATATATAAAGAGCGATAGAGATAATAGGTAGTTGTATACAAACATCATTTCGCTATCAAGCCATTTTTACAACAAACAAATAATATATATATAGGAGAATCCTTTATTGGACAAATCTTTGCAAATTCATCGCATCTGATTACGGGCATTCCTTATGTAACGAACTTTTCGAAGGGGAGTTATTCAAAAAGTGGTCTTAGTTCCGCGCGAAACCAAGACTGCTCGAATAACTCCCCTTCGAAAGTTCTAACGTAAGGCTCCCACAAAAACTCTCATTCAATCAAATCCTCTCATTTCGATGTTTTCTCGGCCAGTATGTTACTATCTACTTTCCTATTACTATCGTACTCGAATCGCCTATATAACTGATATAGCCCAGTACATGCCATCGCGCAATTCACGGCCATTAAATTATAGTTCTTAGGCGTAATATCTAACGAATACTTCATCCAAATCAAACCAGTTAAGGCGACGGCTGATTGTTGTGGGACCGATAATAACTCTGCAGGGCGTTTGAAGTCGTTCACGTTCGCTAAAGTTATGGCCCATTTCATTGTTGGGGCCCAGAAGAAGATCGTTTTTGGACCAGCCGGGTGGTTCATGAAATTCTTAGCCGATTGAGCGAAGGAAGACATTTATTACTACTGATTATTGATTTATTGATTATTGATTTTATTGATTTTCCTCTTCTTCGTGTGATTTTGTGAGGAGAGCTTGCTGCTTAGAGCAAAACGTGGTCACAGCGTGAAGAAGAAGTGACGAAAAAGGAATACAATCGTGAAGAACACGTTTTACAAAATATTATGCATATAAAATACAATAATTATAAAGTCAAAGTCATCATCAACGTCATCATCTTCGTTCTATATAATCCATTCGTGCGCGTCTTCTTCGATTCAATCGCTCTGACCGTCTTCACTCAATCGTCTACTTCGTCTAACGGGTTATTCGTTTTATTCGAAATTATCTGCGACGATGATGGTTTACCATCTAACCCGACCGTATTTTTCCCATCCTCCGAAGCGAACGAAACCGACTGCATCATGTGTTCTCTTAATAGCTCTAAATTGTTCTTCTGCATCTTAATGCCGACGTCCGCGCCTCCAGTCGCTACGAGCATTTTAATCCATCTATTCAGCATATCCTCACGTTGTCTTATTAACCGTTCAGCGTGGTCTTTCCTACCAGCGGCGAATAATTTCCTTATGAACGACGCCCCATTGTTCGGATTGTTCTCCGCCGCAAAGTTATATAACCACTTATACTCTTGCTTACCGGGCGATACATCGGTCTCCTGCATTTGCGCCAAAGTACTCTTCAGTGCTTTGAATGTGAAATAATTAATCAAAACGTTATCGACATCGGCGAACGAGTCGCCGTAGTTCCCCCCTAAATCGCCTTTTCTCACAATTAATCCCCCTCTCTTAAGTTCTTCACTGCGTTGTTTATGTCGTTTACGTTGAACGAACACGTCCCCATCGCCGTGCTTTTTTTGAAAAACTGACGTCGCAGAAGAAGAAGAAGAAGAAGAACACGCTTTCGATTGCCCAGTAGCAGCGATAGGACGCGGTTGATTAAAACAAAAACGGCTCTGCATGATCGATGCTGTCATTTTTAGCGCGTCGTCTGCGCTCGTGCGCTTAAGAACTCTGTCAAGTTTAAAAAGTTTTATCGCGTTTATTTTTAAGTGGTGTCGAGTGAGTTAGTTTAAACTTTGTCTTCTGCATCAGAAGACAGCGGACATCAGCAGCAAAAAAAAAAATGGTCCATTAGCAAATACGGAAAAAGAACGAAACGAATACCGATAAGCAGCCAGAGAGTACAAGGTATGATATAGTAATGATTATTTATTAAAAGTGGTATATATATATATATGTATATACATATATATATATATAGATGAGGGCTGTTTTTTGTCCTCTTTAGGAGACATGATTAGTAGCGATTTGATTACGATTAATACTCCATCGAACTACTCGTCACACCGCGTGCGGTCGTGCGTGGATATAAATATATATAGTAATAATAGTAATAAAATTACTCCAAAGAGACCATATCTTCAACGGTAACGATAACAGGAGGAGCAGTAGGAGCTGGTGGCTGTGATGATTGCTGATTCCTTTGCTCTCTCGTCTGTAAAGTCGACTTATCTTCAGAAGGCATTCGTCTCGATTGTCTCTTTTGCGTGAGTTCCGAAGGCGGTTCTGCGGATAACTTTTGCACTGTTAAGTAAGCGCCTCCTAAAACGGCTGCACCGAAGAGAAGTGTGACCAGTAATCCAATCCCGGGACCGCCTTCGACGACTTCGAAGTCCTCGCCTCTCACGGTAGACTCGTCCACGTTCCCGCTTCTGACCGTCGTTGGTCTCTTATATCTCCCTTCTTCCAAGGTCTTACTACGAGGGCGGTTCCCATAAGAATCCGGCGCACTATCTTTCCTTAACGTAGGTAGGTTCGATACGAGTCCACCGAGTATGCCTTTCGGTTTCTCTTCATCTGCGTCCGATTCTTGCGCGTTCTTTCTTCTAAACCTACTCGAGTCCTCTGCTTTCACGAACGTATCGTCCCCATCATTTTCGGACTTCGTAGCACTAAGGATTACGTTTCGTTTCCCTGATGTCGATGCAGTTCTTCCAAAAATTATCGTTTTATTATTCTTATTATTCTTACTATTATTATTGAGTTGTTCACTAGTAGACGATGTTGGTTGGTGCGCGAGTGTGCGTGCGATTGAAAACATTTTGTTTATTTATTATCGAGAGTGTGATGTTTTGTGTGACGCCGCAGAGACATCTGATGATGATGATGATGATGATGGCGACGATGAAATATGAAATATAGAAATAAAGAAATATGTGTATAAAAAAGTTTATTATATAGTAGTACTTATATATATATATATATACAAAGATGACTATTAACTAGTAATATTTAATCAGAAACGATGATCTTTGATTGAAGAAGCAGCGAGAACGTCCTCGTCGGTGACTTTATTCGGCCCCGATAAAGGATTGAAGTTTCTCTTTAAAGCG
>Ga0302126_10000542_pt1 | contig 24157 bp, 17 predicted proteins | sample CB4_20m_MG_FD_203108 | JGI IMG/M metagenome (GOLD analysis project Ga0302126, IMG submission 203108) | Marine microbial communities from Western Arctic Ocean, Canada - CB4_20m | ecosystem: Environmental > Aquatic > Marine > Oceanic | place: Canada: Western Arctic Ocean | collected 2017-09-24 | reverse complement strand
GCCAACTAATAGCTGTCAGTTCTTCTATGACTGTATAAATTGCAGAACGCTCCTAAAACCTAATGTCGGAGACTGCTGTGTGTTTTGCTCTTTCGGGGATGTCCCTTGCCCGCCTATTCAAAACGGGAAAAATTGCTGTGAAAGCTGAAAGTTAGGGTGGTTGACCCAAGAAACTAGTCCAGCTTTAGATCCATTTGATACTGAAACAATTCAGTGTTGTAAAGGGCTAACAAATAATCGACGAATATTTCTTTATTTCTTTATTTCTTTATTTCTTTATTTCTTTATCTCTTTATCTCTTTGTAAGAGACAAGAACGACGAGCGAGACTGAGTAGCGGTGGAGTTCTCTCTCTTTGAAATACCTTCCATCAGCGCTTGGTTTTCAGTGCTCCAATTGCACAGTGATTCCATCACAGGCATAAAAGATTGACCAAAATCTGTCAGTGAATACTCAACTTTTGGCGGAATCACCGCAAACACTGTGCGATCAATCAACAAATCCCTTTCCAGCTCTCGCAGCTGTTTCGTCAACATTTGCTGAGTGATTGGGGATAAAGTTCGCTTTAACTCTCCAAATCTGACAGGGTCACCTCGCAAGGTGTAGATAATGGCAATTTTCCACTTACCACCAATTAGCTTCAAGGCATTTACCACTGGGCTCTTTAAGGTGTTTTTCACTGGACTTACATATTTAGTCATGGTTTGTATTTGTATACCAGTATGATTATATTGTCTACTTGTTATAAACACTCCAGTCAATATATCATACCGTCAGATAAAAACATAACCGTCACGAACACAAACCAAAAGGGTAAATCAGCATGTCAGAACAGATGTCAAAAGAAATAATCTCTACAGTCACTAGCGCAGGCGATATAACAATTTCTATTGCTAATGTAGCAATGCCCAAGCCGTCAGATAATGAAGTGCTGATTAAAGTAGAGGCTGCCCCGATCAACCCATCCGACCTTGCACTACTTACCACCTTTGCTGCAGATCTAGGCAGCCTAACAGTGTCAGGTTCTGGTGACGACACTGTCGCCTCAATGAAAGTGCGTCCAGCGCTAATGAAAGCGATGACGCCTCGTTTAGACCAGCCTATGCAGGCAGGTAACGAGGGATCTGGTGTAGTAGTTGATGCCGGTGTTAATGCTAAAGAGCTTATTGGTAAGACAGTGGGTGTTGCAGGCGGAGCCATGTATTCCCAGTACCGATGTTTGCCTGCCAGCAGCTGTTTGGTGATGGATAACAATACAACCTCTGCTGAAGCTGCCTCTTCATTTGTTAACCCATTAACAGCGTTGGCGTTTATTGAAACCATGAAAATGGAAAATCATACGGCTATTGTCAACACAGCTGCAGCATCAAACTTAGGACAAATGCTGGTTAAGATTTGTAAAGATGACGGTATTGGTCTTGTAAATATTGTGCGTAAAGCAGAGCACGTTGAGATACTTAAAAACTTGGGTGCAGAGTATGTGGTAAACACCAGCGATGCGACTTTTACCAAAGACTTGGTGGCGGCATTAATTGCGACAGGTGCTACCTTAGCATTCGATGCGACGGGCGGCGGTAATGAAGGCAAGCTTCCGGGACAGATACTGGCTGCAATGGAGGTTGCTGCAAACGCAACTGCTAAAGAATACAGCCGTTATGGTTCAGATACTTACAAGCAGGTGTATATCTATGGTGGCCTAGACCAATCGCCAACGATTCTAAACAGATCATTTGGAATGCAATGGGGACTTGGCGGCTGGTTGTTAACGCCAATGATAGGACGAATCGGCATGGAGAAATTTGGCCAGATGCGTGCGAGAGTAGCTAAAGAAATTAAAACAACTTTTGCTAGCCACTACACTCAAGAGATTTCTTTTGAGGAAATGCTGCAGCCTGAAATAATACAAAGCTATGTAAAACAGGCAACCGGGACCAAGTTTTTAGTAACGCCACATAAATAGGCGATTTTTTTAATAATAGAACGCCATCCACCGTTACTAAGATAAAACTGACTAACGGTGCTAGTGGCGTTCTTCGATTTCGTTGAGTTCGAACCCATAAAAAAAATACTTGTTAAAAACACATAAAAACGGAGAGATTTAATATGCCAGACATGACATTACTAGGATGGTTTCACACCATATTTGGTGTACTTGCGCTTGTAACTGCGTTTTATACTTTGCGCCATTACAAAGTGATATCTATGCAGCACCTGTCAGGGAAGCTTTATGTGTACATTACTATTTTTGTTGCTGGGTCGTCTTTGGCGATATACAACCAAGGCGGCTTTGGCATAGCGCACTGGTTGGGTGTGCTAACGCTGGTGGCAGTTTTTGGTGGTCTTGTCATGGAAAAATTCAAGCTGTTTGGTGGCTTCTCCAAGTATTTTCAGGCCTTGGGTTATACCAGTACGCTTTTATTCCATATGATACCCGCAATTACCGACTTTTTACGACGCCTACCGCTAGGGGACCCTTTTGTGGATTCGTTTGAAGACCCTCTTATTCTTAATTTCCATTTGGCATTTTTAATCATCTATCTGGTTGGAATAGTCTGGCAGATAAGATGGTTAAAGAACTCAAGCGATCAGTGAACAACACCACAGAGCTGCTAAGGAGTTAATGGCGATTACCGCATTAACTCCTTTTTTATAAGCGTCTAAATACCTTACTTAGTAGTACTTATTTTTAGCCTTTAAAAATCCCCTCCCAATATTCTTATCGCCCTAACTTTAGCCGGGCGGCGAGAAATGCTTTCTGAAAAATATATTGACATCAACACTGCCAATATGACAATGTTGCTAAGTAAACTATTCATCTCCACGTTGTGGCTATTAATTGCGCGCTTAAGAGCGCAAGTCATGTGGGATATAGTTGGCCAGTTTGGAGGCTCAATGAAAAAAAACATCACTAGATTATTTGTGGTACTGACGGCTCTGTTTGTCGCTGCTTTTTGGCAATTGTACTTTTCAGAAAGGCCACCGCTCACCATAGATCCGGCGATATTATCGGGAGACGGCAGCGCATTAAACTATTGTGAGCTTCCCCAATTAGGCGGTCTTGGAAAGCAAGCGGCCGACATACCCAAAGGAAATACACCTGGGTGCGGCTATGACCATTTTCCAATGCCAGTATTAACCGGGTGCACAGAGTCTCTTCCGCAGGGTGCTGATGATATTAGAGGCCTCTGGATAGGGGTGACGGGTAAAGTTGGGTATGTAGAGCGTGTAGAGCAGTGCGGTGCGCGCACAGTCATTACCTCTTCAGGGATTATTCATGATGGGGGTCCTAACCTTACCGCGGGCGAAAACTCTAATGACACCGAGGGTTCAGTATTGTTTGTCATTGACGATAAAGAATATTGTAACCGTACCTCGGCGAGCATGACATGGAATGACAAGGTCCTTGAGTTTAATGTCTTCGGTTTTGGTCCGATTGTGGTTAAACGCTACAAGAAGGGTCAGCAATTAGTTTGGGAATATGCCGATGGAAGCACGACCTATATGGATCGAATTTGCACATTGCCAGCAAATAAAATAATTCCTCAATCCCGCGGACCTCGCTACCAACTATTTTAGAGATGAAAGGTGATCGATGAAAATTTTTGTGATTGCAGCTTTAGTGGTTATTATCGCCTTAGGTTCATCAGCCTGGTTCAAGCGCACGGATATTTTGCTAGGCATTGTCAAATATAGGTTTGCCGCAACTGATATTGGTCCAAACCGTTCAATCCCATGGCAAAAAGGCCCGCTGGCCCCCAGTGACGACGGCGAGCAACCCCCCAATATTATTCTTATTGTAGCTGATGACTTAGGTTACAACGACATATCAACGTTTGGCGGCGGCCTCATTGAAACGCCAAACATTGATCAGCTGGCTGCCGAGGGGGCTCTATTTACCCAATCATATTCTGGTGCTAGCACCTGTGCGCCTTCCCGAGCAATGATGATGACCGGCCGATATCCTACCCGCACCGGGTTTGAATTTACCCCCACGCCGGCAGGCATGGGCAACGTAGTGAGCAGCATATCTCAACAAATGGATAACAATCTTCCACCTAGTTTTTATGATCAAGCCTTGGAAGCTACTCAGCCAGCCTATGAACTTAAGGGCTTGCCAGCAGAGGAGGTAACGGTTGCCGAAACGCTCAAAGCTAGCGGTTATTATACGGCGCATGTGGGTAAGTGGCACTTGGGCCGAGATAATGGCATGGCTGCGCATCAACAGGGTTTTGACGACAGCCTATTAATGTCCAGTGGCTTGTATCTTCCGGAAGACGACTCTAACGTTGTAAATGCAAAATTACCTTTTGATCCTATAGATCAGTTTCTTTGGGCGGCAATGACCTATGCTAATTCGTTCAATTCAGTGGATGCCGATAGATTCAAACCCAAGGGTTACTTAACGGACTATTGGACCGATGAGTCAGTTAATGTCATCAAAGCTAATAAAAATAGACCTTTTTTCCTCTATCTTGCCCATTGGGGGCCGCATACGCCGCTGCAAGCTACCCGCGAAGATTATGAGGCTGTGGGTGACATCAAGCCGCATCGAAAACGCGTATATGCCGGAATGGTTAGAGCGATTGATCGAAGTGTGGGGCGTATTTTGGATACGCTGGAAGAAGAGGGCCTGTCGGACAACACGATGGTCATCTTTACCAGTGATAACGGAGGTGCCGGGTACATTGGTATTCCTGAGGTCAATCAACCTTTCAGAGGTTGGAAGATCACCATGTTTGAGGGCGGCTTGCGCGTTCCTATGATGATTAAGTGGCCAAGTAAAATTGCTGCAGGTACTGTGGTTGAAACCCCTGTAGCTCACATTGATGTGATGCCCACAATTGCCGCAGCGGCGGGCGCCCGTCAACCCGCAGGTGTCGTTATAGACGGACTTGATACATTACCTTTGATGATAAACCAAGATGCGACTAACTGGACCCGGGAAACCTTATTTTGGCAAAATGGGCACTATCAGGTGGTACGTCATGGTGCCTGGAAATTGCAGGTCAATGATCGGCCCACGGATGGACTGCAACATTGGCTCTTTGATCTTGCGGCAGACCCAACTGAGCAAGACAATTTAGCTACCAGTCGACCTGATATTGTTAAACAGCTCAAGGATTTGCTGGCTGAGCATCGGGCAGAATCTGACGGCCCGCTTTATTTACCTTCAATACAAATGCCCGTGATGGTTGATAAAACCTTAGCAGAAGACTTTGTTGAGGGTGACGAATATATTTACACACCTAACTAAAGCGTCAGAGCGCAATTACGGTGTCAAAGACTGCTGGCACATGGTTATGCTAAAAGTGACCCCTTAGCCGCCACTTTGTCCGGTACGACCAAAGTAATACATCCATGGCCTGGAGCTGTCGATGATGGGCTGTCAGTTTATCGAGAGCTGAGTCAGAGACCCTTTGCGGTCATGGGGGAGTCCGCTGGTGGTTATTTTAGCTAGCGGTCGAGATTTACAATCCGTGTAAAGTTTTGGTCTCAAGATAATCTTCTAGCCCCATCATACCGCCTTCCCGACCATTTCCTGATTGTTTATAACCACCAAATGGGGAGCCATAATTGAAGCCGCCTCCATTGATGTGCACTGCACCGGCGCGCAGTTGGGCGGCAACACGTCTTGCCCGCTCCGGATTTCCAGTTTGTAAGTAGGCTGCAAGCCCATAAGGGGTATCATTGGCAATGGAAATAGCATTTTCCTCGCTGTCGAAAGGTATGATAACCAGCACAGGTCCAAAAATTTCCTCTTGAGCAATACGCATGCTATTTGATACATCGGCAAAAATAGTGGGTTTAACAAACCATCCCACACTGGCACCCTCTGGTTTTCCTAAACCGCCAGCTAAAAGGGTGGCACCCTCATCAATACCTACTCCTATCATAGTTTGTACTCGATCAAATTGGATCTTGTCGAATAGTGGGCCAATATGATCTCCTTCTTGTTCAGGATTGCCTACTTCGATGGCTAATGCGGCGCGTTTCGCAATTGCAAGAACCTCGTTATAGCAACTTCTCTCGACCAGAAGTCGAGTTGGTGCATCACAGGACTGCCCAGTGTTGTACATACACTCGTTAATAGAATCTGTTACTTGAGTTTCAAGATCACAATCCGCAAATACAAGGTTAGGGGATTTTCCACCAAGCTCTAATGTTACCCGTTTAATTGTTTCTGCGGCATCACGAGTAATTGATTTCCCTGCTCTGGTTGATCCTGTAAAAGACATCATTTGTACATCGGGATGCCTTGATAGAGCAGAGCCAACGGTAGGACCGTCGCCGTTAATGAGATTGAATACGCCAGGAGGGTATCCCGCTTCATGGATAATCTCTGCATAAAGCATGGCTGAGATAGGGGTATGTTCAGAGGGCTTCAGTACACAGGTGCAACCAGTCGCAAGCGCTGGAATAACTTTCAGCGCAATTTGGTTCATCGGCCAATTCCAGGGGGTAATCAGTCCACATACGCCAATAGGTTCATGTATAAGATGATCACCATTGGTCAGTACTGCATGATGATTAAAGCCCTCGAGTGCCTCAATGAATCCATTAAGATGACCGATGGCGGCATCAGCTTGGGCCTCGCGTGCCATAGTGATGGGTGCACCCATCTCCAATCGCATTGCTTGCGCCAAATCTTCTAACCGTCGTTCTGTGGCATCCTTGAGTTTATAAAGTAAGGCTAAACGCTCCTCTGCACTAGTTTTTGAAAACCGCTGAAAAGCTATTTTGGCGGCGGCTACGGCATTATCTACGTCATTAGCGTTACCCATAGCAACGGTTGCTATCTGTTTCTCGGTTGCAGGATTCAAAACGGGCATGGTTACGTCAGAAATTGGCGTATTCCATTGACCCCCGATATAAAATTTCTTGAGATTTTCCATATAATTTCTATCTCCCATTCAGCGCGCTTGTTGTATGGCTGTTTCGACTAAACCGCGGATTTCTTCCACACTTGCCTGTCGTGGATTGGTACTTGCTGCGCTATCTAGAATGGCTTTTTCCGCGATTCTTTGAGCACAATCTAATGGGACGTCAATATCGCGAAGGGATCTAGGAATGTTGATTTCATCCAAGATACGTTCAATTTCTGTAATAAATCCGGTAATAGAGTGGTCCTCTAGCCCCATCGCTTTTGCCATACGAGTCACATGTAGCTCCATTCCCGGTAAATTAAAGCGCAGTACAACAGGAAGGATGATGGCGTTCGTGAGACCGTGTTGTGTGTCAAATTCTGCGCCCACCATGTGTGAAATCGCATGCACCATACCTAGTCCTTTAATAAAGGCTATCCCCGCTAAGCAGGAACCCACGAGCATGCCACCTCGTGCAGCTATGTTGTTAGGTTCACGGACCGCAATAGGTAGCCATTTTGATACTAGCGTAAGTCCCTCAAGTGCAGCACCATCGCAAAGTGGATGAAATCCAGGTACCAGAAACGCCTCGATAGCGTGAACCATGGCGTCTGTCCCAGTCCAAGCGGTCAGTGTCGCTGGTAGACCAATAGTGAGCTCTGGATCTAAGAGTGCAAGAGATGGCTTAAGATCTGGGTGCCAAACACAAAATTTCATCCCCTTCTCTGCATGCGTTACCATTGCCGTGCTCTCAGTCTCAGCGCCTGTACCTGCCGTTGTTGGGATAGTAATAAGGATGGGAAAGGGCTGATCGGCGCCCATCGCAGGAACGGGTTGTTCAAATTCAAAATCCCATATATTAAAATCATTAGTTGCCGTGAGACAAATACACTTACCTCCATCCATCGCACTGCCACCGCCAATAGCAATTACACTGTCATGCTGGCCGTTAATAAACACCGAGCACCCTTGATTAATATCCTCGGCCACTGGGTTGGGAGAAATTCCACTGAAAAGGGCTGAATTAATAGAGGCTTTTGATAAATATGTTTGTAAATCGCCAATGAACGGTAGGTGATGACTGCCCTTATCTGTAACGATAAGTGGATTTGAGATACCCAATTTCTGACAATGATATCCAATCTCAGCCAAGCGGCCAGGCCCATAGGCTATGGGAACTGGAAAGGTCCAATCTTGCGGTTCAATCATTAAATTAGTTTCAGACATATTGTTCATTACGTATTACATCTCCCTTTCGCGTAAAGGAATAAAATTGGCGATCAAATTAAGTAATGTTCACTTTTTAATCATAATCATAATAATAATTTTTGATATACCACCAAATGAAGACGCCGCCTAATATCATCACGAAACCACAACTAACCGCAAGTAACATTTCTCCACTCATGGTCGTAACTCCGATTGGGATTAACTGTTTTTCCGAAGGGCATAGTGATAAGACTTGGCGTAAAAGCTGATCATTAATGCCGTAGTCAGTAAACCGATCACTATTATGGTGTTTGGCCAAACCAAGGTGCGGGCTACCGCTACTCTATTTTTGTCCTTCCCTGGTAGCCGATGTAAATACTCACGAAATAGTTTTGATTCTGTACTGAGTTATGCCAAACGTGACCCCTTGGCCGCGTCTTTGTCCGGTACTGCCAAAATAATACTGCCATCAGGTTGAGTGAAGCCGGTGACTAAACATTCAGACATCATTGGCCCAATTTGTTTTTTTGGGAAATTAACCACCGCAGAAATTTGTTTACCCACTAAATCTTCAGGGGTGTAATGGTCGGTAATTTGCGCAGAAGATTTTCGAATACCTATCTCCTCACCAAAATCTATGCTCATTTTAATGGCAGGTTTGCGGGCTTCCTTAAATATTTCCGCAGTAATAATTGTTCCAACCCTCAGGTCAACGCGCTCAAATTCTGTCCAATTCAAGTCATCCATAGTATGCCTCTCGCGCTCGATAAAAAATAAGTGTGTGAGTGTATTGTAAGGAACAAACAACCATGATGCTATTTAGTTGTACACTTCGTTTTTATCAGGAAATTACAGTGTTTAAGGGTACTATGAGTTCCCTTAGAGATGGCACTAAACCGGAGACTTAGATGAAAAATTCGATTGTTGCTGGAGCAACAGGGCTGGTAGGAAGTAATATTCTCAAACAACTAGCCGATCGCGGTGATAAACCAGTGGCTTTAGCTAGGCGACAGGTTGAAGATCTGCCCGCCAATGCTGAAATCCTAGAGATTGATTTTAAACAATTCCTGATTAATGGTGAGTTGCCTCACTGCAATCATTTTTATCTGTGTTTAGGAACGACCATTAAGACCGCAGGTAGCCGCATTGCCTTTAGAACGGTAGATTTTGACTATGCCTTTGCACTGGCCAAAAAAGCCAGAGAAGCCGGTGCAACAGGACTAAGTCTGGTTTCTTCTGTGGGCGCAGACGCGCACTCAAAAAACTTCTACTTGCGCACCAAAGGAGAGTTAGAAGAGGCGATAAAATCCCTAGGTTTTTCACGCATCAACATTTACCGTCCTAGCTTACTGATTGGGCAGAGGCAAGAGAAAAGACCTGCCGAAAGAGCCGGCCTGTTTTTGGCCACATTAATTGATCCACTGTTGATGGGTAGCTTTAGTCAGTATCGAAGCATACAGGCTAGTTTACTGGCCACAACGATGATAGATAATACTGATAAGGGAAGTGGCGTTAACTACTTTCACTTTAGAAATTTTAATACTAGCAGCCAAGGCTAATTACCTGATTGTATGCGTAGAATAAAAAATCAATTGGTGGCTTCCTAAAAGGTTTAAAGAAATATGTCCAAAAGTACCCTTCTTATTCTCGGTAATCAGCTGTTCTCTTTAGATATCATTCAGGCCGTAAGTGCCGACAATATCTTTATGGCAGAAGACCTTGGTCTTTGTACCTATGAGAAACACCATAAATTAAAAATACTGATGTTTTTAACCGCTATGCGGGAAAAACGCGATGAGTTACAGGCAGCTCATTGCACTGTTGAGTATCTGGATATCGAGCATCCGTCTTTTGATCAGTCCTATGAAGATAAGTTAGCTGATTACTTTGCCGTTAGCGGAACTAAGGAGCTGAAAGTCTTTGAAATTGAAGACAAAGATTTTGAGTCAAGAATTAGAGCCTTTGCAGAGCAGCAAAATGTAGTCTTGACCATTTTGCCGTCACCCATGTTTTTGCTGAATCGTGAGGAGTTTTTGGCTTTTAACGGTAAGTCTAAAACGCTCCGCATGGGGAATTTTTATAAAGAAGTCCGTAAAAAACTTAATTTATTGATGGATGAGCAACAAAAACCTCTGGGGGGTAAGTGGTCTTTTGATGAAGACAACCGCAAGAAAATACCCAAGGGGCTAACACTACCTGAGCAGTTCAAGCCTAAGGTGTCTAAATATGTAGAGATGTTAAAAACCGTCATCGAATCAAAATTCACAGATCATCCAGGGAAAATGGACGATGTTTGGATGCCATTAACTCGAAGTGATGCGCTTGAAAAGATTGACTACTTTTTAGCGATTAAATTTGAGAAATTTGGTATCTACGAAGATGCAATTTTGCAGAACGACACATTTATGTTTCATAGTGCATTAAGCCCTGCTCTAAATATGGGGTTAATTACGCCCACTGACATCATTGATAAAGTTTTAGCCTATACCGAGACACACGATATTCCATTGAACTCTGTAGAGGGTTTTCTTCGTCAAATTATTGGTTGGCGCGAGTTTATTCGAGGGGTTTATCAGCATCATGGCGAGATCCAGTCGCAGAGTAATTTTTTCAATTTTTCTGGATCTCTCAACCAGAGTTGGTATTCCGGTGAGACAGGCATACCGCCGCTAGATGATGCCATCAATTTCTCGGACCGATATGGGTACACGCACCATATTAATCGATTGATGGTTATTGCCAACCTTATGACTCTGTGCGAGGTACACCCAAAAGAGGTTTATCGTTGGTTTATGGAGATGTACGTAGATTCCTCTGAATGGGTAATGACCCCCAATGTTTTTGGCATGGGGACCTTTGCCGACGGCGGTATTTTTGCGACTAAGCCGTATATTTGTGGCTCAAATTATATTTTAAAAATGAGTGATTATAAGAAAGGCGAATGGTGCAATACCGTTGATGGGCTTTACTGGCGATTTGTTAGCCGTCATATGGGAGTGTTGAGAAATAATCCACGACTGTCGTTTATGCGTAAAACCCTTGAAAATATGGATCCACAACGCAAAGAATTAATTTTCTGCTGTGCGGAAGATTTCATTTCCAATCACTGCGGTTAATGAATTGTAATTAGTTTGAACTCAATCACATTCTGGTACTTGCTATATTAACGAATTGTTTTATAGTGTTCGCCGATTGAGCGTTCAAGATTTTCTGAGAGCTAAGGGTTTAGAATTTTGTCAGCAACTAGATTTAAAAAGTATTCTGCGCTGCTGCTGTTTATGGCGGTACTTTTTGTCGCCAATAATTTAGTTCACGAATCGACGCATGCATTTGAGCAAAACTTAGGTGCACAATCAGAATGCGATAGTTGTCATGTTTTTAAGGGTACGCTGGTTTCTTCTGCCAGTGACTTGCCTGCCGCTAGTTTTTTTATAGATCTGTTTTCCGAGGAGCCTCTTTTAGGGTCCTCACCTTCTCCATTCTCTCTCTACCTTTCTCGAGCACCACCTAAAGTTTAAATTTAATTTTACCTATTACACATTAAATTCAAATTTTTTAGGAGGTTCTTTCATGAACCCACGTATCTATGCTCCCGTTTTGGTGAGCGCTTTATTAAGTGTTAATGCACTTGCAAATGTTTTAGAAGAAGTGATCGTCACATCATCGTTGATCGATCAAACCTTAAGCGATATTGAAAATCCATTGCATGTGGTCAGTGGTGACGATATATCAGCTACGGCATCTCAAAGTCTAGGTGAATCATTAGATGGTCTGTTAGGGGTTTCGTCAGCGGACTATGGTTCAGGCGTTGGCCAACCGATTATCCGTGGTATGTCAGGCAATCGCGTTAAAATCCTCAACAATGGGATGGTTGTTAGAGATGTTGCCGGAATTGGTGTTGACCACGTTAACGATGTTGACTTAAATAACATACAACAAATTGAAATTGTCAGGGGTCCCTCTTCGCTACTTTATGCCAATGGCACTATCGGCGGCATCATTAATATTGTTGATAGCACTATTGCACGAGAAGATTTCGCAGAGTCAGAGTTAAAGCTTGGTCTGGAAGCGCAGTCGGTTAATGACGGTAATAGCCACAACCTTTCTTACCAAAATAATCTTGGCGGTTTGAATTTCAGTTTTGCGTACAAGGATTCTCAGTTCGATAATTTTGATGTTCCAACTGGCGCAATACTTCATGACGAAGACCATGAAGATGAGCACGAAGATGAGCACGAAGATGAGCACGAAGATGAGCACGATGATGATGAGCACGAAGAAGAAGAAGGGTTCCTGTCTAATTCTGATTTTGAGAACAAAGCACTTCGTTTGGGCGTTTCTAAAGCAGGCGATTGGGGCTACTTCGGCGTGTCTATCAACAGCGTTGAGAGCATCTATGGCATTCCGTTTCATGGCGATGACCATGGCGATGAACATGGAGAAGAGCACGAAGGAGAAGAGCACGAAGGAGAAGAGCACGAAGGAGAAGAGCACGAAGAAGATCACGAAGGAGAAGAGCATGAAGGAAAAGAGCATGAGGGAGAGCGAATTTTCTCTACGACTGACTCGGAAGTGGTCAATTTAGAAGGCGCATATATCGTCAGTAATAGTTGGTTGAAAAAGGTCAATTATTTCATCAGAGATACTGATTATTCGTTGACCGAGCAGCATGCTGAAGAAGAGCATGAAGGTGAGGAGCACGGCGATGAAGATCATGCAGAGGGACCAACAGTGTTCAGTAATGAATCTCGAGAATACGGCGCTATTTTCGACTTGTCCAATGATGACCTTCTGCAAAAAATATCACTCAATTTTGTCGACGAAGATATGTCCATTGTGGGAGAAGAGGCATTTATGAACCCAACGGTCAGCGAAGAAATGACTTTGGGATACTATCTGAGCAAACAGGTAGATTCGTTTCATCTTGACCTGGGCATACGACATGACCGCACAAGTCGAAAAGGCTCAGTGAGTCATGAAGAAGAGCATGAGGAAGAGCATCACGACGAGCATGAGGAAGAACAGCATGACGAAGAGATGGACTACTTCTCCAAAGATTATAATGCGACAAGCTTCGCGATGAGCCTCAGTAAAGATCTCAATGAAAACTTTGACTTGAACGTCAGTGCTGGAATGGTTGAAAGAACCCCGTCCGCTATGGAGTTGTTCATGAACGGCGCGCATCTGGCCACTGGTCGCTTGGAGATTGGTAATACTGATTTGGAATCTGAGCAATCGACAAACTTTGATGCAACCCTGTCTTATGAGAATGAAGGAGTTTTTGGAACGTTTACCTTGTTTAAAAACGATGTCGCTAATTATATCTATCTCCAAGACGAAACTGCAGAAGCGCACGACGAGCATGATGACGAAGATGATCATGGCGGCTTAATCAAGGCCAATTATTTGCAGCAGAATGCGCAATTTGTTGGCTATGAATTAGAGATGGGTACCGTTTTTGAACTGGGTGACGGCGACCTGACTTTGTCATTTGGTCGTGATTCAGTTTCTGGAGAGTTCCGTGATGATAGCAATATTCCTCGTATGACTCCTGATAGAAACATTTATGCGATTTCTTATGCTAAAAATAGTCTTGAGTTAAAGCTTGATTTAAAAGATGTCGGGTCCCAGAGAGATATTGGTACCAATGAAACGGTTACCAGTGGCTTTAACATGCTGAATTTTAATGCAGTTAAAAGCTTTACTTTCGGTAAAAAGCAGACTGCAACAGTGTCACTGTTTGCTAAAAACTTACTCGATGAAGTGGCCAGAAACCACTCGTCTTTCGTGAAAGACGAGGTTCCGTTGCCGGGGAGAAATCTCGGCATTAAAGTACAATTGTCGCTCTGATTAAGAGTACTTTATTGGTCTCGCGTTTTTGATGTTGGTTCAAAAACGCGAGACTGACCCCTATCTCTAGGGTCGGATGCGGCAATCCATGAGGTTCCATCTTTTACAATGATTTGTACATCACCATACTCAAACGAGTGCGGCTGAGTACGATAGCCTTTCTTGGCAAGGTCATTAATCACTCGGTCTGATAGTGGTCTGTCTATGCTGAATCCACTGTAGGTAATGAGGTCCGCCGGTACTAATTGGTGATGAAAACGCGTCGCACCAATAGCTTCCAATGGTGTCATGTTAAAGTCTAAAATATTGATAATTACCTGAAACACAGTGGTGAAAATAGTCGAACCACCCGGTGTACCCACAACCATCTCTACTTCGCCGTCCTTTAGTACAATAGTGGGTGACATCGATGACAGCATGCGCTTACCAGGTTGAATTTCGTTAGCTACATTGCCCACCACACCAAAAATATTAGGTACTCCAGGCTTTGCGCTAAAGTCGTCCATTTCATTATTCAGTAAAAATCCCGCTCCGCCCACCACCACTCCGCTGCCGTAATCCCAGTTGATCGTATAAGTGTTAGAGACAGCATTGCCCCACTGGTCAACAATAGAATAATGTGTGGTGTTGGGGGACTCTAGACCAGGGTTAATACTTTTTAAGCTCGATATAGTCTTAGGATTAACCTCAGCGGCCCGTTTACTGACATAGTTGTCGTTGATGAGTGCATTGATATCAATGTCGAAAAAATCCGGATCACCCAGATACTCAGCACGGTCAGCGAAAACGCGTTTTTCCATTTCAGCGATAAGATGAATATATTGGGCAGAATTATGATCGATATTTGCAAAATGCTCAGCGAGATAATCTTTCATTTTAAGTAGCTGAACAATCGCAAAACCGCCAGAACTTGGCGGTGGCGCAGATATTATTTCATAGTCACGCCAGTTAGCGCGTAGTGGTTCTCGCCAAACGGCTGAGTATTGGTCTAAGTCTTCGGCAGAAATTAGACCATTACTCCGTTTCATTTCCTCGACGATGAGAGCTGCGGTTTTTCCACGATAAAAATCATCAGCGCCAAACTCTGCGATCCGACCAAGGGTCTTTGCCAGCTCAGGTTGTTTGAAAACTTCACCACTAGCGATGTGGTTAAAGTATTCATTAAAGTTAGTTTTGCCGTCAAAACGATTTTTCATATTGTGAATACTGTTGACCAGAATAGGGGCCGGTATAAATCCGTTGGCGGCTAAATCTATGGCGGGTTGCATAACGTCTTTCCAAGGTAATTTACCGTATCGTTTGTGGGCTTTCCAAAATCCGGCCACGGTTCCGGGCACGCCAGCGGCTTGGCCTCCAATGAGGGTGATATTATCTATAACATCACCCTGCTCATTAAGGTACATGTCTTTGTGAGCCGTTAACGGTGCTGTCTCACGATAGTCCAAAAAAGCAATTTCATTACCCATTTTGATGGTCATAAATCCGCCGCCACCAATATTTCCGGCATCAATGAATGTGACCGCCAATGTAAATCCAGCCGCCACGGCTGCATCGACAGCATTACCGCCAGCATTCAGAATATTATGGCTGGCTTCAGCGCCATAGGTGTCTGACACGGCAATTGCAGCGGTTATAATTGCTGTGGGGCTATTTTTTTCACGGCTCATTGATTCAGGGTAAGAACTTTCGTTTCCGCAACCTTGAACGACGGTTAAAGTAAGTAATGCTAGGGCTAAATAAAATATCTTAAATTTCATTATGTTTTTTTCTCATAGGCTAGTGTCTGGGCTTAATTAGCTATTTATGCAAATTCAGATTTACGTTAAAAACTTTGGTCGCCACTCAGTCTTTGAATCATAGCGCAGCGACTCAGTTGAGTCATTATGCCGAATAATTTTATAGGTCTATAAGAAGCGGATCCGCTACGTACTTCGATTTTTTGTGTGGTTTTTAATATCGCGTTCGGGATGAGATAGATTCGGTTTAATAACCAGTATGAAAAATCAGGTAAAACCTTTATATTTTTGTGTCGTGTACGCGAAACGATTTTTCAGTAGTGAATACGGTTGGCTAGTTTTTATTTTTATCTGGGTATATACTACTTTCTGGAATATATTGCGCTTTCGTTACAATCATCACTTGTAAAGAAATGTGTGTAGTTTTGAAACGGGAGAGAAAAATGAAAACTAAAATAATCGGGAAGATGAGCATACTTTCATCTGCTATTACTTCGCTTCTATTGTTAGGGTCGGCTTTAGTCTATTCGCAAGAAGTTGTTCAGAGTGAGGAAGTTGTTGCTGAAAATGTACAGGCTGAGGCGGCTGCGGTCGACTCAGAATTTAGTAGTGTAGATGAGATCGTAGTTACAGGGTCGCGTTTGAAGCGATCGACTTATAGTAGTATCTCACCTTTACAGATAATTACTGCGGATATCTCTCGTGAGGCCGGTTTGGTCAACGCTGCTGATATTTTACAGACATCTACATCTGCTCAAGGGCAGCAAATTGATCTTACCTTTAGTGGATTCGTTTTAGATAATGGCCCTGGTTCTCGTACGATCAGTTTGAGAGGTTTGGGGTCGAGCAGAACTTTGGTTATGGTTAATGGCCGAAGAATGGCCCCCGGTGGCGCAGAGGGCGCTCCGTATGCACCTGACATTGGCCAGATTCCTGCAGGGCTTGTTCAGCAGTACGAGGTGCTGACAGATGGGGCATCTTCTGTCTATGGGTCAGATGCTATTGGTGGTGTTACTAACATCATCTTGAAGAAGGACTTTGATGGGCTGACCATTGAGGGAGGCGCTACTTCGCCAAAGTATGATGGCGGCGACAATCAGACATTAAGCCTAACTTGGGGTAAGAATTGGGATCGTGGTCTCGTTGGGTTTGGTCTTGACTATAACAATACCAACAAAGCAACCTACGGTAGCCGCCCTTGGATGTCAGAGTGTCGTAAGAACTACGAAATTGATACTGCAGGTAATTACCGCAGCCAAGACCTTTACTATGGTGAAACATATGGTATGAAAACTTCCGATTGTGTACCTAGTGGATTAGCACGAAGAGTGTTCATTCCTGGTATGGCAGTTGGAAGCATTTATTACACGCCTGGTGATAGTAACGGTGGCTGGAACAACTTTAGTGAGAGTGTTTCCCCCTACGGTAGTTTTGGTATAGACAGTGATGGCGATGGGATCGCTGATGTCTCATACTCAGAGTACTCATTGAATGGCACTGACTATGCCCAGAGTGGTTATTTAACACCTGACTATGAAACTACTTCTTTCATGGGCTTTGGCGAATATACTTTTGAGGGTGATGCTAACGTAACTGCTTACTTTGAGACTGTTTACGGCGATACGCAGTACGATCAGTTAGGTAGTCCTCCGCAACTTTTCCCTGATGTGCCTGCAAACAACCCTTACAATTTATGTAATCCTAACGCCGAGAATGGTGTTGATTGTGGTACAGCTCAAGACGGCCTTTGGACGAGTCCTGCGTATGTTGCTCAGTTCTCTAATCACTATACCAACCTGAACGGTTGTTATGGTCTTCCTCCGTCTGTTTGTAGTCCTGCTGCCTTTGGTCTTTTGAGTGGTCCTTTGGGTGCTATGGGTACGTTACCGATCGTTTCAGTTAAAAATGATCGCTCTGCGTCGGATGCTGCGTTTAAGAACTTGCGTTTCGTAGCTGGTTTGAGAGGCGATATGCCGTTCATGGATTTCGGCAGTTTATCCAACTTTTCGTTTGATACTTATGTTTCTTACTCAAAGTCAAAAGGTGAGTCTCATCGGTATGGTATTCGTGGAGACCGTTTAGATTTATCGTTGGGTAACTACTCAACTACCGATACTCCATGTGTCAATGATACAGGTGTAGCAATGGCAGATGACACTGCTACAGGTTGTGTAGCGGTAAATATGTTCGCGCCGTCTTTATATCCTGCAGATATCGTTGGTGAGTTTGCAACTCAGGCAGAGACTGATTACCTGTTTGACAGTCGCGATTTTGATACAGAGTATGAGCAGACAATTTTTTCTGCATCAATGACTGGTAACCTGTTTGAAATGCCAAGTGGTTCGGTGATGGGTGTTCTCGGATTGGAGTATCGTAAAGATGAAATTAACTCTATGCCGGATGCCGTGGCTAGAGATGGTCTGTTCTTTGGATATTTCTCTGATGGAGGAGCTGTTGGTAAGAAGGACATGACTGAGTTCTTTGTTGAGATTGAGGCTCCCTTACTTGCTAATAAGCCATTGGCTAAAGAGTTAACGCTTAATGTGTCTGCGCGACTCACTGATGATGAGATCTATGGTCAGAACACTACTGAATCTGTGAAAATTGGTTGGCGCCCAGTGAACTCTCTTCTAATACGTGGTACTTTCGGCACCGCATTTAGAGCTCCTAACTTGAGAGAGTTGTTCTTGGCTAATCAGACCGGCTTTAACACTATTGGCGATCCTTGTTATGTCCCAGAAGCTGCGATCGATGAGTTTACTGGCGATTACATTGCTGCTAATGACGAGAGAGAGTCATATGTCCTAGATAATTGTCGTTCGAATGGCGTGGATCCAACTCTTGCCCAGGGATTTGGTTCCTATAGTGTTGAGCAGGCGACAGGTGGTTCCTTAACCTTGGAACCTGAAACGTCAGAGTCTTGGACTCTTGGCTTCTCTTGGGAGCAGGAATTCAGCAACGAGTTTGAGTTTGGTGTTAGCTCGACCTATTACGAAGTGGACATTGATAACACTATTATTGAGCCGAGCGGCCAGTATATTGTTAACGACTGCTACAACAGCCTGACAGGTGCGAGTGCTTTCTGTAGCAGAATTACTCGTGATTTTTCAGATCCCACAGATCCTGTGATCACAATACTTGATAATGGATTCCTGAATCGTGATAACGAAAAAGCTCGTGGTCTAGACGTCAACGTTACTTTTTCTGATCAGATCGTTATCGCTGAAAAGCCATTTGAGTTAGATTGGGACATAACAGCGCACCGTTCCATTGAGCGTTCTACGCTATTTATTGACGACGAAGGCAACCGGGACTTTGAGAACTATGCCGAGGAGTGGGGCTTCCCAAGCTGGAAAGCAAACTCTACATTAAGGGTGAGATGGGATAACTGGAGAGTTCAACTTCGTAGCAACTTCATTGCTGCTGTGGACCAGGACCCAGCCGGTATCGATCCATTTAGTGATATCTTTGATTCAAATGGTACTGGAACCACTGGTGATACATGCCTAGGTGGGCAACAAGACCTCCTATGTCGAGATGTTGGCTTTGCCAAGGATTATCTGGTCCATTCTTTATCTTTGAACTATTCGGAAGATAATTGGAGTGCCACTGTTGGTGCGAGTAATCTTTTTGACAAAGCTCCGCCTCAGGTTGATGGAAGCGAAATCAGCTCTAAGAATAATGCGGCGATTGGATATGGCTACAACATGATGGGTCGCACTATATATGCTAACTTTGGTTATAAGTTCTAACTTTTCTCAGTTAGGGCAGGTATGACGATTAACCCCCTCAAAGAACTTGAGGGGGTTTTTTGGGTATAAGCCTAGTGATGGACCTAAATTTATTATAATGAGGATCTATATTGTGAGAAGAATTATTTATTGGCTCTCAGTGTTGTTAACGGCGGCACTGTCTTTCCCAGTGCTGTCCAGTCAAGTCGAACCCTATCCCCTAGAGTCTTGGGCAAAACGAGCCGATATGCAAAATGTTTCAATATCCCCGGATGGTAATCGTTTAGCTCTTTTAAAGATTGCTACTGACGAAGGAAATCCTATTTTAGAGATTTACGATACAAATGATCTTGCCGCTAGGCCGTTTAAAATGAATGCAGATCCCATGGAGATTATGGGTCTTAGTTGGGTCTCAGAAGACATAATCGTATTCACAGCTAGAGCTAAAGTTCGAGACAAAATTGATGGCTGGAACCAGGGTGTCTATGAAACGTCATTAGGATTACTGACTTTAAATAAAGACCCTAAAAAGAATAGCTGGAAAAAGATTAGTGAAAGTACAAAAGCACAGACAGGTGGGTTGAATATAGTGAGCTCACTACCATCGAAGCCGAATAAAATTTTAATTTCTGCTCGAAGCTCAAGTGGATCTTTAGACAAACTTAGACCTAGTGAGTATTTCGTTACATATTATGAATATGACATTAAAACAGGGCGACGCTCTCGGATTACTTCCTCGGCAGGGGAGGTGAGACGAATTTCTTTTGATAAGGATGCTGATCCCCAGTTTGGTAGCGGTTATGATGCTGCGACAGATGAATACCTGTACTACTATAGAGAGAAAGGATCTAGTAAGTGGGAGATAATTCATCGACTCCATAAGGCTAGCTTTGAAAGTTGGCGACCTATTGGTCTTGATCCAGAAGCTCCTGGTAATCTTCTCGTATCGGCTAATAATGGCAATGATACAACCGGTTTATGGTCATATAACCCAAAAACTCAAAAGCATGAGGAGCTTATCTATCGCCGTTCGGATGTAGACAGCTCCTATCGGTTTCACACTAATAGATTTACTAACGAAAATGAAGTTACAGCTGTCGCCTATCGTGATGGCCGAGACATTAAATATGAATGGTTTGATGCCGCAGAACAAGCCCTCTATGAGCAGATCAAAAGCTTAATTCCTTACGCCGATCGGATCAGTATTTATCGTACTCGTGATCCGCAGACTATGCTTATCAATAACCGTGGGCCTCGCGATCCTGGTACTGACTATTTACTCAAGGATGGGAAAATACAAGTCATTGGTTCGACCTACCCTCAGTTTTCAAGTGACCAACTTGCCGATGTCAAAGCGATCACTTACAAAGCGCGTGATGGTCGAGACATTCCTGGTTTTATTACTATACCCAACAGTAAGCCGCCATATCCACTGGTGGTTATGCCTCATGGTGGTCCATTTGTACGAGAGACTCCCATTTTTGATCCATGGGCTCAGTTGCTCGCAAATCGGGGTTTTATGGTTCTTCAACCACAGTATCGAGGGTCCAAAGGTTATGGGATGGATTTCTACACGACTGCATTTATTAATGGTGGCCAGGGTGGTTATCAGATGCAGGATGATAAGGATGACGGAGCGTTGTATCTGGCTGATCAAGGACTGGTCGACCCAGATAGAATGATGATGTTTGGCTGGTCCTATGGGGGTTATGCGGCGCTTATTGCAGCTTCTAGAACGCAACAGATCTACCAATGTGTCATAGCCGGGGCCTCGGTTCCAAACACAAATCAGCAAGTTAATTATTATCGAAATAATATGGATCCTGACAGTGCTGGAGGGATCGAGCAATTGGCGATGTGGGATGATAGTATTTCGCCGATAAAGGAAGTAGCAACGGTTAATATTCCTATGTTGATTGTTCATGGAACGGTTGATCAAAGGACGCCCCCTAAAGCTGCTAGAGAATATATCGCTGCTATGAAAGAAAGTGGTAAGGAGTTCAAGTCTGTATGGTTAGATGGGGCCGATCATTTTAGTAGGTCATTAACTTATAACCACAAATTGGATTTTTATACGGCCATGACAGATTACTTAGAGAACGACTGTTTTTCGAAGAGTCAATCTGTAGCCTCTAAGTAACTCATTGGTATTTAGTTGAGTAAAAAGCCGCCTTATGGGCGGCTTTTTATTGCTTGCTTGATTAGTAATTGTTTAGTTAGGCTAACCTAGAGTTAATTCTTTATATTAAGGGATACGCAGCCTGATCAGTTATCTATTTTTAATGAGCGCCATTTTATCGGAGGTTGCAGGAACACTCATGCCATGAAGGTGATACCGTTTTCGGTGGTCTATGCTAAATGGAGTTGTGTCGGAGTTTTTCTTATAGCTACAATGTCCCACGTTCTGTGCGGCGATATTTTTAAGTGGCCAGCTGTTTTGGGCTTGTTTTTAATTGTGGGTGGTGTGGTTTTGGTCAACACCTATAGCGGATCTCACACGTAAGACTAACGATGACTTAATTCCCCCGAGGCTTTAATATTTATGTCAGATGAAAAAACACCAAAAGGATGGTTTAGATCTACTCTGATTAAGCTCAATAATGTAATGACTGAGGATATGTCTGATTACGACCTCTAAAGACTTTTGCTGTAAAATGGCCTCCAAAGACTTATCGTAAAATGTATCCCTATGACCAACCTTTTGGACTCAGGAGAAAGTGGATTAAGCTCACGCTGTGCAAACTAAATATGGCGTTTTGTACGATAAAATAATGGCAGAAATGGGAGTGGATCGTGACGGATAAAAAAACTGGGACCGGGTGGTTTAAAGCTGCTTTGAGTAAACTAAATACTTTTGTGGCCGAGGATATGAGCGAGTACGATCCGGATCAGGATTATGATACGCGAGTAAAACTGCCCGAGTGGCAATTGGCCGCTCTGAAAAAGCGTAAGAAAGATCAGAATTGATGGAGCCGCTAGCGAACGGCTAGTCAGGATTAAAAATCACCACGTGACGGAGATCAAAGCGCACCGGTAACTCGTTACCCACCGGAATATCAATATGACTGTGTGTAAGGCAGGGAACTCGTTGGCCGTCTTTTAGCGCTAATTCATACAAATAGTTGGGCCCAAGAAACGACTTAGATACGATGGCCAACTTAGTATCTGAGTTTTCATCATAGGCAATGTCGTCCGGCCGAACAAGCAGCTTTACCGTGTTGCCTAAGTCTTCAGGTAGGGCATTTATCGATAAACTGCCGAGATTATTTCCGAGCAATCCTGCCGCATCAATACCGACATTAATAATAGTGCCCTTACCAATAAAGTCTGCTGCAAATAAACTTCCCGGCTTGTGATAAAGCTTATAGGGAGTGTCAATCTGTACAATTTTACCGGCATTGAGTAGCGCAATTTTGTCGGCCATTGCAAAGGCCTCATCCTGGTCGTGAGTAACAAGCAATGCAGTCACTTTATTTTTTTTCAGCAGGATACGAATTTCTGCCGCAAGCTGAGTTCTAAGCTCCGCATCAAGATTAGAGAATGGCTCATCTAGTAATAAAATTTGAGGGTTGGGCGCTAGCGCTCTTGCCAGTGCGACACGCTGCTGTTGTCCGCCAGATAATTCGTGTGGAAAGCGCTCTACAACGCTCACTAAACTAACTAGATCGAGCATCTCTAAAACTCGTTGAGTTTTTTCACTTGAGGATAATTTATTTAGGCCAAAGGCTATATTGTCACGCACATTCAAATGCGGGAACAATGCAAAGTCTTGAAAGACCATACCCACCGCCCGTTCTTCTGGTGCTTGGGTTTGTTGAGCGGTACTGATGTGCTCGCCATGTAAACTAATAGTGCCAGATGTCAGCGGCTCAAAGCCGGCAATGGCCCTGAGTAACGTAGTTTTGCCGCACCCTGAGGGACCCAGTAGACAACCAATTTCACCTTCAGCCAGTGAGAATGTCGCGTCAGAAACCGCTGCAAGCGCATCGTACTTAACAGTGACGTTGTCTAATATTAATTGCTTATTCATTGCTGAAGCGCTCGTTAAGGATACTTTTGGTAATGAGTAAAACCGGTAATAACCCTATTATAACAATTGCTAGAGCGGGTAGGGCAGCATCGACTAAACGCTCGTCAGAGGCTAACTCATAGGTGCGTACCGCCAAGGTATTGAAATTGAAAGGCCTTAGGATGAGTGTGGTGGGAAGTTCTTTTAAGACTTCGACAAAGACCAGTAACAGTGCAGTGAGTAGGCTAGTTCTCAATATGGGTAAATGGATGCGACTAAGCACTCGGCTTGGCGTCGCCCCCAGCGATCTGGCGGATTCGTCAATACTCGGTTTAATAGCCGTCAACCCAGAATCTACCGTGTTCAGCGCAACGGATAAAAAGCGAACAAGATAGGCAAATACTAGTAATCCAATAGTGCCACTGATTAGAAGACCGGTAGGATAGTCGAACCAGGTGGTACTTAAAAAGTCGATTTGGTTATCCAGCCAAGCAACAGGTATTAGTACTCCAACCGCAATAACAGTACCTGGTACGGCATAACCAAGGCTGGCAACTGCCACAGCCCCAAGCTCCATACGGGTGGCGAAGGCGCGCTTGGTATAGGCTAAAAATACGGCGACCATTAAGCAGCATATCGCGGCAATGGCCGCCAATGAGAAACTATTAAAAAGTAATCTAAAGAAGTCGCCATTAATGTTTTCTTGCCAGCCCACCGATGCCCAAATGGCTAGTTGCGTCGCCGGTAGAATAAACCCTAA
>Ga0302126_10000539_pt1 | contig 24184 bp, 15 predicted proteins | sample CB4_20m_MG_FD_203108 | JGI IMG/M metagenome (GOLD analysis project Ga0302126, IMG submission 203108) | Marine microbial communities from Western Arctic Ocean, Canada - CB4_20m | ecosystem: Environmental > Aquatic > Marine > Oceanic | place: Canada: Western Arctic Ocean | collected 2017-09-24 | reverse complement strand
GCGAGTGTCCAAACACGTGCACGTGCTTCGTAGCGCTCGTGAAGTCGAACCTACCCTTTTTGAATCCAGCCGGCGAAGATCTACCGCTTCCAGGCGTCGCTTTACAATCGCATTCGTCTCGTAATTTTATGACGTCTTCGCCTAAACTTTCGCTTCCGACGACTTTTTCAATGAACGGCGTGCCGTTATATAAATCTGGTAACGGGACAAAATGGCCGAACGTGACCAAAAATGAGACTTCATCGTTCCTAAATTTTTTCGGCAGAAAACTATCGAGAGATAATTTACCTAAAGATCGCCAAAACTCGTCCAACGTCGCCGGGTGCGAATTACGTTTATCTTTCGGATCACCGATCGCCGGTGGCCATATGCACGCGCCATCGAAATGTACTTCCATTTGCGTAAACGGTCTCGTCCCTCCTTTGAACGTTTCAGTATACCAACTTAACATCGGCGCTACGATAACTCTATTTTCTTTCTTCATCCCTAATTCGTTCGTCCCTTGGCTCGTAAAAATTGCGGGCGTGCACCTTACGCCGATCTCAGTGACTTTATTGATTATGTTCACAAACTTATCTACAGAATCGCCCATCTCCCCTCTCCCGGGCGACCATAACTCATGATTCCCTACGCAATAAAAAACTTCCTCGTACTTCTTCTTGAACAATCTCAACGCTTCGCATACTTTGTTCACGTCAGTCGCGACGTCGCCGGCGACGATTAAAATAGACCGTCTCTCCGGTTCTACACAATTATCGCACGTCCTAGTCACCCAGTCCCTGTTCACTTGCATGTCCGAATGTACATCCGACGTCGCGTATACGCGCCAATTCGTTTCCTCCGATTTGCTCGCCCTTATCACATTCGTCAAATCTTCAAAATCATCGCCAATCTCTTCCCCGTCGTGCGCAGCAGTACTCGGAGCACTACTAAACGCTCTTCTTCCTTGATCGTAATCGTGAAAGTGCGCGTGGTTCCTCCGTAAGGCTTCGAACGCGTACTTCAGTACTTCTTCCCTCGTCCTATTGTCCTCATACGGCACGTTCGGTTTCAAATACGGCATTACGTATAAACAATACCAATAAATATACGATATATATTTATATATATATATCAAACACGAGTGAGTGCGTGATATATCTCCGCTCAGGATGACGCCGAGCCGATACCGTCTTATTCACTTCCTGCTCAATCTGACTTTGACTGCAGATATCGAAACAGGGCGAGAAACAGTACGCACTGAAAGCTCAAATACAAACTAAGACAATAACTAACTCTCAAAACTCTCTCCCTTTCTCTCTCTCTCTATGTATATATATTTATATAATTCGATGTATGCGGTGCGTATGAACCAAACAACTGCCACGAAGAAGCGTTGAACAGGACGAAAGATACCTCGAAATTAGGAAATGCGTTTTCCAGAAAACGATATAAATTGAAACTTTAAATCTGAGGCGATATTTCGCCCAACGCACAGGAAAGAACGATTTATGAGAAACCTCTCTTTGTCTGCTATGATACGTGCAGTTTTTTCTGCGTGCTGAATCAAAGAACTTCTCGAACTTGAAGCGTTGGATGAAAAAAATGAAAGATTAGTATTTCTCGAAATTGGAAAATGCGTTTTCCAATTCAGAACAAGCGATATAAAATATGCGCTGTACAAACGCGATTTCACGAAAGAAGGATGTAAACGTCATAAAGAAATAACGAACTCTCTCTGATAAGATCGCGTATATATATATATACATACATCGTTTTCTTTCTCCTTGTTAAGTTGCGTGCAATGACGAGATTAAGAGCGTCGTTCAAGCTGTTGTTTTTGATAGTTTCGATCTCGTTAAGGAATTCGTTGGTCCATGTTTTTGCCGGCGTCGTCGTCGTCTGTGACAACGAGTTCATCGTTAAGAAACAGACAAAGTGCGCGAAGACCGGCGTCGTTGGAGGATCTGGAACCGAATTACGATTTCTTAAAGCGGATGAAGACGTAGTCGCGACGAGGCAATCGATCGATGATGACGATAATTCGCTTAAGGTTGGAATAGTCGAGATCCAGGTGCCCAGCGAGCGAGGCGAGTATCGTTTAGCAGTATTCGACGGTCAATCGAGGACTTATGAATCTTTGACGAAAGTTAGAGTACGCGATAGCGGTGATGGTGATGGTGATAGAGATGCGGTTTTCTTTGTCGAGACGGATAAGGCTTTGTATGCGCCCGGGCAGTTTGTAAGGATTCGAGTGCTCGGCGCGAACGCGACCGAAATTAGAGCTTTATCGATAGCGACGACGGTTAATGTTACGGTGAAGGATTCTTTAGATAGGTTGTTGTTTAAGCGAGACGATGTTGCGTTGGACGTTTTCGGTTTATGCGAATTCGAAGTTTCCGTTGCGAAAGAACAACCGCCGTTTGGACAATGGGTCGTATACGCATCGTCTGGAACTGCAAACGCGTTCGCATACTTCAACGTAGAAGAATACGTTTTACCATCGTTCGATATTAAGATAGAGTCAAATTCGGTATTCATTGCCGCGAAAGATGAGAACGATATCCTCGCAACCATATCTGCAAAATATACTTACGGGAAAAGCGTCGAAGGTTTAGCAAAAGTCATCTTGAAGAAGCCAGAGGCTTCGAATTCGAACTTTTATTCAGGCGGAGGCGGCGTTGCCGTTGGTGCTGCTGATGACGTACGTTTTGCTAATCCTTCGGAATTTCCAGGAGGAGGAACTACGAGCGGTTATTCGGACATTATCTTTGAATCTGATTGGATTGCGTTAAACTCGGATGGTTCGATTGATATTTCTTCTAAAATCACAAAGAACGTAATTGATTCTATATATGGAACAGAGATTATATTAATCGCGACCGTCGAAGAAACGGCTACAAAGGAAATTCGAAATTCATCTTCTATTACAATTCCTGTTATTCGCGAGGCGTTCTTCGATTCTCAAACAACCTCGACGCCTGCTATGAAACCTGGATTACCACTTTCGAAAACCGTTCAATTAAAAACGAATCTGCAGAACGTTTTCAAGAGCGCTAGTTCTAATGGTTCTGATTTCGGCACGCTCGACTTTAGTTTATACGTGAATTCAATGAACTCGTTCTCAAAAACGGCAAAATCAACAGTAATATCAGTGCCAGTTTCGTCATCTGGCAGAATTGAATTCGAAATAGACGTACCCGCAAATACTCAAAGTTGTTGTTCGTCTTACGCGGATGAGATTTCGTACGGTTCAGGGAAATGTTGCCTAAACAGCATGAACGTCCAGCTCGAGAAAAATGCCGCTTCGAGAGACGTTGTTAAAAGAATGCTCTCTGCAAGTAGCGCAACGATTGACGTCAATGCTCTGACAACGTCTCAACTGGACGCAATGATCCCATACTTGTCGGTATATTTCTCGAGAGACGTCGAGTCTGCAAAAGCTTCGCTTGAGGTCGTGATATCCGATGAGAAATGTGAAAGTAATACTACTTGCGGCTTTAAAATCGCTTCAACGAAAAGTAACGTAATATTCGCATTTGCTGTCGTGGACTCCGAGGGCTTAGGTCGTGGCGTCCTTGAATCTGGAACGATATCATTTTCTTCCTCAGAGGTATCTAAGACGGTTTCGATGTCGTATAGTTCTATAGCCTCTACATCGAGCGCACGATGCTCGATCGTCGTTTGGTTAATAAGCGGAAGTGTTTACGGCGAATCTTATCTCTCGGGCACGACTTCACAGATTATTTCTGTTCCTGGAACAGCCGTTTCTCTCGCCGCGGCTTCATTCGCTTATGATATTGGACTTAATATGAACGTTTCAGAAACGAATACAGTGACCACGGGTACTAGCACTGAATTATATGTTTCTGGTGCTCCGAATGGCTCGAGAGCGTATATTTTAGCGATTGATGAAGCGGTAATTGTTCAAAGCGCTGGTAATACATCTGCGATTGATGCAACCGATTTTCTTTCTAAAATTTATGACTCGAGAATGAATTTAGTTGGTTCGGATGCGAAAACATGGCCGTGTGCTGATATGTTCGTGAAGAAAGACATAAGTCTCGATCGCGTGACGATAATATCCAGCGCCGAGCTCCCAAGCTATTGCGACCCGAGTAATATTTGGGGCGGATTTGGGGTCGTGAATGATATGATGTTTGGCGTTGGCGTTGGCATGGCTGAAAATTCTCTCGCCGCGGTAGCTCCCCAAGGCGGCGAAAATATGAAAACTTCAACGAGTAGCTCCGAGACTGCTTCTGCGTCTGCGGTCAGAACGCTCTTCCCCGAAACTTGGTTATGGGACTATTCAGATACTGGCTTGTTTGAAACGAAAGCTCCGGACTCAATTACTACGTGGTCAATAACCGCTTTCACTTCTCATCCCACGAATGGTATCTCAATTTTGAAGAACGCTTCAAAATTGACCGTGTTTCGTGAGTTTTTCATATCTCCCAAACTTCCATATTCTATAACAAGAGGTGAGACAGTTGAAGTCATTCTTGGCGTATTTAACTATTTGAAAGAAGATGATTTGTCGGTAACTATTACGACTGAAGATGTTTCAAATATTGCGTCGCCAGTCAAACTTGGAGACTCGGTCACGATCAACGTGCCTAAAAACAGTGCAGGCTCCTCATCTTTTATCATATCTCCTTCTAAACTGGGAACTATGGTATTGCGATTTGCGGCCGAAGCAACAAGTTCGGATAATAATGAATTTGCTGACGCAGTTGAACGTTCGATACAAGTTAATCCTGAAGGAGTTTTTAAATCAAAAACCGTCTCGAAAGTGTTTCGACGAAGTACTACGGAAGCGTCGGCATCAGAAGCGTTCGTGCTCTCTGCGTTTCCAGAAGGCATTTCATCAAACGCGATCATGGACACATTTTCGAGTTACGTTTCTGTAATTGGAGATATAATGGGACCATCGATTCAAAACGTTAATAAGTTCGTTCAAATCCCAATGGGCTGCGGCGAGCAAAATCTATTGCTTCTCGCCCCGAATGTATACGTTGCTGAGTACTTGAACTCTGCGAATAAGTTGACGCCTGCTCTTACAAAAGAACTCTCGAACAACGTCATTAGTGGTTATTCGCGAGAGCTTACGTATTTCCATTCTTCCGGTGGTGTTTCAGCATTCGGACCGCAAAGCGATAAGTCGGCTAGTTTATGGCTAACAGCTTTTTGTTCGAGAGTTTTCGCGGCTGCGAAAAGAGCGAGTGATTCTAATATCTTGGTTGGTGTGGGAATAGATCAGAATGTGTTGAACGGCGCTGTTAATTTTATGATGTCGACGCAATCGTCGAGCTCAGGTGAATTCTTTGAACCGGGAGTAGTTTTACACTCTGAAATGCAATCTGGAACGAATGGTGACGGATTCGTGCTGACCTCGTATGTCGCTCTTTGTTTAATTGAAACGATGGAATCGCTCGAGGACGCGTCGACGAAAACTAACGCGCAAAATTCTATAACTCGCGCTTTGAGGTACGTGTCTCAATCATTGGACGAGGGAAAAAAATCCTCTGCACTCGCGAACGAAAAGACGGCAGTATACTCCGTGATAGTTTCTGTTTACGCGCTTGTATCTGTGTGTGCGGAAGATTCATTTAATGCATATTGCGATTTAGCAACGACGTGGATTCGTACTGTTATTGAGAAAATTGGAAATAACGAAATCGACGGAGCAGTTTCGTACGGTGGAACGGGGTCGAGCAATGCCTTGAAGATTGAAACGACCGCGTACGTCGTTTTAATTTACACAAAGATGCGCGACTCTGGGAATAACTTTTGCTATTCGGCTTTAAAGTACCTTCTTCAAAAGCGAAATGAGTTTGGAGGATATGGTTCAACGCAAGATACCGTTGTCGCTTTAGAGGCTCTTTCTCAATATGCGAAACTTACACGAGAGGCAAGTAGCTCTGGTTCAGGCTTAACGGTTACGTTTCCTAATGAAATTGGTTCGCCTTCGTTTACTGTCAACGCTTCAAATTTCGATACGTTCAATACGAAACAAATCATTCAAAGAGGCGACTCTTTCAGTGGTAAAACGAACGTTTCCGGTACGGCATCTGGAGGAGGAGTTGCCGTAGCTTCTTTTATCGTCAGATGGTACGAGCAAGTAGACGAGACCGAAGATACATCTGGAGGTATTTTTACCATTCTCATCACGACAAACGTCGTGGTTGAAAAAACAAGCGGAAGTTCGCGTCGAAGAAGAAGAGTTTTATTAGACTCTTCTAAAAGTTCAGTAGAAGACGCGGAACTTTTGCAATTGAAAACTTGTGTAACAGGTGATGATAAGCAAGGAATGGCTTTACTGGAAATACCTTCATTCTCAGGATTTGCGCCGGTCGAGTCTTCGATTAAGAATCTAGATCCGGAAAAAATTTACATCAAGCGCGCGGAAGTTAATCCAACGACGAATTCGGTCTCGCTGTATATCGAATCATTCCCGAAGAATAAAAAGCTATGCGTTACGTTTGATCTACGCAGAGTCGCCGATGTTCAAAATGTGAAAGACGTCTCGGGGGCTCGGGTCTCATATTACTATAACCAAAACGTGTATAAAAATACGGTCATGAAATCAACAGATCTTAACGTCGGGAGATTTCCGAACACCGGTATTTCTCTCGAACCTTCGAGCGGTCGTGTGTTACGAGTGTCAGTGCTCTTAACGTGCGTGTGTATTTTTAGTAGTGTATTCTCTTTTTAATAACAAACAACTATAATATCGCTGTGTGCTAATAATAATAATCATAATAATAATCTCTCTCTTTTCTCTCTCTCTCTCTCTCTCTCTTCTCATTCAAGTTCGCCGCGCGTGAAAACGCAAGTTTCGCCGAGGTTAGACGCTTGTTTCTTGTTTCCAACGTTTTTAACTACACGTATTTCAAAACTTGATATTATTGGCAGGCGCGTAAATGCGAGCCGATGGTACAATCTTGAACTCTTCGTCGCTCGAGTAGGCACTGGCATCCTCTTCTTTTCCTTTTCCTTTTTCCTTTCCTTTTCCTTCTTCTTCATCCGCCTCCTCGTCCTCTGCTGACGGTGGTGAGCAAGCGGCACAAATCGATTTATCATAAATCCATTCGCCCCACTTGAACGTCTGCTTCCTCGCCTTGATGGACTCTGGCGTTCCTCCGACTTTTTCCCATACCAAATAATCGTGCACGTTATCAAAGCCATTATCGCGCGCGATGCGAATGACTTGATGTGTGGGCGACAAACCGGCTTTCTTTCTGCACGGACCACAGTTGCAGCACGACTTACATCCTTCACCGCAACTTTTTCTGCACTTTGGGCACTCCCAAACGCCGCTCGCGACTGCCAAATCAATATCTTCGCCGTGTCTATTCCTTAAACACATGCCGCAAAACTGCACCGGTCTCGGCGCTTCGTTCTGACACTCATACGATTGACACTCCACGTGCGTCTCGACTGTCTTCTGCCTACACCAATGACACGTCGTCCCTTTCTCGGAGTCATACACTCTCCCGCCTACGGAGTAAACGGCCGAAGTCCTTTGACGCTTACCGCCTCTCTCGAGCGCCAAAGAAGAACTCGCACTCTTCCCCTTCACGACTGCCCCGCCGCGTAATTGCTTACTATTGCTCTCATTCATACTCGAATCTTCGTTATAGTTCATTTTCTTCACGATCCTATTCGTTCGCCTGAGCTCTGATTCCGGTATCACGACCATCTTCTTCGCCGTTTTCTATACAAAATATGTAATAATATCAATGGACGGCCATCGCAATCAGTTCGTGTAGATATAAAAAATCTACCGGATCTATCGGATCGATCGCGCATTAGAGAGAGAAAACAAAACAAAACAAAACAAATCGAAACGAATCAAACCAAGATCGGCCTCGAGCGAAAGAGCGCGAGCGCTTGCGTGGAACGTGATTTTAAAACGAACGAACCTTCTGCGGCGTCTTCAGCGTCGGAAATGGACTCGATATTTGCTCGAGACCCATCTCTCGCATTCTTTCCATGTTCTTCGCGATTCTTCGTTCGCGCTCGAGCTCGAACGCGTTCGTGGTCAGCCGCACATCGAGACTTTCTCCCGCGCACTTCTTCGCCCGGTTCATTTCTTGATCGAACGATGATCGAGAAGTTACGTGACGTTCAAATTAGCGCGGATTTTATGAAAGTTTGACATGGCCGGGAAACTTTTTTGTATCTAAATTTGCGCGGGAAACTTTTTGCGAGTACATCGACATTCGTCGCGAGCTCGATTGATGATGAAATCGAACGAGACCACTTGGATTCGATTTGACTCGACTCGCTCTCGATTTCGTTCTCTGAACAGATTTCTTGATACGAACTCGTTCGATCGTAATCGTGAACGATGAGTAGTACGTCGTGCTCTCTTTCACGTTCTCAAAATTGTGTTTCCTGAATGTGTGCGTTTTGCCCATTTCGCTTCATTGAAAGAATACGCGGTAAATAATAAATTGATTCGATTGAAATTGTCAATCGAGCGACGATCATCTGACCCGGTAAAGCAGAAGAAGAAGAAGAAGAAGAAGAAGAAGAAGAAGAAATTGTTGTCGTAGGAAAGAAATGGTCAAAGGCCCGTTTCGATCGTCCATAGGCGTTGGAAGAGCTGAACCAGAATGGGCGGTTTTGAACAAATGCTCGGAAGAATGTGGGAGCGATAACGAGCATAAAAAAGGGTCTTCATTGGAGCAACCGAAACAGCTCACGAAAGAACAGTTGTCCGGGGATTGCTCGAAATTCATAGCGGATGATTTCGAGTTCGATTTATTGATCGTTGGATGTGGATTAAGTGGTTCAGTCATCGCCGAAAGGTGTTCAAAAGAGCTTAAGATGAGTTCGTTGATTATTGATAAAAGAGATCACGTGGGCGGGAACTGTTACGATTTCGTGGACGAGAACGGAATCAGGTGCTCGAAGTATGGCGCACATTTGTTCCATACGAATTACGAGAGAGTGTGGGAGTACGTGAAAGAGTTCTCGGAGTGGATTCCGTTCGATCATCGCGTGAAAGGGAGAGTCGAGGATAGCGAGAAACGGTTGCGATTAGTTCCGATCCCGCCGACGAGGGAAACCGTGAACGAGTTGTTCAACGCGAACGTGAATACGGATGAAGAGATGCAGAAGTGGTACGATGAGCAAAGAATTGTGCCGAGTTCGGAGGATAAGGAGCCTAGGAACGGGGAAGAGGCTGCTTTGTCCAGAGTAGGGCCGCTTTTATACGAAGCCGTGTTTAAGCATTATACAAAGAAACAATGGGATAAGTATCCAGAAGAGCTCGACGCGAGTGTTTTGTTACGATTACCGTGTCGAACGACGACTGATGATCGATATTTTTCAGATCCATGGCAAGCTTTGCCAAAGAGAGGGTATACGCGGATATTTGAAAACATGTTATTGGACGATCCGAACATTCAAATTCGTTTAAATTGTGATTTTTTCCAACTGAAGAAGGAAGGGAAGTTACCGAAACATAAATTAGTCGTATTTACTGGGCAAATAGATGCTTATTATGCTTCGTTAGGTATGCCAAAGCTCGAATATCGTTCGTTAGAGTTTGAAAACACGTATATCGAAGATCCAGAGGATGGCTACTTCCAAGAAGCGATGGTCGTGAACTATCCCTCGGCGTCGGTTCCGTTTACTCGAATCGTGGAATATAAACACACGCCTAACCAACCGTCGAATGTTCCACTCCCAAAAGGAACCTTAATTGCAAAGGAATACTCGACAGATATTGGTGAACCTTATTATCCAGTGCCTAACCCGGATAATCGCGCTTTGTACGAGAAATACGCCGCCTTGGCCGAAAAAGAGGAAGGTGTATGTTTCGTAGGTCGATTAGCGAGCTATAAATATTTCAACATGGATCAGGCGATTCTAAACGCGTTGGAAATGTACGATAACATGAAAGAAAATGGCGTATTAGAGCCAAAACGAAAGCCGGAGGATTTTGGGCCAGGTGATGGTCCGAAATAATTATCAATAGACAAGTTTATTTTATACTTTTTAATTAATAGAATGTGTGATATTTATATTACGTATATTTGAGGCGAATAAGTACGAGATGGTCGAAGCTAGATGGCACGGAAAACCGCGAATGGTTCGTCTATGCGATCATGATAAAGAGAAATACGAGGTTCGGATTCGCCTCGTATTATATTATAAAACAACGTTTTTCACAACGCATACGCACGCTCACTCAAAGGTTCGGAATGAGGAACAAAAGACCGACCAAAATGACCGAAACGATCAAACCACCGATTGCAGTTTTCATTTCATCCCTGGACTTCAAAGCAAATCGTCTCTCGCCACACGCTGGGCATTTCTTCTCTTCCGCCCACGGCCCTTTCGTGCCGTCGTATACGTACCCGCACCCTTGACAGACCCATATTTGCCCATCCACCGTCGCGTTCGGGTTCGCCGCAAGAGTATCCGCGGACGGTCGCGACCCCTTTTCCGGTTTCGCCATAGCTAAAACGATCCTACTCCTGTCCATCGTCGTCGCCGTCTTAAATCTAGCCTGAGACAAAAAGTTCTTGCGAACCTTCGCGTAGTAATTCGAGCGCCGCGGGCAACGCGTTAATACTTTAATCTCCAATCAAACACAGTACATGGAACAAAAAACAGATCTTTGATTCGACACCGCGCGTCGTTCGCTCGAAACTTGTTCGCTCGAGACACACTCAAAACAACAACGAAACCGTTCCTAGCTTTGAATGTCCATCCTTCGCAAGTTTCACTCGTCTCACTCTTTAAATAACGAGCTCGGGCGCGAAGAACCAAGTTTTGGATTTCGTTATCCGGATACAAAACGTCACTTTAGTAAGGAAACAAGCGAATATATTTTATGTTCTCAAGCAGAGCCAAGAGCGGACGAAAGTAAACATGCGCAGTGCACTGCAAAAGATGAGAAAGCGCTGAGAATGCAAACCTTTTTGTTCTCCAAAGTAACTCGAGGTCTCGCAATCGATCGATGCGTGAGAGATGAAACTGACATCTTGTTTTTTCTCAGTAAATAAACGCACTTAAAGCGGTTTTTATGAAGAAGAAGAAGACGCATCAGAAGTTGTTCTCTCGTTTTTCGAAAATGTTTTCGAAGAATTTCCCCGTACGAGTACCCTAGTACTAATAAGTAGAACGGTGCTGATACGTAGTACGCTTTTTGAGGCTTTGTCGAGGCGAATACAGAGCGATAGTTCTTCGCCAGTCAATTCCTGGAACACGGCCGATGCGTGCGCTCTCTGCGAGCGAGAGCGTTTTTAGCGAGTCGAACGAACATCTCTTGAACGCCTTTGGAAGTTTTCGCGTTAGCTTCGCAGACGAACGATTTCGTTCGTCCATCATCGGCATCGTCGGCATGGACTTCGGTAGAAGCAGGTTCGGGACCGTTTCTGAGACGATCGCTGTCTCGAAGTTCGAGAAGGCGTTCGAAGCGTTCGCGAAGGAGCGAGTGCGAGCGGTCGTTCCCTTCGTCTTTGGTAGAAAAACGGGCGCCATCGATTTCGTTGATTTTGTTCTCGATTTTGTTCTCGGTGTCGTGAATGCATATGCAGACGCAGCTCGGCACGCGCGTTGCTTTACGTCGTGAATCAGCGCGTTTGATCTCTTCGAACCATTTCGTTTCAATCGTTTCGAAAGAAATTTCCGCCGAGCGCTTTGAGCATACGAGGAGAAATCCATCGACGTCTCGACCGACGCTATCGTACGTTGCATACCGAGCGTCTTGGTATAAATCGCTTCCGGAGAAATCTGTCACGCATACTTCGATTTGATGATTTTGTTTCGATGAAGTACTACTTCGTGATTCTTCATCGTTCGGTATGCGCTTCGCGGCGTAGTCCATCGCGACCGTTTTCGCCGGTTTCCTGAATGGTTCCGTTGCTTCAGTCTTTGATGATGATGACGTATTCCTCGTAGGAGATCGATTAGTACAGAACGACGTCACTAAAGCGGACTTTCCTGTACCTACGTCACCAATAACGCATATGTGCACGCGCTTGGTTACCTTTTTCAATGGCATATTTCACGAACGACGAATATTTTTTGATGCTATTTATATCTCTACTGCGACTGGTCAACAATTTTTTCTCTCCCCTCGATATCCCATCTTTCTTCCATGTCGCGGAATGATTTTTGATGCTATTTATATCTCTACAGCGGCGGTCAACAATTTTTTCTCTCTCCTCGATATCCCATCTTTCTTCCAGGTCGCGGATAGCCTCAATCCTGACCCAAAGTCTTGACCAACGGAATATACCCCGGTCATGATCGCTACAACTGCGATCCACTCGGCCGATGCCAAAATCCTATAATTTCGATCGAACCCACCTCGCGGGCCCATACGAACGAACACGAAAATCATCATCGCGAGACTACCAATCAAACAACTAACAAATTTAATGACCAAATGTTTCCTTCTATGTTTCTTCGATCGCAAAAAATCCGACTCTTCCTCTTCGTCTAAGTCACCCTCTACGTCTAAATCGAAGTTCTTCCACATTTGAAACGAAACCGTTAAAACCCACAACAAAGCTCCCAATAAAAACGTAAAAGCGGCGAACCCGTGCAAGTACACGTTCTCGTTCTTCTGCACCGAAGCTATTCCTCCTAACCCGAACGCGGTAACGCAGCCGACGTACTTCCCGTACCTCGCAAACTTCGTCCATCGCCGTCGTTCGCTCGGCAAATCGAAGAACTTATTCAAGAACCTCTCTTCGACGAACGCGAACGCGAACAAAAGCGCCGCCGCGACGTTTAAGAAAAATCTCGATATGAAATTCTGCGGTTCTCCACAAAACGTATCGGATATTATCGGTACGTCGTAAATCGTATCCTTCTTCGCGCTCGCGATTGCATAACAGGCCAGGATTGTTATTCCCACGAATGCGACGGCTGCATTGATAATGTCCTGTGCTCGAACCTTTTTAATTTTCACCGAATCGTCGTGAGTATATCACATGATTAAGAGAAGAACAACGAGAACGATCAGTTTTAATAATCAATCGAATCGTCGCATTTGTATTTCAGAGCTTTAAAGAAGAACGAAGAACGAAGAAGAAGAAGAAGAATCCATCGTATCAGTGTTTATAGAAAAAAGTCAAAAAGTTCATCGCGACGAGTAATAAATAAATGAACACAAACGAACATCTCGTTCGCTTTCGAGCTCGTCCACGCACGTTTAAGAGAAGGTCGTAGTTCGGTGTAACAGATCTCGATCGTGTTTGCGCGAGCATCGTTGGTCCTGAGATTGTATCCGCGCACAAGATAAAGTGTGGCATGTTTCAAAAGTAGTCAAGTAGGTGATTCCAAAAGAAGGTTTTGATTGGAGCGCGAGAAAGCGCGCGAGAGAATAAACCGATTGGCTCGCTTTTGTTAAATATGCGCCGCGCGCTAATAATGATACTAATAGTACTGATGATGATGATGTGTTGAAATCAGTTACCAGGTTTCGATTGAGCGTTGCGAACGTAACCGGCATCGGAATCTCTGAAGCCCATATACCTACCTAAATAGACGTCGCGTAAAAGACCTCTTAAAGTGCTCGGGTAAAACGGTTTCGATAGGGTTCCATCCATGCCAGCTATTTGAATCGCGGCGACGTGTTCGGGGCCGACGTTTGCGCTTAAGCCGACGATGAGAGCTATCGGAGGAGGTTCTTTTTTCGATTCACCTGATTCGAAACGTTTTCTGGCCTCGAGTTCGAGCTCTCTGATGGAAACCGTGGCCTCGGTGCCGCTCATTACGGGCATCATTTGGTCCATTAAAATGACGTCGTACGGGGGCGTTTTACCTTCGATGACTCTTCTATATGCATCGACTGCGATTTTTCCGTTATCGGCGATGTGTGTGGTGACGTTACATGCAGACATCGATACAGTTGCGACTTTTTGATTCATCAAGTTATCTTCGACGAGCAAGACGCGCATTGAACTAATGTCCAAATCCCAATCCGCTTCGTGCTTTAGAGAATCTTTCGGAGGGACTTTCTTCTTTTGCGGGACAACTTTTAAACCTTCGGGAACTTCTGAACGTTCACGTCCTGTGTCGTTTTCGGAATCTGAATCGATGCCAAGCATATTTCCTGATGATATCTTTTTCATTTGAGTCGAATCTAAATCGAAACTGTTTCTTTTATATATGCCTGGAGCGTCTTCCGCCGAGAGTATCGACGTGTTGAAATTAACCTTTGAAGAATCTTCTTCTTGAGAAATACCAGTCAAACGTCGGACGATTTTGAAAAATTCTCCGGGTCTTACTGGCGTCATGCACGTTTCACGACGTTCTGCGGAATTCAAAAATTCTTCTAAATCTTTCTCCGATACACTCGTGTCTCGGCCATCCGCGCTATTCGCAATGGACTCAAAACGTCCTTTGTTAATGTTTATGAGCTGCGTCGGCGATCCGAATATACACATCGAGAGATTAATATCAATGAAATCGGCGATATTTTCTACTAATGTCTCCATATAGGTAAACAAAACTGGCTTAATCGTTGGAGAATTTTCAAACCTGTGTAGCTCTTGCATGGCTTTGTTAATTCGGTCTTGCGGAGCATAAATTGGACTAACGTCGAGAGTCAGGACATTGTAATTTTCAATGCCGTAGCAGGCCAATAGATTCAAGAGGAAGTTTCTTCGTGGGCCATGGTTTTCGCACACGATATATAACAAATCTTTCGGAAGCTGCGTGAGTACTTCTTCGCCCGAAGTAGAAGAAGAATACGTTCCATTATCGCCTTGTTTCGTTCTCTTGAAAGGAACGGCAATCGTGAACGTCGTTCCAAATCCTTCCTTTGAATTAAAGGTCACGGTACCGCCCATGCATTCGATGATCGCGCGCGTAATAGATAGACCTAAACCAGTGCCTTGTTTGCGCATTTCCGAATCGTTCGTAGGTTGTGAAAATGGCACAAATACTGTACTTTGCTTCTTTACTGGAATACCTACGCCGTTATCTTTCACGCGAAACTCGATGAATAATTCAGACTGTTCCATGCGGCCCTCAACGGCGATGTTCACCATACCACGTCGATTAAGTTCATCTTCGTTCGCAGAATATTTGATAGCATTATCGACAATGTTTACGAGGCATTGGCGTATGCGGTAATAATCTCCAACGATCGTTTCACAAAATAACTCTGGCGGTTTGATTTCAAAAAAAACGTCCACGCCACGTTTAAAGCTCGTCGATCCTTGCTGAGAAATATCCATCGTTTGAGAGATCAAATGCTCCAAAGTGAATGCGTCTTCGGAGAGGTCTAATCCATGCTGCGCGGATTTGTTCGTTTTCCCTTTCCGGTTGAATTTTGCGTAATCGAGAACTTGATTTATCAAACCAAGCAACGCTTCTGCCGACGTCAACGAATTCTTAATGAGCTCTCCTGAGAAATTATCCATGCTCCCGTTCTCAACAGCCAAGGTGTTGAAACCGATCACAGAGTTGAGCGGCATGCGCAATTCGTGCGTAATGTTGAAGAAAAACTCGCGCTGAAACTCGGTCAACAATTGTAGCTCCTCCATTTCATCTTTCGCTTTTCCATCGATGACTCGAATATTTCCTTGACAAAGTAAATATGAATACGCCGATTTCGTACAAACATCGGCGACTAAATACCACTCGTGCTCGTTTTGCGAAGAAATGAAATCGAACTCTTTTGCTAGAAAAACTGCCGGAAACGAGCTCCAGCACACCGATTGCACGAGTCCAAGCATTAAGAACCTCAATCGATCGTCCTCGTGTTCGAGTTTCGTAGTGAGCTCGTAAAAGATTTTCCCCATTCCTAACATGACGTGAAAGAAGAACGCAAAAGAAAGCAATAAGCTCATCCACCACCATATACCGGACAAGAAATGACACGCAATACCAGTTACGAGCATGCCTTCGTCATAAACGATCGCCGCATACATCTTAGACCTTAACTGCGCGTTCTCCGGAAACGACACGGCTTGCAATTGATACGCTAACATGATCAAAATCGGTGTCGTAAACATCCACTCGACGTGTCTCAAAATACTCACAATCGTCCCATCAGTCCCAACTGCCAGAACGTCTTCCTTATAATACATGATCAAATGCGCATAAAACGCTACGCACGCAATATATGTCACGGTCGCGGATAAACTCCTCCTCGGCGAGTTCGGCGTCCAAGTCACGTCGTTCAATCCAATCAGAATACAAGTCGAAAATATCACAATCGCGGTTAACGCACTCGAGTCACAGACTAAACCCATCCTATCTCCACCATAATTACTATCATCGTCGCCATTCTTAATCGCGAACAAGTTCACGCCGACGAATTCGGATATTTGCCTCGATAACCTCTCATAAAAAAATAACAAAAGCTGTAGATCTTCACCGCTCTCGCGCAAGAAATATCTCGCAATCTCGACCGCGAAATCGAACGCTAAGAACAACAAAAAAAGTCTCGAGCAGGATATCCCGACGCCGTCGACTTTTTTTGAGAAGAACTTCTTAATCTTTCGCAGTTCTTGCGAGATTTTGTGTTCGCCCGTTTTATCGTCCTCGTTCGTGCCCTTCTCGCGAGTCGTCGTGGTCGTAGTCGTATTCGTATCGTCTTCGTCGTTTAGGGAATCGTGATTGTTTGTCTTTGTCGTCCTATTATCGACCGGGAACTGATCCAAGGGTGATTTCGGTTGATGTTGTCGTTTCGGCATATTACGCTCTCTTAATCTCTCTCTCACTCACTCACTCAGTGTTCACTAATTAATTGATATATATATATACCGGTACGTGTATATCACTGACGATGTGTTAAGATATTTTTATTTAAAGGGAGAGAGGAGTGAACAGTGAATATAGTAGTTTAGCGTTTAGGGTTTAGGGTTTTCTCAATAAACGAGAAAAAAATATCACGCAAAGATTAGATTTTAACCGCGCGCGTGCGTCGTTTTGTGTTTAAGAGCGCGTTGCTTTCTTACTCGGTCGTTTGCTTTGTTATACCACAATCGTTCGCTCAAAGTTTAAAGTTTGACCGAGTTTGTTCTGATCTAGATTGAAGTTTTAAAATACGAAGAAAATTTATATGCCGCCTTTACATACTGCGAAAGACTCGAACGAGGAAGATCCGAAGGTTACGCTCGATGAGGACGAGGAAGTATTGAACCACGTTTCGGTTACTACGGAACGATTAGTTACTGATTTAAAGGTCTCGGAAGAACCGGCGAGTGCGGCGGTGAGTTTTGAGAGCGAGCGAGTTCTCGTTGGAACGACGAACTATGACGAGGAGGATATCGCGAGGAAATACGCGGAAGCGAAGGAACATGAGTGGAGACAGCTCATCGAAGCGTATTCGTTCCAAAAGCTGATGAGAAAAGAAACTGGCGAAAAGAGCGGCAGAATGCGGTGCGTCGATCTCGCGTGTGGCGAAGGTACTTATACGCGCATGGTTCGTTCGACGTTTCCTGAAGCTATGAAAACGCTCGGCGTTGATATTTCCGAAAAAATGATTGAAATCGCGACGGAAAAGGAAAATAATAACCCGCTCGGTATTCAATATGTCGTCTCGGACGTTCGTGAAGGTGCCGTTGCGAAAGGCAATGAAAATTTTGATCTCGCGACCGCCGCGTGGCTGTTGGTTTATTGCAAAAGCCGAGACGAGCTCGATGAAATGACTAAATCTATTGCAAATTACGTCAAACCGGGTGGGCGTTTCATAACGATAATTTCTAATCCAGACATTACATTCGTGTCATCCGCCGGGAGCCCAAAATCACCGCTTCTCTCGGGAACCAGTGGATTCAGGACGACAGTTCTTTCGCAATACTCAAAGTATGGCTTTACCGTCGAAGTGCCCAATAACGGAGCTGCCGAAGATGGCGACCTGATTTCTTGGAACATCGAGACATCGAAAGGAAATCTTCGAATCGAAAACTATTACTTGCCGAAAGAAGCGTATAAAGAAAGTTTGCAAAAAGCTGGTTTCGTTGGTGTTAAATTCATTGACTTTGAACTGGATCCGAGAAGCGAAGGAAGCGAAGGACTTACTACCAATTCTCGTCTCAGTCCATTCTCGCATTTGACAGACCCGCACTTGAACGATAAAGAAGAATTTTATCAAACCTTTCTGGACAATCCCCCGTGCATTCTCATAGAATGCGTTAAAAGTAAATCGGGAAGCATGTAGTACGTAAGCACTTAAATGAGAGAGCGTTTATGAATATGATGATGATGATGATGAATATGATGATGATTACTAGAGCGCATGACGCGCATGGTTTCATGAATAACACTAATACAATATCGATATACACAAATATACTACTAAAATAACGCGCGAATCGAACAATAAATAACTAAGAAGAAAACATCGGTTGACAATAGCAACAATGCGCGTGAGAATGACACGCAATCGTATTCGTTGTCTTATCGACGATTATAACTTTAATGTCGTTCTTCACGCTCGCGTATTCGTGTAAATTCCTTTGCAACGGCAACGAACAACACCCGAACGGATACGAGTTAATAACGAAGCACATCGATTCCTTCGAGAAGTAGTTATACGAGCACCCAATCGGCGTTCCTGCGCATTTCACGCACCTATGCACGTAACAACCAGAACGAGGGACATATCTCGACGTCCCTTTCGCTAAAACGTGCGACTCTTTTCGCGTCAAAGCTCTCGAGAAGTCCACGAAATCACTACTCTCGTCTTCTGAGCGAGACATCGTTTTCACTCGGTCAGGCTTTCTCTCGCATTCGATCTCGACCTCGTCGCACTCTTCGTCTGCCTCTTCTGCCTCTTTTGCAAACGAATTCGTTCCCTTCGTTCCAATCACGTCGTTGGAATTCCTGTTCTCGCAGTCAAGCTCGTTCTCAAAAGCACGCGCTCCACGCATTCGTCTTTCAAACGAAAATTAGTTATTTTCGTTCGTTTTTCGTTATCATGCGTGCGCAGAGGCGTATTCCCTCAGAGCATTGAGCTCGTTTTTGTGGAGAAAATGAGACATGCTCAGTTCTTCCGCTGCTTGTGAAAGAGCGGTCCAGGGGCAATATTCGTTCGTTTAACGACCGAGCGACAAAGACGACGAACGAGTCTGAGCTTATGAAAAATAGTTCTATGTATAGTGTAAGCTTTTTATTAATTAAATATTCGTGATACAGCGCGCGTAGCGTATAAGAGTTCACGCAGTTCTCGCGTCTTTTTCTCTCAAACGCTCTCTCTCTCTCTCTCTTTCTTACGAGTGGGAAATTAAATGTACGCGTCTGGCGCGACGTCTTCGCCGGCACCTCCGTGTGTATCTAAATAAGCACTCGCCTGTTCCCGTACTGATTCGTGGCCACACGCGAGGGCGTGCTTTAAGGCTTCAGTGTACGCCTTCTTCGCCTCGTCGTCTTTGCCTCCGATGTTCACTAAACATTCGCCTTTGAAATTATACGTCGTGCTAAGAATCTCTGATCGCGAATCTAATATCGGTCCTAACTCTTCGTTATATTTTAACTCTTTTAGAGCATCGTCCCACTGTTTCATGTTTATAAATGTGTACGCCATGCGATTTACGCTCGCGGCACACAAATCTTTCGATTCTAACTTTCCAAATTTTTTAACCGCTTCTCTGAAATTCTGCAAGGCTTCGATGAACTCGCCTTCGTTCCTATGCAACTCTCCAAGAGCGGCGTGTAAATCTCCAGCTCTGCCATTTAAATCTCGCTCTAACGTCGGTGGTAATCCTTTCGCCCCAAAATGTGGCTCGCACAAACTTAATCCTTTTCGTAAACACTTCTTCGCCTCGTTTATACCCTTAATCTTCTCCTCCTCCGAAGTTCCTTCAGAACGCGCGCCTTGTTCGCACGCATCCGCTAATATTCTCAACGCTAATCCATGCACTGGTGGTGGTGCTCCATATCTCGAGCATAACGCATCCGTGCTCTCCATCATTTTCTTCGCCTTTGCGTACTCTCTTTCCCTAATCGCCTCTTCCGCTTTCCCGACTGAATACATCACAATCACTGGAACCTGTTTCGGGTCCACCCCTTTCTTCGTCGTTGCCGTTTCTGCTCCTATCGGAGCCGTGTTTACCATTTTATTCATATTTTTTTTCGATATATATATATCTCCCGCGCGCTCTTCTCCTATCTCTCTCCGTTTATTCTTCTCCTCAAAATTGTTCCCGTTTATGTCGGATATAGTATTCGTATTCGTATCGAGTGTTTTCGTTTTCGATTCGTTCCAAAAACGAAAATGACTGCGCGCCCTGTGATGCACTAACAAACGCTCACGAAAAACTCTCTCTCTTATACTCTCTCTGCTCACGAGAAGACTCGAAACGCGTTTCGGATCGTGCGTTAAGTCCAAGCGCTTTAGTAGTGACTCGATTATTAATAATCAACAAGCGCGATATGAAAAGTGCAGATTGTTTCTTCTCGTCTTATCCCGTTTTAGGTTTACCCTTTTTTAAGGTTTTTGATGAGGGAGATTTGAGCCCTTGATTATAAAGATAGCGTAGGAAAATGGGGCGAATACTAGAGAGATACATAGATAGTAAGCGAAATAATAATAAAATAATGAAAATAAAGCGATGAAAGGTTATACGTTAGAACTCCTTGCACCTAGAACGTGCGTAGCACCCGGACCAGCTAATTCTTTCTCCGAATTCGAAGCGCGCGAAGCGATTTGTTTCTCCTTAGATTCGACTTGCGCGTAGACGACCATGCCGACGAGCGCGACGGCGATGCCCATTAAATTTCTCCCAGTCGCAGGGTTACCGATCACGGTGAACCCGAATCCTAGGACGAGCATTGTTTTCAAGTGACCGAGGACTTGATAGGTCACGGCGTCGCATTTCCCGATGACTAAAAACGTTGAAAAGTTTACCGATATCGCAATCGCGCACGATAACGACGCCCAAAAGAGAACTGGAACGGACCACGTGACATCGAATGGGGTACCACCGACTAATTGAGAATCCAAAGGTAATGCAATGGTTGCTAAAATTGCCGCCATATAAGGCGACGCTGCATATAAAAGCTGCGTAGACGACACCGAAAACTGCTTCGTATAATGATTCGTCCAAATTTGAGACACGCAAGTCGTGAGCACGGCGCAGACGGACATAAAAGTCCCCAAACCGTTCAACTGCATATCGGTCACGGTGGCAATACCAACCCCTAACAACAAAATCCCTAACGCCCCTTTAATAGCAGAGGAATACTTCTTCCCATAATACACCGTATGCATCGCAACCGTACACGGTATGATCGCCAACTTCGTCATTTGATAAAACCCGACCGAATTAAACCCGAGCGATAAATTCAAAAACGCGATCGATATCCCATTTATAAAACTAAACCTAATCAACGCTACTCTCTCGATTTCCTTCGGTTCCACGAAATTATACTTCGCCGCGAACCTAAGTGCGACCGCCGTGACTATCATGTGCATCGCCGTCAAAAATGTCACGTATTGGAACCCAAGCGTACTTATTAAATACTTGTTCACGATCACGATCGATACCGACGATACGACCGATAGAGCTAACGCTGCGAAGACGGATAAGTCCTTCTGGGCAGCACTCTGCGCGTTGCTATTTGTTACGCCAGTATCTATCTGTGACTGCGAATCGTGATTGATTCCAATCATCTTATTCGCGGAAGCCATTCGTTCCTCTCTAAAGAAGCTCAAGAAACGTTCACGCTTTAAGGAGGAAACGAACAGAGCCGCAGCGGATTTCTGTAAGAAGTTCTTCGCTCTCAATACTGAGCTTCTGCGATCTTTATTGATTAAATCTTCTTCTTCTTCTTCTTCTGCGCGAGCGCGTTGTTGTTGTTGCAGTTGCAGTTGTGGTCGTTGCCTGGCCGCGTTTTGCATATAAAAATTAAAGCGAATCCAATCACATCGTCGGTTTTTGTTCTAACAATGGGCTTTCCAGAGGTTAGGGTTTAGGGTTTCATAGAAAAGAAAAAATTAGGGTTTAGGGTTTAGAGTTTAGGGTTTATAAGAAAAAAGGTTGGCGATCCCGGCGGCGCGTTCGTTGGCGATTTCGGCGGCGTGCTTTTTGGCGATTCCGGCGGCGCGCTCGTTGGCAATTTCGGCGGCGTGCTTTTTGGCGATTCCGGCGGCGCGCTCGTTGGCAATTTCGGCGGCGTGCTTTTTGGCCATCCCATGGTGTTTCCGTTTGCCTTCGCAATATCAGCTTGTCGACTCTTGACTACTTTCGCAAATTTCTCGTCTCCTGTGAGACGATGCTGATATCCGAGCTTCGAATCGATGAGTTTCTCGGGGTTGACTTTGTTATCGTTGAACGTCGGGTGACGATCCATGAAATCGAAGTCGAGAAAAAGAGCCGCGCTTTCGATAAGTCTAGCGTATCCTTTCCTGTCCGGTTTGATGCTACACGCGACATACTTGAACGCGTACGTGCAGTCGCCGTCGTCTCCCACACCAAAGCTATCGTTGTGCCCCATTCCTTGGGCGATTAAATGGGCTTGACGCGCAATACATGCAGATTTGAGACGAAAAATCTGTTTTCTTTCGTTCGCTTCCGTTGCGCTCTTGTGTATCTCGAACGCCACGTTTGTTTTCCTGCCGCACTGAGATGACGGCGGATAATGCCCGATGACTAATCCACGCGGATGTCGACTAAAATAGTTTCCACATTGCTTCTCCAACTTTGTTATGAGTACATTGTCGTTGCCCTTAAAAGCCTCGCAGACTGCAGTGATGTTGTGTTTCAAATGTTCTTGATACAACCGTCGCGTTTCTTCACTCATGTGGCTTCCTTCCGAGGGTTTGACTGGATCATCGTAAGACGCAAAATCAGATCCATCGAGTTCGTTTCTTATCTCAAAACATTCTTTCTCCTTCTTCTCTATATCCTCCTCCTCCTTCTTCTTCTTCTCCTCTTTTTCTTTCTTCCGAGTCTCCGCAACCTCTCTCATCTCATTCGCTATGCTGCCGAACTTTTCCGCCAATAAACCTTTCTCCGACGATGTCGACGACGTCGACATGGCGCCGGGGCTACCCTCGCCAGCGCCATGTTCGTAGCGTTCTTCTTCCTTCACTTCTTCAAACAATCGTTTAGACACGGCTTCCATGTTTTCGCTAGCAGCTTCGAAACAATCTTTGTCTCCCTTTGCCTGTTTCTTCTTCAGAGGCGTGAACCCGGTCGTCCCTCCACGAGGCGGCGTATGCGACATCACGGCGAAGGCAACCTCGAAACACCCCCCGCCCAAAAAAATATCTGAGGTGCTCTTTCACACGCACCGCTACGGCCTGCGCGATGCTTTATGCTCTTCCGAATGCGACGCAAAGAAGCAAAACAACAGCGCTAACACGATCGTCGAACCTAAAGAAAGACGCGGAGGTGTTTACGTAAACAGCGCGCGAGGGAAGTTCAGCCCTTCTTGTATCTCCAGACTAAAGTCAATGTCCAAACCCGCGTATTTTTCGTATCTAAAAATAGCGCGCTCGAAATGCGACGAAACCGTGCGGAGAAAAAGATCCACGCGGAGTGAACGGTCGCCAAGACGAAGGAAACAATGTGCCCGCTCTCAAATCCGATTAGCAAACCACTGTTGGAAATTCGCAGCGATGTCGTCGCGAGTACAACGCTCTTTTGTATATTTTTTTGGGACAATAAGATTTTGGTTCTAAAAAATATTTGTCGTCGAAGGGGTCGCCGTTCCAATCGAAAGTCGCGACGGTGGTGTAACCAAATCGAGACTCACGCGGTCCATGCAAAGATATTTTGTTACTACCGTCTGGAACGAGTCTCAGTATTTCAGATTCCGTCTCAATCGCGCTCGGAGGCATGTACGACGGTTGCGCATTCGTGCCAACATTTTTAAGCGCGTACAAGACGCCTTCTGCGCTGCCAGAAACTATATCTTCACGACCGTCGTTATCGAGATCAACGAGAGATATAGTACCTAAAGAGGCAACAAACGTATCCGCATCTTCTTCTCCACAAACGCGCGGTGGATAGAAAACCATTTTAGTATTCGTGGCTTCTGTGCTCAACCCAGAGGCTGCGGATTTTTTGATGCGAGAATAAGGAGTAGAAGCGACGTACCGTTTGTAATGGTACAAACTTCCAACGCCGCCGACGAGGAGATCGAACGGCATTACGGACGACGAAGTCATCTTCATCTTCTTGCTACCATCGTTTGCATCGTTGTTATTGTTGTCATCGTCGTGGTCACTCGCGTACGGATACGGCATCGGCACCGCGTTAGGCGTAGGATG
>Ga0302126_10000526_pt1 | contig 24522 bp, 16 predicted proteins | sample CB4_20m_MG_FD_203108 | JGI IMG/M metagenome (GOLD analysis project Ga0302126, IMG submission 203108) | Marine microbial communities from Western Arctic Ocean, Canada - CB4_20m | ecosystem: Environmental > Aquatic > Marine > Oceanic | place: Canada: Western Arctic Ocean | collected 2017-09-24 | reverse complement strand
AAATGTCCGGAGCTTTACCGCAAAGGTTAGTGACCATGTTAAAGACACATAACGTCGCAGAAGGATCGAGGTTTAAAATCATAAGATTAGCCTTAACGGCTGGAGCAGTAGTCGCCGGGGTCATGAGTTTATTGAAATATAAAGAGGAAATAGAAGCGAAAGAACGAGGGCAAAGAAAGATAGACGCGAAGCAACGCAAAATTGATGAAGTGAAGTATAGCAGAAAGAAAGAGCAAGAGAGATTGAGAGAGTTGAGTAGACGTGGTGAGTTGACGAGTCAGATGAAAAAACAAAGTAACTACGGTCGCGATGATGATGATGATGATGACGACGATGACGAAGAAGAAGAAGAATATGCATTCAGAAGCGAAGTAGAGTATGATGACGACGAAGACGACGATGACGAAGACGACGATGACGACGAAGACGACGAAGACGATGAGTGAAAGACAACAAATGATGCAGAGAGACTACTTTATTCAGTATTTTAATATAAAAAATTAATTCTAATTTTTTCACAACCCATATCACTTACCATTTTAAGTCTGGGAAGAGATCTTTTTTCGACGTATCGTGCGCCGCCGGTGGCTGTAGCCCACCACCAAAAGTATCGAGGGAAATTGGACGAGGAGCGTTTGGATTCAATTGCTGCTGCTGTTGATGATTGTTATACATCATATGTTGTTGTTGAGGTTGTTGTTGTTGATAATTTTGTTGCATCATGTACATATTATTATTGTTCAAACCCGGCTGAGCGAACATTTGTTGCGGTGGTTGTTGTTGTGGTTGATACATTTGTGGTTGTGCGTACATATTATTTTGAGACGGATATTGCTGTTGCATGTATCCTCCCCCTCCTCCTCCTCCCATCATTCCTCCTACGCTTGAATTCATCATCATTTGTTGTTGTTGTTGTTGAGGCGGAGGCATTCCGACTCCACCCATCATCATCATCATCTGCGGCGGCGGCGGCGGCATACCTCCTCCCATCCCCATCCCCATTTGCGGCATTCCCATCATCATATTTTGATGTTGCGGTGGTGGTTGCTGTAGCATTACAGGTGGTGCGGCGTCGAATAAACCCATAATGTCATCCTTTGAAGCTACTATTTTTTTAGTTGTTTGTTGTTGCTGCGCATTTTCATTCGCTTTTGTCGCTTGCAAAGGCTGAGCTACTACGTCAAAGCCAGCAAACATATCTATAGGAGGAGCTGCACTCATCGAGGTCGATTGAGTGTGCTGACCATTATTATTTGCTACTTTTGTTGCAGGCGGCGGCGTGGCAGCGGACGAGAAATCTCCCCAATCGTCATCAGCTGCAACTGCTTGTTGAACTCGTGCGGTGTTAGTACTAAGTGGCGCGTTTCCGAAATCCATCCAATTCGTTCCAGCGCCGTTATTTTGCAGTTGTTGTGGTTGTTGTGGTTGTGGTTGAGCTAATGGTGGTGCGTTGCCAAATAAGTCAAGAAGTCCCGCCGCCGCGGCGGTTGAACTTTTTTGTTGCACAAATAATGCCGTTCCTCTTTGTGTTGTTGTTTGAGCACTGATTCGATTATTATTATTATTATCGTGATGATGATTATGGTATTCTTCCACTACTACTACTTCTTCTGCTTCTGCTTTCGATGATAACGGAATAGGTCCATCAGAGTTCTTATCGCAAAACATCTTCCGTTCATATTTTTGTCTTATAAACTTCTCGACGGTTTGTAGATCCGATTTCTGCGGTTTCACGTTTGCTGGTAAGTTCTTCTCCCAATAAGCGTTCGCTCGTTCGTTCCCCATTCGTTCCATGAAATCGACTTGTTGTTCAGTCCATTTATCTAATTGCGTAGATCTCACTCTGCTTATGTGAACCCCTAACGATCTGTGTATGCCAGAGCAGTTCGTACAGATGAAGATCCCGAGGTTCATCGACGCCCAGCGCGGTAGACGCGAAGGGCATTCGCAGCATACGATGTTCTCCTGTTTCTTTAAACACGCGTTCAGTCTCTTCTGTAGGGCCTGTTGTGCGCGGTCTTCGCTCATTATTATTCCTGATTATTTGATTCTTCTCACTATTTTCTTCTTCTATTAAATATACGTGCGAGTATAAAAGTGAAAAGAGTTTTATGATGTACTGTTATTATTTTCTGCCGTGCACGACGAATGCAAATAAATGATCAAAAGTACCTATCAGCCTATCAGCCTATTCAGTATCACGTTATTAAATGTAGTCCGATGTTCTTCTTATTAGTGTGCTGATTGAACACGCATCAGTGCGTGGACTTGCTGTGGAGTGAAATTCTTAAAACCTAAATCCGAGTACTACTACCAGCAGACTGCCAGAGTACTCATAGAAACGAGAACTCTTCTTCCATCTTCTTCATCAGCAGATATTGTTTTCTTGCTGTTTATTAGAACTATAACTATACCGCGGAATATAGACCTACTGTACCAGGTACAGAATCACGCGCATTAATAATAATAATAACAATGATCTTACAATACGTAAACCTATTGAACAAGAGAGCTATGAAGTATAAGATCATCTTAGCCTCGAAGTCGCCAAGGAGACGGGAGATCATGAAGGACGTGTTAGGATTAGACTTTGAGAGTCAAGCGAGTGATATTGAAGATATCTTCAGCGCAGATTTCAAGGAAATGAGGAGCACTTTGACACCTTTAGAATACGTCGAACGAGTCAGTGAAATGAAATGTGCAGACGTGCATGAACGAATGGTGAAATTGACGGAAGAAGTCGAATCGAGTGATAAAAATATGATTATTACGATATCGGCCGATACCGTCGTTGAGTGTGAAGGGAGAATATTCGAGAAACCGACATCGGAAGCGGATGCGAGAGCGATGATGATGACGTTCTCGAACTCGTCTCACAGAGTGCATACTGGCGTTTGTGTACAGTGGAGCGGTGTACACGAAGATGGTTTAGAGAAAGAGAAATTTACGGAAACGACCGTCGTGAATTTTGCAGGAATAGACGCGAAAGAATTAGACGCCTACATTGCTAGAAACGAGTGGAAGGATAAAGCCGGAGGGTATGGTATACAAGGCGCTGCTGCGGCGTTCATTAAAGGCATAGAGGGCGACTATTTCAATGTCGTCGGCTTTCCAGTGCATAAATTTTCATTGAAATTAAATCAAATTCTGATAAAGTTAACATGATGAGTTAGATAGGAATAGTAGTATAATATAGAGTCAAATGTTAGAGAGTAGTAGTAGTAGTAGTAATATTATTTACAATTTTTGCGCCTTTATTTTCGATGACGAAGTCGATTTCGTTGTTGATGATTTATTCGTCGTTTTTTTCTCCTCGGCCGATTTCGCACTTTCGTTACTCTCCACAGCCTCTGGATTTTCCTCGTAAAAGACTTTGATTGCTTTCGCGTAATTCGATATCGCAAAATTCGTAGCCATCAAAGGTCCACGGAGTTGAACTAAACAAAAAAAATCAAGAAAAGTAATAAAAAGTAGTAAGTAAAATACCGAGTCTCTCATCGTATGCTCTTGCGGCTTCGCCTTCGCTTTCGTAGAGGCCGAGGTAAACGTGCTTTGATCCCGGCAAACCTATGCGCGCCTCCCAACGTCCCGACGGATGTAAAGTAACGCCTCTGTAACCGGACGTTCCGCGCGCAAAGCCTTGCGATTGCCTTCGAACTGCCATTATTAATTGCTCGAGGGTCGTTTCGTGTAAATATCCCGCGAGGTCTTGATACTTTGACGCCGGAAAGTTCAATTTGACTTTTCTTCCGTTTTTCATCGACTTGCACTTCAACGCGACGATATCAAAGGCTTCCGCGGCGTGTTCCTCGTTCGAGTACCCTCCGAGATATATTTGTTTGCGAGTCTCTTTTACCCAAATATGCGCTTCCCAACGACCAGACCTTTTGTGTTTCGTTACTCCGCGGAATTGAGACGATCTTGGAGCCGGTGGTTTATTATTATTATTATTATCATTATTAGCTTCTTGAAGAAGTTCCTCTTCCTGTTGCTCTTTTGCCATTTTCTTTAAACCGTGGAACGCTGGATCTCCGCCTCCGCGAGCGTCGTTCGAGATGAGAGGAATTATTGCAGCGTTGCTCGTCCTACTCCTCGTCTTTCGCTTTAATTCGTTTATAGTATTACCGTTAATGTTGTTATTCTTTTCTTCGTTCTCCTTCGTCGTGGTCGTCACCGCCGCCGTTGTGATTGCTCTTTCTTGCTCGGTTTTCTTTTTCTGCTTCCTCGGTTTCTTCTTCTTCTTCGCGTTTGTCTGCGTCTGCGTCGTTTTCTCCAACGAAAAAGGTGGTGGTATCCTCGTACTATTTTGAGCACTGTTCGCGTGTCCTGCCGGTTCAGTCAGGACAGAATTATTCTGAACGATCGGTGGCCAATCGTGATGTAACGAAACAACGTGCGTGTTCTCCATTTGGTCGTACGTATTCTCTCCATCTAATTGTATTCGCGTTTAACGGTTTCAAGGTCAGCATAGAACATCAGTAGGGCATTAAAAATATCAAAGAGACGACGCGAGAGTAAAAAAATATCGCGCGGATATTTTATATGAAATTCACCTTCTTGCGATGGATAGGCCAACAGTTGCGAGGCCATCATGAACGCCATCTCATCACTATCACTGTGCGAATGATCCAGCGCGCGATGATCTGAGTGGAACATATTCGTCGTCGTCATCGTTAGCGCGTTCAAACGGCTTTCGTTTTGCGTAAACAAGTGCGTAAACGAACTGAAGAGAACGAGAGAGCGTGTTTACGAAAGATAAAATATTTTTCAAAAATACTGTAAAAACGAGGACGAGGAGGAGCAGCAGGAGCTTCCGTATTTTCCCTCTTATTTGAGCGAAATGGAAAAATAACAAAAAACGAGAAAACTAATAATAACGCGAGGTCAAAAATCAAAACACGCACTATTACTACGCGCGTTAGATATAATACATAAATAGAGAGAATAGAGAGAGAGAATAGAGAGAGATGGATCCACAACTGTTAGCGATGCTTCCCGAGGAAGATAAGAATAAAATGGTCGCCATGATCGAAACGATGCAGACGAGAGATAGGTAACGCGACAAAACGTTAATTAAGATTTTAGAGTTTCGATTTATGTATTATTTATTTACACCGCGCGCGCATGTTTTCGTGAAAGAGAGAGAGAGTGTGCGATCAATCGTTTCTCTTTTTGCTGAACTTATTACGTTATTACGTTCATAGATATTATATATAGATATATATATGTTTACATAAAATAACTAAAACTGACCCGTTTCAAATGAAATATATATCAATATATCATTGCATACATACACACACAGTCTGAGAATGTATAACAATTTAGTCGAGAAATGTTTCAGCGAATGCGTGAACAGTTTCAGAAGGAAATCTTTAGAAAAAGACGAGGAGAGATGTGTATCGAAATGTTGCGAGAAGTTCTTGAAACACTCTGCGCGAGTATCGGTGCGATTTGCAGAATTGAACGCGCAAACGATGGAACAACAACAACAACCGCCACAATGATGATGATGATGATGATGATGCGATCATTTTATCATTATGTTGGAGAGAGTTGGAGAGAGAGATTATTTAAAAGTCACAAACAATTGCGCATTGATAACAAAATTAGTTACGAGTAGTTACGTGTTTACGTAAATTTATACCCCCGTATATTATTATTTTATCGAACTCGTTAAAAATTTATTTCTCTTCAACAACCGTAGCCAGGACTTCAAAATAATTTGGAAACGTCTTCTTTGTAACCTTCGGGTCTTTGATGATGATTTCTTCGTTACCGCACGCTGCTAAAGCGAATGCCATGGCCATTCTGTGATCATCATACGTATCGATCGCAACTCCTTTATTGAAACCACTTTTTGGCGGAGTGATGACGCAGTAATCTGAACCTTCAAAGATATCCGCTCCAAGCTTTCTACCTTCAGTGCAGATCGCAATCATTCTTTCCGTTTCTTTAACTCTCCACGAAGCAACGTTTCTGATAGTCGTGACTCCTTCCGCGAACAAAGCGACAACGGCTAAAGTCATCGCCGCATCCGGCATCGCAACCATATCCACATCAATCGCTTTCAATTTGCCATCTTTTGGTCCAGTACAAGTGACTGAGTTTGCAGTCCACTCCAAAGTCGCTCCCATTTGTTCCATAGTGTACGCAAATTTCGTATCACCTTGGATAGAGTCGAGTCCGCAGCCTTCTACGGTGACTTTACCGCCAGTAATAGTCGCGCCGGCTAAAAAGTACGAAGCCGAAGACGCATCGCCTTCGACGAAAATTGAACCTGGAGACTTATATGTTTGACCTCCTTGAATTTTGAACGATTGCAAATCTTCCGCGGCATCGACTTTGACTCCAAAACGCTCCATGAGTTTGATCGTCATCTCAACATACGGCTTAGAAATGAGCTCCGTGACGACTTTGATTTCAACCGTCCCAGTGGAGAGCGGCGCGGCCATCAAAATGGCAGTCAAATATTGACTCGAGACGTTACCTCCGAGCTCGATCTTACCCCCTGGTAAGCCTTTGCAATTAATTCTCACTGGTGGGCATCCAGTGCCCATGGTGCACTCTGCGTCGACACCTAATTGTACTAAACCGTCCACTAAATCTTGAATCGGTCTTTCGCGCATGCGTTGCACGCCGTCTAGAACGAACGTGCCTTGCCCTGCAGCCGCGACTGCGGCAGTTAATGGTCGCATGGCAGTCCCAGCGTTCCCTAAAAACAATTCCGTGACATCTTTCTTCTCTTTTGGGTTAAATTTCCCCCCACATCCAGTGATTTCCAGGACGTTGTTCTTTCGATCTTCAGTGAACGATAGGCCTAGGACTTTCAGTGCTTCGACCATGTATCGGATATCATCGGAGTCCAATAAGTTCTCGACTTTGGTTATGCCTCGAGCTAACGCGGCCATTAAGAGAATCCTGTTCGAGAGAGACTTTGAGCCAGGTAATCTGACAAAGCCATGGATCTTCTTGATCGGTTTTAGGACTAATTTTTCTTCTTCTTCTTCTCCTGTTTCCTTCGCAAGATGTTCAGACGAAGAAGAAGACGAAGAGTTGGAAAAAGCTCTGCCCGATGGACTTTTGATTCCTTTTTTTAAAACCGCTTTATTGGTCCCAGTACTACAATTATCGTTCCTCTTCCTCTGCCTCTGATCGAAAACAGATACTGCTACCGCGCGAGAGAACGATGATGGAGCTTGGTAAGCGCTCATTATTCGATTTCTTTAAATAGAGGAAAAGTTATAAAGTTAAATACGCCGCGTAATGTTAAATGAAGAAGTCTTGAGGATGATGAAAAATTTTATTTTATGGGCTCATTATTTATTAGAAAATCCTAAATCCAAAACACTATGATCTGACCTCTGTTTTTGTAATGAGAAAATTTACATATTTATCATACTGCGGACTGCTGTGAACAAACACACTTTAAAAACACGGCGGCACACAAAAATATGGGCTATATTTGATGTGCCATATTCATGTAAGGATAGTACTCTGGTCAGAGTAACGATGAAAGAACGCGCGACTACCGGCGTAAGAATATCTCAACATCTTAAACTCTCTTAAATAAACACCGTAACGCTTCAAACGTAAGTCATGTTCTTCACGATCTTCCTCTCGTTCGTATTTTTTTGACATCACCACGGTCTCTTTGTTCGTCGTCCTCGTATCATAAAAGCTCTCGTAACTATCGAATACGTTCAGAGCATCGAACTTCGAATCTTGATCGAGAACTTTCAATATATATGCAACTCCTAAGGAGAACCCATCGTCTGTGAATGTGCTTTGATTTAACATCATTTGCGTTTCGAGCTTTGATGCTGATGAACCTTCTCGCCGCTCTTCTTTTTCGACGCGGTCGTCGTTCTTCTTCTTCCCTTCAAAAGCTTTTTGAAGGTTTTGCTTCGAGACGTACATTGAATCGACACTGGATAACATAAGAGCGGGGACGATTAAGAAGAACGAACTTAAATGTTTATTCGTTTCACTTTGTAACTCTCCCGCAAAAATCGTCGTTAATACTTCGAAATAATCCGTACCTTCCGTAGTATTACTTCTCAAAGACTCTATCTCGGCGTCGAGCTGCTTCGAGGCGTTTATTGTGAAATCGTGAAACATAGCGTCACGAGCAAGTTTTTCAAATCCATCACTGCTACTACTACTACTTGTTGCTGTCATCGTCGTCGTCGTCGTCGTCGTCGTTGTTACAAACTCGTTTGCTTTCGAGGAATAGCGCATAGTTCCAAGTCGTATCATTCTAACAAATCCTAACGCGTTTCCTATTTCTGTTATTAGCTCTCGAAACTGGTCCAAAAAACTGAGTCCATCATCGCCAACGCCTAATTTGCGCATTTCTTGCAAGAACTGCATAGCTCTTGCGATGGGATACTCTTCGTATACTTCCTCTGCTGCGTTTGCTTGTTTTTCCTTTAAAAGTAAAGACTTTACGTGATCTTCGTAAAGAAACTGCGAAAATATTTGAAACCGTTGCGCTAAATATTTATAAACAGAGTTTATAACAGCATGTGTTATGCCTGTTCCATGCGTTCTGATCGATTCTGCGACATTCTTTATCGATAAAGTGTTTAAAGCTGTCTTATCTTTTGCCCATGACGTTTTTTCAATGAACGTTTGCGTGTTCATGTTGTAGTTGTATCGAACGGCAAACGAGCTAATGTTTTGAATGATATTGAGAACTCCATTCTTTTGTCCAATAATAGTCGCTGGAAGTTCATCGATTTCGGATAAGTCGATGCCATATTTTGCCAGCGCTATACTACGCATCTCTGAATACGTCTTCCAATTATCGAGAGACGACGCAGCGTTTTCATACAGTTTCTTTGCCAGGACGTCTTTCACTCTTTCTTTTATCGATACACCAAAGGATGAAAGAAATATGGGGGCAAATTTATTACTTCTATTTACCCTATTCGCCCTTTCAATGTCTTCATTGTTATTGTTATTGTTATCACTATTCAGACGTACAGCGCTAAGGCGCAAATCGTTTTCAATATCGTGCGCTATTGGGGTGATGATTTTTGACCAAATCGCTTTGTTCAGAAAATTTGAAACGTAATCTTTTGCTATCAAATCGTCGGCCAATAGAAATTTTGCAGGACACTGAAAAGCGCTTATAACCGCAGGTAAGCGAGAAAACTGTTCAGAATGCTCATAAATATCGTTTAAAACGATCGGGAAGATTTCCTTCACCGTAAACAAACACGAACAATCGCAGGCTATTTTTATTTCTTGATTTAAATCACAAATAATTTCCAAGTTTTCAATGATCTCTTGACTTTTTCCCCATAATAAACGATCCTTTGAGTTGATTGATTTTATAATATCAAGATTTAATTTTAATAAGCCCAATTTGGGGAAATTTAAAGTACCTCCGGGCAAAATTCGTTCTAATTTAATTTTAATTAAAATAATTAAAATAAAAATTTGATTAATTAGTGTAATAAATACTTACCGGCGATCGAACATGCGTCCAATGCATCGTATAAAACACCTTCATGAACAACAGACCTTATTTTCTTATCAATAGTCTCCTCATTAATTTCATTTATTAATTGTTCTTTTGCCATTTTCTATTTAAATTTTAATTAATTATATTTCTATGGGATTTAATATTTTTTAAGAATAATCGTACCACTATTAATTGTATTGGCTTTAAATTTTCTGCAAAAATGTAAGAAAGCTGTCGGGAAAAAAGAAATTCAAATAAATTTAAATAAATAAATAAAAAGTATACCTCGAGCGAATCGTCGCAAAGAAACATCGAGTCATAATAACTTTCTCTGATGGTTTCCAAGAGTTCTGCGAATTGTGCATACGCGCGAGCACGCGCTTTTGGGATTTTGCTAAGATCTTCCGTAAATGTTTTATCCAGGTGTATGAACAGTTCGAGCTCGGCTTTTATGTTGCGGGCGAGGTATACGCCTCTCACGAGCAAGTCGAGTGATGTTTTAAAAAACTCTTCGTCTTTGTCGCCATTCTTCTTCTTCTTCTTCTTACTAATACTACTATTATCATTGAATTCATGCGTCCAACTCGTTACTTCGCTTATAGATTCTATTAATACGTTTTGTATTCTGACGTTCATATAGTTGAATTGCGTCAGTTTATTCTCGAGGTGCGTTTGCCATTTATTTTTTGATGATGGAAGCGCCGATTCGGGTAACTGAACGAGAAGAAAGTGCAAAGGATCGATGACAACCGCACTCGAGACTGCTAAACCAACGACGTTGTGTTGAAAAATATGTTTAAATATCTTATCAACTAATCTCGTATCGGACGACTGCGGTTCCAAGCGTACTAATAAAACTGCCAAGGCCAAAACGCCGCATTGATTTTTGTGAACAAAATTATCGTCGAAGTTTTCCAAGCCATAAGTTTGAAGTGCTTGTAGTAGTTTCATTGGCACTTCTTCTATGCGCGTTTTCTTATCGTCGTCGAATTCGTCGTCTGTTACTCGTACTGATGATGACGTGATGTCGTACGAACCATAAACTATTGCGTTTGTGATATCTTCGAAACAGCTCTTCAACAATAACTGAGATTCCAACGTCGCTATTGTCTTTTTCAAAGCTTGCAACTTCTTTTTAATCTCTTCATTTAATTCTTCCTCCTCTTTAACTTCTTCGCTTAAAGCTTCTTTTATTGCCAATTTAATTGCCGCAAACGTTCGTCTTAAACTCCCGTTGGATTGTATCGCTTCGTCTATTTTACACGCCGTGGATAAACAATCACATATAGTTTCAAAAAGAATGGTCAAATTAACGTGACTTAACGGTCTATTCTCCTTTAAAGATTCATTTGAGTATTGAAATTCCAGTTGTCTAAAACAATTCGTCGCAATAGCTTTCAAGTGTTCTCGAAACATTAAGCAATCTTGTAACATCACTAGTTTCTTCGTAAACGTTTCTAAAATCGATAGATTATTATCATTATTATTATGATCTATCGTTGTTTCATTCTTCTTTTCCTTCTTCTTCTTTGCTTTTCCTGTCGTCGCCGTTCTATTATCGTCGTTTAAGAACATCGCGGTCAATATGTTTGGCAAAATTTTTTGCACCAAAAGTTCCCTCATCCTTCTCTGTTCAGTGAACAAAGTAACGAACGCGGTTGAGAGTTTAGAGAACAAGACGTTATTATCGGTCTCGGCTAAATCTTCTATTCTTATTAATGATTTATTCTTATTCTTATTCTTATTTTGTTCTTGTTGTCGTTCCAAGTCGTTGAAATACTTTCTTCTTCTTCCTCTTCTTCTGTTGTTAGTTACGACTAAATCATCTAAATCATCATCAACATCATCTTCGTTTACTGATACTTTCTCGTTGTTAAGTGATGATGATAGTTTAAAATCGATTATGAACTCTTTCAATTCTTTCAATTGTTCTTCTTCTAATTCTTTATTATTATTATCATGATCATGATCATCATCATTGACTCTCTCGACCTCGTCTGTATCTAACAGAACCATCGCGCGTTACTATATAATAAAACTCTATTTTATTATCGAGCACAGTAGCACAGGCTTTTAGTGATGATGATGATGATGATGATGATGATGACGATGACGTACACGCGTGTTCTAAACAGCGAAGAAGAATACGAGAAGAAGGAATAGAAGAAGAAAATTAATTGCTTATTACACAATCTTATTATTGTACATGTACATGCGATACTGATGTCTATGAACGACGAAATAAGTCGTTGTGGCACAGCAGCAGCAGCTGATGATCAGCATCCGCGGTGTTTTTGTACCATCAAAAACACAGACGCGAGGGAGAAAAACAAGAACTCCCAAGAAGGAGGGATCTCTCTTTTGCAGTTTTGTTGCCCAAGCAGCAGCACGCTCTCTGAACTCTGATACGAGTATACGCTCTGTCCCTGGTCACATTAATACTTTCTCTATATCGATCACGAACAAAGTATCAGCAGAGCAGTGAGTAAACAAAGAGAGAGAGAGAGATAAATTTAAGATCGTTCACGTCAGGCGTCAGGGGATATATAATAAAACAGTACAGAACAATTATTCTGAGACATAAAAAGAACATTTACAGTAGAGAGGGAATAGATACTATGCACATGATCGTAAACAAGACGATGAGAGGAGGAAGAGGAAGAAGAAGTCTCGACGACGACGGAGAGTTTGATGAAGACAGAAAAAGCAAACACGATCAGCTAATGAGGAAGAAGAAGAAGAAGAAGACGTCGATTAAGATGATGATGAAGAACCCCTTCTTCTTCTCCTTCCTCTGCTTCTTCTTCTTAGTACAGAATAATATCATAAAAACAGAGGCGAAGAGAGGTGATCCGGACAAGCCTAAGTATTTACCGACCACGATTTACTACTCCATTCGTCAAGCGCAACAGATGTGTGACATGCCGTTACCAAAAGGCCACGAGAACGACGGTGCACCGTTGTTACCGAAAGCGCGCGTGCAAGGACGCGTAGATCAACGAGCGTTGCACCTATGTCAACAATGGAACTTCGTCGTCGCAAACAGACAAGCGCAAGGGAAAATGCAAGGATATAAATTGAAACCGATCATTCCACCGGAACACTTTCACGACGGGTACGTTCAAGATATGAACGTCGCGCAATACCCAGAAGCTTCACAAGCTCAAAATCGATTAGGATATGCAAGCAGCGATGAATATGATCCTGAACATATGGAAATGTCTAGAGAAATTCATGATAATTCCGAACATGTTGGTACGCAAGGTCCAAACAATGCCGCCGCATTCGCTGACGACGTTTTATTAGTCGCCGGCGCGATTTTGTTCGGCGCTGCTTTAAAACATGTATACGATTCGAGAGCGGACCCGTTTAAACCAATGGCGAACGTACCAAAGTTTCCGTTGCGTCTAGATCCAGAATCTGGCGAACAACAACCATCCGCAGCCGCTGCTAATGCTGGAAAGCACGATCCAAGAGGATGGGAGAGGCAAGGCTAATAAAAAGAATAGTTGATGAGAGAGGGAATACGTATGTCGGTATGTGTGATTTTTAATTTAAACAAAAAAATATATATATTATTATTTAATCATTCTTTGCGCTATAGAGGCTTGTTCGAGAAACGTATCGACCTGCTGAGCGGCCGATGTTCCAGCTACGCGCATTTTAAGAGCATACGTTGTCATTTTATTATTCGTAGCCGCGTTAATGCAAGGAAAAGTTACGCCTTTACCGCCTTCCATTTTTGTAAACTTTTGTCCTTTGAACATGGATGCGTTTAAAATTAATCGAAAGTTTCCCTTAGAGCGCATGATCATTCTCGCGTTGTCCTTATTCTTCGTAGAATTGAGTCTAAACTCACCTCGACCGCGTTCTCTCCACCCAGGTGCTTTTCCATCTTCCTCGACGTTAACGTATTCATATAAAGCGCCGTCTGTTTTGTATATTAAATCTTCACCTTCCTCGCCAGTTTGTTGATCGACTTCTCTCAATTCAGCAATTGGTTTAAACTCTTTATTGTTGTTGTTCGAGGGCTCTCCCTGTTCTTCATTCTCGTCGTCTTCATTACGATCATCATCATCATCATTACCGCCTTTTTCATTCAATTGTTGTTGTTGTCGTTGTTGTTTATCTTTGCTCTGTCCAAATACGGCTCCAAAAACTGGTACATTTTTGCTAATTGTATTATCATCATTTAAGTTGTTGTTGTTGTTAGTATTATCATCTTTCTTATTATTATCATCATTTGCTCCTTCTCCTCCTTGTGCTCCTTGTACTAGTCCACCAAAACCGCTCGCGCTCGTGACTTTGCTTAAACCACCAAAGCCTCCACTGAAACCACCGAAAGATTTTCCAAATCCGGAACCGAACCCTGAACCAAAACTTTTAGTAGCAGTCGCTGTCGCTTTTGGTGGTATGACGTTCTCTTCTTCTTCTTCTTCTTCTTCTGTTTGTTCACCTGTCGCAGTCGCAGTCGCTTTCATTTTGTTATTCTGTTCGTTAAGATTTTCTTCTTCTGCTTCTGCTTCAAAACAATCTTTATTATTATTATTATTAACGACTTCGACAGTTGTTGTTGTTGTTTGTTTCTTCTTCTGTTCATCGTCACGATCGCGATCGAGATCATCGCAATGATCATCATCTTCATCTTCTCTAGGTCTCTTTTCACCCACTTGTTGTGTTTGTAGTTCAGTAGTCATGATGAATGATTACTCTTATCTATTCTATAAAAACAAATATATTGGCAGACCAGTAAACTATATTTGTGAGGACTTTTCTTAGCACTACTTACAAGGCGAGACATCAAGCGATCAGCAGCAACTGTTTTGACTATATTTTTATTATACACCTACTCGTATATACTTACTATATGTACTATAAGAGATCAAGAGATTAAGAGAGAGATGGACGAACAGACAGCGCGAGATGAATCATTAGCTCGACAACTACAGGAAGAAGAAGATAATGACTTTTATCATAAACAACAACGAGAACGACAGAACGACAACGATAAAAATAATAGTAATCAAAATTTGTTCATGCAAAAATTATATGCCGCTATTGAAACTATAAAAGCGTATGAAGATGAGTATGCACGAGCGATGGCACTTTCTTGTGTTCCAATCGATGAGCTCGAAGAGAGAAAATCATCATCATCATCATCATCATCGTTAGGAAAAAAAGATAGATTCGTCGTCGAGTTGTTGAAATGGTTCAAACACGAATTCTTCGAATGGTGCGATAAACCGAAATGTTCAAAGTGTTCACAAACTGGAACGAACATGACATGTATTGGAATGGCAAAACCGACGGAAGACGACCTCGAGTTTGGCGCAAATAGAGTGGAAATGTATCAATGCGCCAATTGCTACAACGCACGTACGCAATTTCCGAGATATAATAACTGCGTGAAGTTATTAGAAACTCGAACTGGCAGATGCGGGGAGTACGCCAATGCTTTTACTTTATTATTAAGAGCGTTAAATTACGAAGCTCGTTATGTCATGGATTGGACCGATCACGTTTGGACAGAAGTGTGGAGCGAAGAACAAAATCGTTGGATACATTGCGATTCTTGCGAAGCTTCTTTTGATGAGCCGAGATTATATTCAGAAGGGTGGGGCAAAAAGTTATCATACGTTGTTGCGTTTTCTATCGAAGATGGTGTTACTGACGTTTCAAGAAGATATCAAAAAATGGACGATGATATGATAGAAAGAAGACGAGCAATCGTTCAAGACGAGGAGTTTGTTAAGAAAGCTACTTTGATTTTTACGAATCAACTTCGTCATAGCCTGACTGAAGAGAGACGCACAGCATTGAGAATACGTGACGAAGAGGAAATAGAAGAACTTAGAATGATTGATATGACTGAAGCTGAGCGAAGTAAGAATCGAAATCTTCCGGGAAGACTAACGGGGAGTTTAGAGTGGAGGAAAGCGAGAGGAGAGCTTGGTCATAAAGCTGGCAGTGAAGAAGAAAAAGAAAAAGAAGAGGCGCAAGTTGTTATGACTAATACGACGACTACAACAACTACTACGGCGGAGAGTAATTTAAAAGATAAAATAACAAAAGAATTTTGGAAATTGCGCAACGAAGGAATCAGCCCGAATGAAGCAGCTGCTAGAGCAGCTGAAAACATCCGCGAACGACTTGGCCGAATGTAATATATTTATATACAAATATGAAATGTACCGTGCAATTCATGCAAGTACCTGTATTTTTACTAACTAACTAACTAACACTACATAAAAAACGCTATCTTGCGAGCGCTGCTGGTTTATGGGCCCATAAATCTTTTTCAAATTTAAGAGCGGGCTTTCTCTTAGGTCCTCGAAGAGAATGCATCAAAGCTAAAACAACCGAAAACAGTGTAAGAGCACCTGCTTGATGCGCACTACCTAATTCAACCGGTACGTGATATAACAACGCAGAGATTCCTAACGTTACTTGAGCGACTGTTGTTCCCATGAGCAAATGAAGATACGTTTTTGACTTTGAAGATAACGCATAATTTCCTCTGAACATCGCATAAATAGCCGAAACACTTGTCAAAGTTGTTAGAGCTAACACGCGATGATCGAATTGCACAGCCGCGGTGTTTTCAAAGAAATTTCTCCACCCCTTTTCTTCCCACTGCACAAAGTATTCATCGGGAACAATCTTACCATCCATCAACGGAAAAGTATTATAAGCTCTACCGGCGTCCATTCCAGCGACATAAGCACCTGAAATTGCAGTTAAGCCAATCAAACCAGCTAACGGATGAACGACGTTGTGCAAGCGTTTTGTAGCTCCTATTAAAGCTTCCGTAGCTTTTGGTAATTGCGCGTCGGCGACTGGATTCATAACGCTTAAAGTAGTCCAAAACATGCCGGTATAAATAGTAAAAGCCCCAGTGAGATGAGCTGCGAGACGATAGGGGCTTACACGAGGTACATCGAATTTTTCATTCGCGCTCTGTTTTAATCCACTTTTTACCATCCACCATCCAATCATACCTTGCGCGGCGCCTAGAAAAAAGAAAATACCTAATCTTCCCATGAGTTTATTCGTAATGTAGCCCTTGTAACTAAAATATGCTAAAGGCACTGCGAAATAAATACCCAGAACTCTTCCCCACATCCTATGGCCGTATTCCATCCAGTATATGAATTTATATTCCTCGAGCGTCATACCGATGTTTGTTTTTTTATACTCTGGCGATTGTTTATACTTTGCAAATTCTCGCTCCCAATCTTTCAATGTTAATGGAGGATGTTCGTACTCAAACTTCCAATCTGTCATGGATAGTCCAGACCTGGTCAGTCTAGTCATTCCACCTATAACAACCATTGAAAACACCCAAGCACATCCTCCGACGAGCCAATACGTGACTTGTTTCACCGCTCGTTGATTACCGACGACGAGAGGATTAGCCAATGACGTTCCTGTTGTTGATGAGGAATAATTACGACGAATGCTATTTCTCGTTAACATAAGAGCTCGTGCGCTCGTGCTAACAGGAGAATTTGCTGTTCTTCTTATTGTTGTTGATGAAAATGTCCTCGAACGAGTAGGAAGAGGAGGAGCGGTTATCCTTTTCTTATTATTATGTTTTATGATCCTGTTCCATAAATATCCCGAAGATGAAGAAGTCCAAAACTCTCTCCGCGCATCGTGTTTATTCATAAATTGTTGTCGTAATTTGAATATTTTATTATTGTTCGCATGATTATTACACGCGTCGTTGTTCGTCGCAAAAGTAGTGAAACTCTTTTTTATTATTCTCTTCGTCGTTTCTGCTATCGAAGACGATGACGATGATATCGACGACGATGACGTTTCAGGAGTTCTTAGTAAGAAAGTAGTAAGCGTTCGTCGAAGCATTTTTTTATTATGATGTCTAAATATATTACTATATATCAATAGAATTGAAGATATGTATATATATGTATGTGTCTATTATTTCGACGCAGACGCGGACACGCGGACACAGAAAGAGTGATGAGAGCGTGCGTAGCAGTCGCGCGCGCTTTTGTGTGCGTGTTTAAAAGAAAAGAAACTGCTTTGTCTGCTGTGTCTGTCGTCTGTTGTGCTGCTCTCGCTTATTATTCTGTTCTTTACCTGATGCTGTTTACTTGTTTTCCCACTTTATTTCCGCCTGCTGCTGCTGTGCTCTTGTTATTTACTCATCGACACAAAACACTCATCTTCGTATTATCATCGCCTACTTTCATCATCATCAGTACGAGCGAAAGATGAAACAAACATAGAAGACAGACATAGTACAGACACGCAGAAAATGGATTTTGCAAGTAATAATAACAATAACAACAATAAAAATAATAATGGCAGTGATATGAACAATGATACGATTAACAATAGGAAGAAGAAGAGGAAGAGGAAACAGGAACAGGTGTTTATTTCTGGCTTGCCAGTCCTTCAAACCGGTGCAAGAGGGGACGAGTTCAGACGAATGAAGTTCCAACTCTTGAGAGAGGAGTATAGGAAACTATCAGGGTTAGAATGTAAATCGAAAAACAGGGAATGGATAGTCGGTAAGTGCGTACAAATGAGAACGTACGGGAAACAAGAGGCTATTGGGAAGAGGACGATCAGAGCAGCCTTGAACGGTTTGAGAAGAAATAAAGATGGGACACAGAAGACGAGAGAGGAAATTCAGTCAGATTTTGCCGATATCGGTTATGGTTATGATGATGATTTCGATGATGATGATAGCGATGATGATTTCGATGATGATTTCGATTTCGATGATGATGATGATAATAGAGGAGTGTTCGATAACGATGATAATAATCATAATCATAGAATGAAGAGGAAGAAGAAGGTTATTAAAATGTTCACGAGGATCGATGAGTACGATATTGAAAACGCACGAAGGAAATCGGACCATCCGTTATTGAAGAATGAAGTGTGGACGTGCGCGCGTCTCCCAGAGATTTTAGAATCATTTTTAGACGAAGGTTTCACTTTCACCGAACACAGAATAGTTTTGATGCGAATTTCCCAAGGCATGGCTACGATTGATAAGAAAAAAGATTTATCAATCGAGACCGTTTCATTCGTGCTCGATTTTGCCTTACGCATGGCAACGAAATGTATTAATAATAACAACATAAAACTCTCGGGTTTGTATCATAGACTATTAATAGTAGTTTGCGCTCTAGCGTTATTGGAGGAAACATCAACAACGACTAAAAAAGAAGAACATAAAGTAGAAAAGGAAGAACAAGAAGAAGAGGAAGAAGAACTTAACAAAATGAAGAAGAACGTCGCAGAGTTTTTGCCAACGTGTATTCACAAAGAACTCGCTCGCTCACCATCGCTTGCGAAATATCTAATGAAGCGTCCGGAAGGTTTTCGAGATTCGTTTTACGATGAACGCGATAAAATTTGGCCATCTATATCTTTTGCCATTTGTACTTCAGAAGAAGTATCGAAAGAAATTTGCGACAAGGCGTGGGTGCAGCTACAGAAAAACGCTCGGTGTTTAAAAGAAGAAGATTTCTTTGCGTTGGCATATACTTTAGGTAAAGGTATAAACAACGTTGATGATACGGCGACTATTCTTAGAAAGAAAAGATATTTCGTAAATGATTGCATTAGAAATGTTCAGCGCAAAGGATCGGAAGAAGTTTGCACGTCCTTTATTCGAGCTATTTTCCAGCTTTGGAGAGAGTTCAGAAAAGAAATTCTCGAAGTGCTTTGCAGCGAATGTGCGAAAATATTTGAAGACAACTTCGTCTTCGTCATTAATTATGACGAAGATAAGAGCTGTAAAATAGTTTGGTTAAACGTGTTAGAAGCCGTATCAGATTCATGCGAATTGACAAAAGATGAAGTAGATGCAAACCGATCGATTCTTTTACAGTTATTGTCTCGCTTCAACGCTTCTCGAGACTTTGAAAATCCAATAGCAAAACGCGTAGTCTTTGCGTTGAACAGATTATTCATAAAATCTAATTTCTTTGAAGGAAAGAAGGAAGCAAAGCGACTGATGAAAGAAATTCCAGCGCATATAAATAATAATAGTGATTTAGTATCAACATTAGATGGTGATGGTGGTCTCGGCGGAGACGATAAATTTAAGCCAAATTTAATTGACGATGCGGATAAATTGTGCTCGTCTCTAAAGAGCATTGCGCCTCTTAACGATATCGAAGCGTTGAGTTCGTCATCTTTAATTGCAACTTGCGGGAAACTCGCTTTTGAATCTCTTCAAAAATATTGGCCCGGGTTCGATTTTAAACGCGAAGGTTTAGATTCAAGCTCTAATGATACCACTATCGATGAGGTTAAAATGGCTTTTAAACTTCTTCGTGCTTCCATTGAGGCGTCTTATAATACTGCCACGGCATGTGATACGAGCGCACAAAAGATGAACCATCTTTCTTCCTTCATGAAGGATTCAATGAACCCGAAGATCATCGCACAAGGTGCTCGAGAAGCTTGTCAGACTTTATTTATAGCTCAACGCGATCCACGCGTTGAGATTTATAGCTCGGAGAAAATGGATCAGAAAAAACTTAAATTGATTGAAAATGCCGCGAATTACTATCCAGTCGGGAGTTTACTCGCCACACTATCGCACGGCATTTATCATCAGATCAAGCGCTATGAACTTCATGAATTGAACATCGAATGGGGCATAGATAAGGAATGGTTTGCAGTCTTGCCCGAAATCGTTCGGCTTATGGAGTTTCTTTTTCCACTGGCTATGCAAGAGTCTTCAGATATGTGGGCGTATGAAATCGTGCGAACCGCGGTGATTTTGAACGACCGAACATTCACGAAGCATATAAAAGATATTGGACACAGATCTGTTTCTTCGATGATAACAATGATGTTGAAGTTTGAAAGGCTCGAGTTTGGTGCATCAGAGTGTATTTTGACTGCATCGGAGATGTTGTCCATGATTGGAAGTAGCACGAGTATTGAGAGGAACGACGTCGCGTCAAAAATTTCACTTTTGAAAATATTCGTCGAAACACTTGCCTCTGAGTTACCGCTTCTACCTTCCTGGGAAGAATTAGCATCGACGTCGACGATTCAAAATAATAAAATCTGCAACAGAATTTCAGTCATAGACGCGATTGTTGACTCTGCTTCGGCTTTGGGAGAAACTGTAGAAATTTTCATACCTTTAGTCGTCGACGAGTGGAAGAAATCAAAGGCTGATGATGAAGAAAATAATAATCATCGCCACGATCATAGTATATCATCATCGATGACTATATGGTTGCAGATTCAAAAAGATATCGCAACGTTAGCTGATTCACTGTTTATGGCATCAAAGTATTGCCTAGAGGCGTGTCAACGAGCGGCTTCATTTTTGACGACACATTCAGAGAAGAAAAAAGGCGAGCATAGAGATTTGGCAGCTATTGTTTTATCTGGAGCAAGATTGCATTATGCAACCGGAGGTGTTTTAGAATACTTTCAAGAAGAGTTAGACGAGGATATACTAATTGGAAATATTGAAACGTTAGAGCTCTCCAGGCGGGCGTTTATTGCGCAATGCGCGGCTACGGTTGCAAATTTGAAAGCTTTGAAGAAAATGAAACTACTCGATCGAAGTCTTCTTCCTCTTGTGTATGCGTTGAAAGTTGATAAAAACTATGCGTTCGTGAATAATGATGATGAACAACAACAACAACAACAACAACAACAACAACAACAAGTCGTCGTCGTTGAAGGTGATGAAATTCAAAACGTAAGAAAAAGAAAATTTGGGTTATCAATTTACGCCACCGCGCAAACGAAAGATTTGCAACAACAGCATGTAGAACAAGATGATGATGATGATGATACGACTACTACTAAAAAAGATGTTCTCGTCGTCGCTGATGTAGAAAAAGACGACGTAGATGACGATGTGAATGATGATCAAAGTGAACAACCTAAAAAATTGCGCAAGAAATCTTCCAAGAAGCGAATAACAAAGAAGCGTCGAAATAGGTGCAACAATCCTTACTTACAAGCCGTTCGAGAACACGAAGGCGGAAAATATTCAGACGACGACGATGATGACGACCTTGCAGATTTCATCGTTTGTAAACCTGGAAGGGATTATAGACAAGTCTTTGGACTTAATAATTAAATTTTCTAATTTCTAAACAAAATCTTCACGCAAGCGGTGCACGCCACTTCGCATCTTCTTCAGCGGTTGTCGTGCTAACGATCAAGATTGGCGCTTCTATGTCTTCTTCCCCACCCATGCAAACAATAGCGTTGTTGTTGTTGTTGATGAGTTTGTTGGATCCAGTATTCGGAATTGCACTCGCAAAGGGCATTTTTGACATGAAGTTTTGCAACTTTTGCTCGACCATAATCTTCTCGTTGATCAATTCTTCCTTTGTCTTTGCCCATTCGCTTCGTTCTGCTGCTAAACATTCGTTTAATTTTTCTATCTTTGCTCTTAACGCCAAAATACATTCTCTCGCGGCTATAACGATTGATGATTTATCTGTCTTCAACTCGTCTTCGCTCACGATTGGTTCTTGTAAACTTCTCGATAAGTCCAAGAATCTATCGTTCAAGGCGTCTCTTCTCGCTTTTTCTCTCACAGACTTCTTTAGCACAGATTTCTTCACCTTCTTCGTCGGTCTCTCACCTGAAGTCGTTGTTTGTATTTGTAGATCATCATCACCTAAATCATCATTGTCTCCCTTTTTATTCTTCTTGTTGTTGTCTAATAGTAAAACATCATCATCAGCAGTGTTAGTCTGCTGAATAATATTTATGATAGTAGTATTATGTTCTCCTCCCACGGGTATAGTATTATGCGAAAATATGTCCGACATATCGAACGGAGATAAAGCACCAGTATCTTCTTCTTCTTCAATTCCGAAAACGGTCGCGAGCCAATCTTCGTTCTCTACGCTTAAACTCGCCATAGTACTACTTTACTGCGAGCACGGAATAGACGCGTAAATATATTTTATTAACCCCGATGATCCCGCTCTTCTTCTTTCTTTATATACGCGCGAAGTTCACTTTTGTTCTAAAACTTCACTAAACTACTAAACACAAATAAACGTATTTATATTTATACTTATATTTAATAAGAGTGATAGTTTGAATATTGATTACACAAAATAGCGCGTCAGGGGATATGCTGCGAATTTATGAACAGAGATATGAGAGAAACAGAGATTGAGAGAAAAGCAGAAAACGGGGTGCAAAGTGCGTAAGGCTAAGCCTCATAATATTCTATTAATTATTATTCTACATATTCTATAAGAAGATATTAGGATCATCTGCTCATCTTTGCCATCATTTTAATTATTTTAATTAATAAACTATTTCAACGCCGATTTCAAATCACTTAAACTTACAGTTGCACTACCTCGTTCTTTTGGTCGTTGTTGGTTCGAACTTTGACTCCAACCAGTCATGTATAATATTTGAAACGTTGCAGAGATACCTGAGTTCTCGTTAGGGTGCCGAGTATTGGTAGTCGAAACATTTTTGTCTTTGCCGTCCTCAGCAGTAGTCGGAGGTGAAACGGAAGAGAAGTTCTCGATGTACTTTTCCGTGGCTAGCATCATCGTACTCCGTTTAATCGTTTTACGTCTTTCAATCACTGCGTTTTGTTCTCCCATGATTCTTAAATGTTCGACGAGCGCTAAGGGCGTCTTGTAATTTATGGTCATCGTATCGACATCGACAGCTGGAAGTCTTAAACCAGCTCTGCCGAGTAGGTTACCACAATCTCTTACGTGTGCTAAAGGTGATACTCGCGCGGAAACACCGCCTTCGTTTTCATTTTCGGCCAAAGCGCACGCTATTCTTAATTCCGTCAACGTATCGCCGCCGAATATTGCGGAAAGGAACAAGCCGTCTGGAACTAAAGCGCATCTCGCTTGTCCCATCGCTCCTGGTAAATCGTTCACCCAATGTAAACCTAAAACGCTCAAAACGCAATCTACGACGTTATCCTTAATGGGCATATCATCCTCGAAAGCTTCTATGTATTCAATCTCTACTGGGAAATCATCAAACGCTCGTTTTGGATCTTCGCCTACGATATCTCGAACTAACTTCAACATTTCTTTGCTCGAGTCGCATACTACAATTGTTTCTACATCTTTCCTCTTCTCTAATATCTGTCTAACCGTCGCTACTGTTGCCCCTCCAATGACTAATATGCGCTTAAATGGTCTTTTAATATCATCTAATCGATCTAACACTCTTCTCGCGACTTCTTCGTGTAAAAAATCTCCTTCTTCTTTTCCTGATTTTGTCTTTGTCTTCGTCTTATTCTTATCGCGTTGTAAGTACGCAGCTCGGTCCCTGTGCGCTCGTTTCAGTTCTCTATCAAAAACGTTCATTGCTCGCATTTGTGCTTCTGTTTGTGCTTTCAATGCCGCCGCTTTTAATCTCGTTCGTTCCCTTTGCGCTTCAACGTCCACGTACTTATTCTTTGTTCTGTTATCACTACTCTTTTTGTCGTCATCGTCACCAGTGGTCGTCGTCGTCGTCGTTGACGATGAAAACGACGACGCAGTTAAGTTACTTCTATTATTTATGTGACGATGTATTCTCATTCGCACGTCTCTGATAACGATCAAATTCCTCTTAATCATCTTTTTTTTCGGTGCCCTCTCTCTCTCTCTTCTTATGCTCTGTGCATGTATTCTCTGTACTGTTTGCTTCTTCCTGCTCTGACCTCTTGCCGTGTTGTTCGTGATGGATGGAAGTTTTCACTGATTGTTGATGTGAACAAACTGTAAGGCCAACTTCTTTGAAGTAGGGCGTTTTTGAGAGCGTTGTGAGAGTTGTGAGATTTTAGGGTTGAGGCAGCATCAGCTAAACAGCAGCACAAGCAAAAGTTCTCCCTTTCCTTTAAAAGCACGCGCACAGAGTAAAAAGAAGAAGAAGAAGAAGAAGAAGAAGAAGAAGAAGAAGAAGAATATGATCGCAGCGTTCCCATCAATAAATAATAGTAATAATAATAACAATAATAGTAATAACAACGAATCAGGAAGAGGAGGACGTGAAAACGAAAACGAAAATCAAAAGAAGTGCGAGAAAACACATTTCGAGAA
>Ga0302126_10000522_pt1 | contig 24557 bp, 15 predicted proteins | sample CB4_20m_MG_FD_203108 | JGI IMG/M metagenome (GOLD analysis project Ga0302126, IMG submission 203108) | Marine microbial communities from Western Arctic Ocean, Canada - CB4_20m | ecosystem: Environmental > Aquatic > Marine > Oceanic | place: Canada: Western Arctic Ocean | collected 2017-09-24 | reverse complement strand
AGGCGTCGTCGTCAAGAGCGCTGCCGAAATCAAGCTCGAGCGCGAGGCGACGGCCGAAGCAGCCAAGCCGAAGGCAGCAGAGGCGACCGAGCCAGCTGCACCAAAGCCAGCTGCACCAAAGCCAGCTCCAATGAGTAAAGCACCACCGGTGGCACCACGTCCTAAATCACCTCCACCAGGAGTGGCTCCTGCGGGTCTTAAGTCTGCTGCGTCAGGCGCAGCAAAGGGATCCAAAGCGCCGATCGTGGCGGGTCCGTCGACGCCAGAGCCTAAGACTTTGGCAGCAGCCAAGCCTCCAATAGCTAAAGCACCTGCGGCAACGCCTCCGATTGCGAAAGCACCGACACCTGCAGGCCCACCGAAGCCTCCTGGCCCACCGAAGCCTCCGTCTGCGAGCGCAGTAAAAGCGGAAGCAATGCCTACCGCGACTGATGCGGAAGCGCCGATGGATGCCGAAGTACCAGCTGAGCCAGTTGAAGTGACTGAGCGTATCATTCATGCCAAGCCTCCGATTGTGGTGCGCGATTTCGCCACTGAGATCGAAATGAAGCCGTTCAAGCTGATTTCTGAGCTGATGGAAATGGGCATTTTTGCTTCGATGAATCAAACCATCGAAGAACCGATCGCTATTCAGATTGCAAAGCGTCATGGCTTTAAGCTTGAGATCCACCACCGTGGTGAGACTCAAGCGGAGGTGGCTGAGAAGAAGAAAGTCGCGAAGGTCGCAGATGATGACCCTCGCTTTCTCAAGCCACGTCCACCCGTTGTTTGTATCCTTGGCCACGTTGACCACGGTAAGACGACGCTGCTCGATACGATTCGTAAGGCCAATGTGACTGCCGGTGAAGCCGGTGGTATCACTCAGCACATCGGTGCTTACCAGATCGAACACAAGGAGAAGAAGATTACTTTCCTCGATACACCAGGTCACGCCGCTTTCTCCCTGATGCGTGAGCGCGGAGCTAATGTGACTGATCTAGCGATTCTCGTGATCGCTGCAGACGATGGGTTTAAACCGCAAACCGAAGAAGCGTTACGCTTTGCTAAGGAGGCGAATAATTCCATCATCGTTGCGATCAATAAGGTCGATGCAAAGGGAGCCAATGTCGACCGCGTGAAGCAACAGATGCAAGAAAAGGGCATTGCACCAGAGGACTGGGGTGGAGAAACGATTGTTGTCGAAGTTTCGGCGTTGAAAGGCACCAATATCGACGAATTACTCGATATGATTCTTCTGCAAACTGAAGTTTTAGAGCTGCAATCAAACCCAGATTGCTCGGCTTCTGGAACCATTATCGAAGCGCAACTCGAAGAAGGCCGCGGTGCAACTGCGTCCGTCATCGTCGAGCGCGGTACCCTGAAGAAGGGTGATGCGCTGATTTGTGGTGAAGCCTACTGTAAAGTGAAGTCTATGGAGGATGAGAATGGTCAATTGCTTAAAGAAGCGCCTCCATCAACACCAGTGAAAGTCATTGGGTGGTCACAAGTGCCAAGCGGTGGTAATACCTTTACTTCCGCGAAAAACGAGAAGACTGCGAAGAAAACTGCTGCTGTATCGACGACTGAGCGTAAGCGTGAGGAAAACGTGGCACCAGATCAATCCGCGAAGAATGAAGGCGGCGTCACTGTTGAAGATTTGTTTGCCGCGATTGCGCTGCAAAAAAAGGCCTGCCTTAGCGTGATTGTTAAGTCTGATGTGCACGGATCGACTGAAGCATTGGTCAATAGCCTCAACCAGATCGAGAGTGATAAAGTCGACATTCGAGTCATCAGTCATGGCGTCGGTCATATCAGTAAGAGCGATATCGCACTAGCCAGCGCGGGTGAAACCGATGTAACGATTGTAGGCTTCAACGTCCGTCTTGATAACGGCGTGCAGAGCCAGGCGAAGCATCACGATGTACGCATTATTCAGCACAATATCATTTACGAACTCCTCGACCAAGTCGAAGAGTGCATGGCCGAGTTACTTGAGCCTGAATTGAGCGAGAAGAAGCTCGGTGCAGCCGAGATTCGTCAGGTCTTCAGTATGGGCAAAAAGCGCAATGTTGCGGGTTGTATGGTCACCGAAGGCACGATCAATCGTAACCGCAAGGCACGCTTGCTGCGTAACGGCGAAGTCATCCACGAAAGTAAGATTGATACACTCAAGCGTTTCAAGGACGACGCTAAAGAAGTGCGTGCTGGCTTCGAATGTGGTGTTAATGTGGATGGTTACGACGACTACGAAGAAGGCGATATTATCGAATGCTTCGAGGTGGTTGAGATTCGTCCCACCCTGCGCTAATTCTTTTCCTCGGCGACGTGCGTGTGTGCGTCGCCGATTTTTTTGAATAGGTCCTATCCCTTTAAATTATGTCGAAACGAATTTCCCGTGTAAACGAGCTCCTCCAGCGTGAGATAGGCGAGCAATTGCGGCGCTACTATGGTGGCGTGCAATCGGTTAAAATCACGATTAGTGATGTCGATACCTCACCCGATCTGCGTCAGTGCAAAATCTTTTATGCCGTGATTGGGGATGAGAAGGACATCAAGGAGGCTCAGGCATTCTTTAAGCGTATTGGCAAAGAGCTACGCCAACGTGTTATGGCGCGCGTGACGCTTAAATATTTCCCACGCTTTGACTTCATGTATGACCCGTCGATGGAGCGGGGTGCAGGCATCCTAGACCTCTTAGATCAACTAGATAACCAAAATGACAAAAGCTGAATTCTTTCCGAATGAGAGCCCGCAGTTTGCGGCGAGCGTTGAAGAACTTAAAGGTAAGAAGGTTGCCGTGTGTGGGCATTTGCGACCCGACGGCGATTGCATTGGTTCAATTGTTGCGGTGGTCCGTGTGTTGAAGAGCCTAGGCATCGACGCAGTCGGTCTCAATCGCGATGAAGTGCCTGCCACACTGCAGGCATTTATCGGTGATACGCCCTTAATGCTCGCAGCAGATTTCCAGCCTGACGGGCATGTCGCAGTGACGGTCGATTGTGCCGATAAGAGGCGCATCGGCGACCGCTTAATCGAGCTCTTCCCTTCCGTGGCGTTGAATGTGGATCACCACATTTCGAACAAAGCGTATGGGCAGACGAACTTGATCATCGCCACGGCGTCCGCGACTGCGGAGATCCTTGCTGGCTTCTGCATGGACCTCGGCTATGAGATCGATGCTGTAACCGCCCAGGCTTTGTATGTGGGGATCGCCACTGATACAGGGCAGTTCCGCTTCCCTTCGACCACTCCCGAAACATTCGAGATCGCGCGTCGACTCTGCGAATTTGGCGCACAGCCATCCGTCGCAGCGCACGAACTCTACGAGTGCGAGACTTTTGGAAAGATCAAACTCCTCCAGAACTTTTTGAATTCGCTGAGTATGGAATTCGATCAACGAGTCTGCGTTGGCCTAATTGAGAATGGAGTCTACGAAGCAACTGGATCGACTATTGATGATTCGGAAGGACTCGTTGATTATGCGCGTTCAATTGTTGGCGTCGATATCGGGGTATTAATTGAGGATCGCGATGGTTCGCTGAAGGGCAGCCTGCGCGCGAAGAATCCATTCTATCGAGTCGATCAAGTTGCAAAACTTTTCAACGGTGGCGGTCACGCCTGTGCCGCGGGTCTGAATGTCGAGAATAGTTCGATTAAAGAATTCTATCCGCAATTAATGGACGCATTGGGCAAGCATCTCGAAGCGCTCGGCAAGCCTGAGTAGTTTCCAGCCTTAATCCTAATTATTTCGGCCTTAATCCCAACCGTTCCGGGCTTAATCTTACTCATAATTTCCAGTTCTGGAATGTGATTAAGATTAAGAGCTAAATTAAGATTTAAACGTTTCAAAATATTTTATTATGTCTCAAGCAATGAATGATGATCCGATCGGCGTATTGCTGGTTGATAAGCCACAAGGGATGACTTCCCACGATATCGTTGCGCGCATGCGCCGCGTATTTCGTATTAAAAAGATCGGGCATGCTGGAACACTTGATCCAATGGCGACTGGTTTGTTGCTGATCCTCGTCGGTAAAGCGACCAAGGTCTCGCAGTTCCTGATGAGCATGGATAAGGAATACACTGGGACAGTGAAGCTCGGTGAAGCGACTGACTCACAAGATGCCGATGGTGAGATTGTCGAGACGAAGCCTGTACCTGAACTGACGCAAGCGGATGTTGAAAAAGAGATGGCGACTTTCATGGGCGATCAATACCAGACCCCGCCGATGTATTCAGCGAAGAAGGTCAATGGTCAGAAGCTCTATAAGCTCGCTCGCCAGGGCAAGACAATCGAGCGCGAGGCGCGCGTGATCCATGTCAGTCGCTATGATGTTTTGGATTTCAACCTCCCGAAAGTCTCGATTATCGTGGGTAGCAGTAAGGGAACTTACATTCGCACGCTCGCGCATGATCTCGGCGAGCGGCTCGGCTGCGGCGGCCATTTGTGCGCGCTGCGTCGCACGCAGGTTGGTAAGTTTCGTATTGAAGATTCGAATACATTAGAGGAAATCGAAAATATGGCTCCCTCTGAGTTGCGCACTAAACTAATTCCAGTGAATCAAGCGGTGCCGAGTGTGGCAATGTAATCAATTCAAGCCATGCAATTTCCTGCCCACGTTGAACGCTTTGAGGAACTGGCTGGCCTGACCGGCGAGTTGCACTTAGCTATTGGTGTATTTGATGGGGTGCATCTCGGCCACAAGGCGGTGATCGAATCGGCTGTTTTCTCGGCTCAACGATCAGGCGGTGTGGCCGGCGTTTTGACGTTTGATCCGCATCCGAGCCGGTTGTTTCGTCCCGATGCGCCGACGCTGTTAATGATGCCGATCCAGGAGAAGACCTTAATGCTGCATGCGGTCGGTGTGGATGTGGTGATTCAAAAGTATTTTGATCGTGTGTTCGCGTCGATTCCAGCGGAGGATTTTTTAGGGAATTTGAAGGCGGCTTTGCCCGCGTTGAAATCGATCTATATCGGCGAAAATTTCCGATTCGGCAAGATGCGCGCTGGTAGTGTCGCAACCTTGGTTGAGTCCGGTAATAGACTAGGTATCGGCGTGTTCAGTGTGGATCGTATTAAGCACAATGGAGAGCCGATCAGCAGCACGCGTATACGGCAGGATCTTGTGTCGGGCCAAATTGAATCTGTGAATGATTTGTTCGGTTATAATTATTGTTCGAATGGGCAGGTCGTCGGTGGTGCGAAATTAGGCCGTCAGATTGGCTTTCCGACCTTGAACTTGCCATGGGATCCAGAGTGTCGGCCGTGTTTTGGTGTTTACCATGTGCGCTTCCGCGGAGCGGCTGATCAGCCATGGGCGCATGCAGTGGCGAATTATGGCGTCAAACCGACGGTGGCTGAGGCAGGACAATTGCCGGCGCTGGAGGTGCACGCACTGGAAGATACGAAGCTGGATTGCGGCGATTCGATTGAGGTCGAGTGGCTACGCTTTATTCGGCCTGAACAGAAATTTGCATCCGTGGGTGTGTTAAAGGTACAGATCGCTAAAGATTGTGAGACAGCGCGTAGATTTTCGGTTGCCTCGGATTGATTTCAGGCGCTTGAGGTCGACGTCGGGTTTCGCTAGAGTGATGCTGCAGGCGAATGTCGTCCGAGTTGAGGATTCGCGAAGGTGTTGTTAGCGTGATTCCTGTTTAAGAAATGAATGTAGGCTCGCAAACTGAATAGCAGTCGGGTCATTGTCCTGAATGCCTGATCGTATCATTGAATTTACTGTGCCTAAGGGTGTTAAGTCTGGTCGTGCGGATAAAATTTTTTCCGCAGAGTTTGACGACATTAGTCGTGTTCGTTTGCAGAAGGCTTTTGAGGCGGAGCTAGTCACCTTTGATGGCGCGATCATTGATAAGCGCTTCAAGGTAAATCGCCCTGGCGTGTTGCGCGCAGTGCTTGAGGAAGTGGTGCTGGGCGAGGGGCCGAAGCCAGTCGATATTCCGCTCAGTATTATTTATGAAGATGAATCGATCGTGGTGGTTAATAAGCCTTCGGGCATGGTCACGCATCCTGGCACTGGCACGGGTGAGGATACTTTGGTGCATGCGTTATTGTATCATACCAATGGTAACCTGAGTAGTATCGGCGCGCCAGATCGGCCTGGGATTGTGCATCGATTAGACAAGGAGACCACTGGCCTGATTGTCGCGGCTAAAACCGATCGAGCGCACCATAAGTTAGTCGCATCTTTCAGCGCGCGTGAAACGTATAAGCGTTATACTGCGCTGGTGCTAGGCACGCCGCGTCAAACGGCCGGTACTTGCGATGGTCCGATTGGGCGACATAGCGTGGTGCGTACGCGTATGGCAATTATGGCAATGGGTAAAGAGGCCAAGACTGATTGGTCAGTGGAGCATAGTTTTGGCGGTCAGGTTGCGCTAGTTAGTTGCGTGATTCATACTGGTCGCACGCACCAGATCCGCGTGCATATGAGTGGCATGAACCATCCACTGTTGGGCGATACGACTTATGGCTATAAGCCAAGTCGTTTAAGAGGGATCGATGTGCCACGCATCATGCTGCACTCGACAGAGTTGCATGTGCAGCATCCCGAGCGTGAGGAAGAGATGGAGTTTGTGGCTCCGGTGCCGGCAGATTTTAAGGCAATGATGGACCGATTGACCGTATAGTACAGTTGCGTGTGGCGATGAAAAGGCCGCTTACGTACATACACTTTTGGGTGTCATTTGAACGATGCCGCGAGTCAAATGAATCTGCCGAAAAGCTAGCGTACTCTTGATTGTAGCCGTTCCGGAGGGTCGGTGTGCCAAGTTATCGTTGGCCAAATTGTAGCAAATAAGACATTACACCTTAGCGTGTAACTATATAAATATCAGTTAGATAGTGATTTATGCGTTGCTTTGAGATGCAACTTTTGTTATAAGTCATGACATGTTATTACGGTTTATTTTATCTTGTTTTTCTTATTTGGGTCTGTCGGCATCGCTGTCGGCGGCGGAAGCTAGTGATCTGATCACTGAGCTGACCACGCGTTATGCGCCGTACGCAAACTGGCAGTCGAAGGTGGATGTGGATGCATTGGCACAATTGACGGAGTCGCGTTACTGGCGCACGGCAGAGGAGATTGCATCGCAGCGTGGTGATGGTGAATTGCCTTTAGCTGGATTGCACCTCGCGTTGGACCCTGGGCACATCGGCGGACAGTGGGCTGCCTCCGAAGCTAGACAGTTTCGAATCGCAGAAAATGATTTTGATATACGCGAGGGGGAGTTGTCCCTTGCCGTTGCGCGGCTCGTTCGGGCGAAACTCGTGGTGCTAGGCGCCAAGGTCACGCTGCTGCGGGAGGCGACAGTGCTGGTCAATCCAAAAGGCCCAGAGGATTATTTGGAGTTGGCTATAGAGCAGGTACCGAAGCCTACAGAGACCTCGCCATCTGCCTTCTCGGCTTACTGTCGTGCGATTCAGGCGCGGGCAGTTCAGTTATCAATTGTGCGGGGAGACTTGATGGAACGGGCTCGATTGGTGAATCAAGAGATTCAGCCGGATGCGCTGGTTTCTGTGCATCTCAATGCCGCGGCTTGGCCGACTAATAAAAGTGATTCAAGTGCGAGCGGCACCGCGAAGCTTCGGCTGGTGGATAGAAATAATGTCCATGTGTTAATTTTTGGTTGTTTGAGCGATGGGGAACTGCAGGTCCCGGACCAGCTGGCGCAGTTGGCGGTGAAGTTGACGAATGGCAGTGGTACTGAAGAGCGGTTGCTTGGTGGCTCGTTAGCGAAGGCTTTGGCGGAGGCGACCGGGTTACCCGCGGCGAGGTATGACGGGGATAATGCGATTTTATTGAATTCAGATGACCCCTATTTATTTGCACGCAACTTACTAATACTGCGCCTAGCGGAGTGTCCAACAGTGCTGTTGGAGCCTTATGTAGTCAATAGTGTCGGAGCTTATGCTCAGCTACAGTCGGCGCTGGCGAATCGGGCTGCCGGCCGAGCCCTTGCGAAGGATGATATTTTACTGCAGTATGCGGACGCAGTGGTCGCGGGCGTTCGGGCGTGCTATGGCAAGTAATTGTCTGATGCTCAGAGCCCTCTCTGGATTTGACGATAAGTGAACCACTATTGTGACTCGATGACGCCGTTTGAACCTTCACGCTGGTTGCTTAGAAGGCGACTGCGCTGAATGCGATCCAGTTTATTTAATGAAACGGATAGTCAATGGGTAAGTGTAGCTGGTGCCTTGACTCGCTTTAATCGCAGCGATGATGGTGTAGACGATGTTTAGAATCATCAGGATGGGGATCATGAATAGGCCGACGAAGAGTAAAATTAAGAAGCCGGCGATCATCATGTAGAGCGTCATCGAGATCTGGAAGTTGAGTGACTCCTTGCCGCAGAGATCGACGAATGGGTCCTCGTCGCGCTTCATTAGCCAGACGATGAGTGGGACGAGAATGTTGCCGAGCGGCACGCCGAGTAGTTGGGTCAAGCTCAGTAAGTGACACAGCATGCCGATGGTGTAGTCGGCTTTGACCTCAGTCGCTGGCAGGACTGGTGGTTGCTGGGTTCCGGCTTCGATTGAAGGCTCGGTCGGTTCGGCTGCGTCGTTTTCCATTTGATCGCGAAGCCTAGTGGCTCGAATAACTCGGGCAACTGCGAAATCCGGATGGTCGGAGTGGGGGGCGGTTCGCTGGGAAGAGGTCGCTAGTTAGGGAGGGCGGACCTCCGTGTTGGTTCGGGGGCAGTTGCTGTGGTTCTGCCATTTGTGTCGGGATGGTGCTACGATTTATTAAGTGGAAGTGGCACCTTGTTTTCGAAAGGAGGGAGGGCGACTCGCCCTCGTTGCGAGATGTGCTGTGGGCGGGTCGCCCACGCTCCTTACTTTTGTTCCGCACGCAGAAACACGATCGTGTTGCCTTCCGAAGCCCCAGCATCGAATTGATAGCCGCTGGAGTTGAATTTCTTAAGGCCTTCAATGGTCTGCACTCGGTTGCGGACGATGTAGTCGGCCATCATGCCGCGGGCCTTTTTTGCGTAGAAGGAAATGATCTTAAATGTGCCGTTCTTTTCGTCCTTAAAGACTGGAGTCATTAGCTGACCATTCAGCTCGCTGGGTTTAACCGAGGAAAAATATTCGTTCGAGGCGAGGTTGACGACGAGGTCGCAAGTAGAGGCCTTGAGATCTTTGTTGAGGAGTTCGGTGATGGTCGAACCCCAGAATTGGTAGAGATTATTGCCGCGGGTATTGTCGAACTTCGTACCCATTTCTAGGCGATAGGGCTGCATGCGGTCTAGCGGTCGCAGTACGCCGTAGAGCCCGGATAGAATACGAATTTGTTGTTGCGCGGCAGCAAAATCGTCGGTGGACCACTGGCTCAGAGCCATGCCTTGATAGACATCGCCGGTAAATGCCAGAATCGCTTGGCGGCTATTCGCTGCGGTGAAGGTCGGCTGGTAGTTCTGATAACGTGCATGATTCAGCTCTGCGAGTTTGGGGCTGATGTGCATGAGCGTACCGATCGCTTCGGGGCTGAGGGCTTTCAGCTGCTTGATTAACTCCGCAGAATGCGCGGCCAGACGCGGCTGCGTCGCTTTGTTAGTGAGTAGCGGGGCTTGGTAGTCGAGAGACTTTGCGGGCGATAGGAGAATCAACATGCCTTCAAACAACAATCCTGAACTGTTTCGAGTGCAAGAGGGAAGCGATCAAAGTGGCCGAGAAATGCGCAAGGTGGGGTGTAGGATTTGCGACATCACGCTTGCCAGCGCTCGGGAACCGCCTTTGCTTCTTTGGCATGGCCAATCTATCGCAGCCCAGATTTCTTGATTACACCACTGCACGCATGATCGCGGACGATTTCGGCACGCCAGTGTATGTGTATGACATGACCACTTTGAAGGCGAATGCCGCCGCGGTACTGGCATTTCCGAATGCCTTTGGTTTGACCGCGCGCTATGCGATGAAGGCATCGCCGAATGCCGCGATTCTTAAAATTTTCAATGAGGCGGGCCTACAGATCGACGCTAGCTCGGGGCATGAGGTGCGTCGCGCTATTGCTGCTGGCGTACCAGCGGCAAACATCAGTCTGAGCACGCAGGAGTTGCCGGCTGATTTTGCAGAGCTTTACGAGCTAGGGATTGAGATCAATGCCTGTTCGCTGAGTCAGTTGGAGCGTTTCGGCCAAGCCTGCCCTGGGCAGACGATCGGTCTACGCTTTAATCCTGGCTCTGGTTCTGGTGGAAATAACCGCACCAATGTCGGTGGCCCGGCTTCGAGCTTCGGCATTTGGCATGAATGGATTGATCAGGTGCAGGCGATTGTTGTTCAGTATGGTTTGCAGGTGATTCGTATTCATACGCACATCGGTTCGGGCAGTGATCCCGCGGTATGGCAAAAAATTTCTGGCATGAGCCTGGATCTAGTGCGTCAGTTCCCTGACGTGGTGGCACTCAATCTTGGTGGCGGTTATAAGGTGGCGCGTATGGAGAGTGAAGTTGGCACAGACCTGCAGCAGTGCGGAGCGCCTGTGGCCGAGATGTTCCGCGAATTTGCACGCTCCACGGGTCGCGAGATTCGTTTGGAAATTGAGCCAGGCACATATTTATTGGCAAACACCTGTGCGGTCTTGTCCACCGTGCAGGACGTCGTCAGTACCGGCGCGGATGGCTATGATTTTTTGAAGCTTAATACTGGGATGACAGAGATCCTGCGTCCTTCGATTTATGGAGCGCAGCATCCGATCTACATCCTTCAACCCGAGGTCGCAGGCGAAACGCGTAATTATATGATCGCTGGGCATTGTTGTGAGTCGGGCGATATTTTGACGCCTGCACCGGGAGATCCTGAATTGTTGGCGACACGTGCATTGCCGCTCTGCCAGATCGGTGATCTGTGTGTGATTGATGGCGCTGGTGCGTATTGCGCAGCGATGTCGACTAAGCACTATAACTCGTATCCCGAAGCTGCCGAAATCATGCTCGATGAGGCGATGCAGCCGCATGTGATCCGCCGCCGTCAGCAGCGCGAAGATATTTGGGCCAACGAAGTGGCGTTGGGGTAAATTTCGGTCGGATTTAATGCAGCGCCTCGGCAGAGCGCCGTGGCAGCATTCAGGGTTCTGCTGCTGTGTTCGGAGCCTTGTTGGGTAACTTTTCTGTATCCCTTATTGCATTGCAACGCACGGCTAGGTTATAGATCTGCATAGTTCTATTAATTACCTCTACCTCTGCGGCTATGAAAATCGATCACCCTCAAGCCCATCGTCAGGCTTGTCTTAAACTTGTCCTTGGCCTGTTGGCCGTTTGGTTCTCTGCCAGCTTCGGCTGTGGCATTCTCTTTCGTGAGTGGCTGGATGCCAACGCCCCGCAAATCGGCAATGCACCGTTCGGGTTTTGGATGGCGCAGCAGGGGGCGATCATCTGTTTCGTCCTACTACTGCTGGTGTATGCGTTCTTGATGAACCGCCTCGATGCGAAGCATGGCTACACTGAGCGTAAATAACTAGACTATATACGATGACGCAAGATAGCTTAAATTTCATTTTTATCGGAATCTCTTTTGCCATTTACATTGGCATTGCAGTTAAATCCCGCGCAAGTTCGACCAAGGAGTATTATACGGCCGGCGGTGGCGTGTCGCCGCTCGCCAATGGCATGGCCACTGCAGCGGATTGGATGTCGGCCGCGACGTTCATATCGATGGCGGGTACGGTGGCTTTAAGTGGCTATGATGCGTCGCGCTTTTTGATGGGCTGGACCGGTGGCTTCGTCTTGCTGACTATTCTGATGGTCCCTTATCTGCGTAAATTTGGCAAGGCGACAGTGCCTGACTTTATTGGCGACCGCTATTATTCAAAGCTGGCGCGAGGCGTGGCGGTCATTTGTGCGATCTTTATTTGCATGACTTACATCATGGGCCAAATGCGTGGGGTGGGTGTGGTTTTTTCGCAGCTATTTGGGATTGGGATTCCAGCGGGTGTGCTGATTGGTGCGTCGATCGTGTTCTTCTATGCCGGCCTGGGCGGCATGAAGGGCATTACCTATACCCAAGTCGCCCAATACTGCGTGATGGCTTTTGCTTATACGATTCCTGCAATTCTTATTGCGATGGCATTGACGGGGAATGTGATCCCGCAGCTCGGATTGATTGGTAACTATACTGCCGATGCTGAGGTCATTCCGTTTTTTGAGAAGCTCAATAATATTAACCTTGAGCTAGGCTTTCAGGAATATACCGCGGGTAAGCTCTCGAAGATAAACATGTTTTGCATCACTGCTGCGCTGATGTGTGGTACGGCGGGTTTGCCGCACGTGATCGTTCGCTTCTTCACGGTTAAGAATGTCGGCGCCGTGCGTAAGTCTGCTTGCTGGACGCTGCTGTTCATTGCGGTGATCTATCTCACGGCGCCCGCAATTGGCGCGTTCTCGCGCGTGAATCTAATCAACAACCTGCACCAGACCAGCTACACGGAAGCGCCTGCATGGTTTAAAGATTTCGAGGCGACAGGTCAGATGGTATGGGTCGATAAAAACAACGACGGTGTGATTCAATATTTTGGGCCAGCAAAATCCAAGATCGGCTCCAATAGTGTGTTTCAAGGTAAGGCGCCGGCATATCCCGTCTATGACGCGCCCGAAGAGCAGCGTATCGGCGCACTCGGTCAACGCCTGCTGGCTAATAAAGGCGATAATTCCAACCCGAACGAGTTGTGGTTTGGTAATGATATCATGGTGATGGCGAACCCGCACATGGCAGGGCTGCCGATGTGGGTAATTGCGTTGCTGATGGCGGGCTGCATTGCTGCGGCACTCTCGACCGCAGCAGGATTGTTGCTAGTGCTCTCGACTTCGATCTCGCATGACTTAATGAAGAAGATTATTAAGCCGGATCTGAGCGATCGGGAAGAAGTGCGGTACGCGCGGTTCGCTTCATTTATTGCGCTAGTGGTGGCGGCGTACTTTGGCATTAATCCGCCGTCAGCTTTTATCGCGAAGACCGTGGCATTCGCTTTCGGCCTCGCGGCTTCTTCCTTCTTTCCGACTTTGTTGATTGGGATCTTCTCAAAACGGATGAATCGTGAAGGCGCGATTGCTGGGATGCTCTGCGGTATTTCGTTTACGATCGGCTATATTGTTTATTTCCAATTTCTTGATGGTCATGCAGATCAATATTTCCTCGGAATCTCTCCTGAGGGGATTGGCTTCGTAGGCATGTTGATCAACTTTGGTGTCGCGTTCTTGGTCAGTGCTTTCACTCCAGATCCGCCACAGGAGGTGCAGGACATGGTCGAAAGCATCCATATTCCGTCTGGGTCGAAGGGAGCTTCGCATCACTAGAAACTCTGATCATAGTGGGATTTTTAGTGATGCTAAACCCGTCGCTGGAGCCTCGCCCGTGGCCTATTATTTTAGGAGCTCTGACAGTCGCCCACGTTGGTTTCATTAATTATGATTTTTAGTTCATGAGTACCTATTGTCGGGGCCAATTGGATTATCTATAATTTATCATGCAAGTTACGTCTTCTTTTCATGCGCAACACTCGCCAATGGGCGCGCATAGTTCATTTACAATCGGTATGGCAGGCGCGCCTGGAGGCATGGCAATGGAGCGAGGTAGCCCCGCAGACAGTGCGGTTTTTGTTGGCTATAAAACCGCTTCAGGTCGCATTCATTCGATGCCCTTTTATCAGGGGGTTGATAACGATGCGGAGCGTTACAGCCAATTGAGCGCCGAAGGCGGAACCAGTGCCTGCGTATTTGATGAGGCTGTGTTAGAGCGTGATTACCGCTGGGCGACGGATGGGTTTCAAGCGCCTGGCGTGAGGCTCAACGTGCTGACTCCCTTTTTCTCGATTCCTGATCCTCTTGTTGCAGATCAGTCGACGCTTAAGTTTGCCAGTTGTCCTGCGACGTTCTTGAGCTTGATGATTGAGAATGATAGCGATGAGGACTGGGATGGATTTTTTGCATTAAAAAATGATAAATATTGGTCACCCTTGTCGAGTAGAGGCGAGGGGCAGTTACGCGGAGCTGTGAGCCGAGATTCTATGGGTTTTGCAACGGATGCTGAGGTTGAGGAATTTTGTGATTTTAGTGTCGATCGCGCGCTGGATGGACAACATACGACACCCAATTTTTTATTGGGTCCCGTGGCAGGCGTGCGCTTTAAAGTGGCTGCTGGCGAGCGCCGCGAAGTTCGGATTACACTCGGTTATTATGTATCAGGTGTTGCGACTTTTAATCATACCGCGAGTTATTGGTATACGCAGTATTTTGATAACATTGAGTCTGTTTTCTCATATGCGGTAGAGCATTTTGATACGTACGCCAAAGAGGCACAGATTCGTGATGCTGAGCTACTGGCATCTGGATTAACGGATGCACAGCAATTCATGATCGCGCATTCCACGCGCAGTTATTATGGATCAACTCAGTGGCTCGTCGATCCCGATGGAAAGCCTTTATGGGTTGTAAATGAAGGTGAGTACTTGATGATGAATACGCTCGATTTGACCGTCGATATGCTGTTCTTCGAATTACGTTTTAACCCCTGGACAGTACGCAATGTGTTGAACCAATTCGTTGATCGGTATTCGTATGATGACGAAATATTTTCTCCTGAGACGCCAGAAAATCTTCTGCCTGGCGGAATCTCTTTTGCCCACGATATGGGAGTGGCGAATCACTTTAGCCCGGAGGGCTATTCTAGTTATGAGTGTAGTGGTTTGGACCGGCTCTGTTTTTCATACATGACCTGTGAGCAGTTAACTAACTGGGTGCTCTGTGCGGGCGTGTATATAGCCAAGACCAAAGATTTAGAGTTCGCGAGAAAACATACGGATGTCTTAAAGCGCTGCTTTGATAGTTTGTTGCGTCGTGACCATCCAGAGCCTGAGCACCGCAATGGTCTAATGAGCTACGAAAGCTCGCGGACTAAGGGCGGCGGTGAGATCACGACTTACGACTCACTAGACCATTCGCTCGGGCAGGCACGTGACAATATCTACCTCGGTGGGAAATGTTGGGCTTCGTATCTAGCCCTAGAATATATTTTTAATGCTTTAGGCGATCCCCAGTCCGCGGAATCGTGCCGTGCTGCGGCCTTGCGTTGCAGTGAAACCTTGGCAAATGCCTTCAACGAATCGGAGGGCTTTATACCAGCTGTGTTAGACGGCGAAAATAGCAGTGCCATCATCCCCGCTGCGGAAGCGTTAGTTTATCCTTGGGAGATGGGCATCCGAGATGCGATTTCTGAGGAGGGCGCCTATGGGGCTTACATCAGTGTGTTGAAGCGCCATTTGATTGGTATTTTGAAGCCCGGAATTTGCCTCTATGCCGATGGTGCATGGAAGCTGTCAAGTAGTGCCGATAATTCTTGGATGAGTAAAATTTGCCTAAATCAGTATGTAGTACGCGAAATCTTAGGCATTACCTACGAGGGTGAGGGCCGCGCGGATGCAGCCCATGTCCAATGGCAAGTTGAAGGGTCGAAATTTTATGCATGCTCGGATCAGTTTACTTCCGGTAAGCCGATTGGTAGCTTGTATTACCCACGCATTGTAACGAGTTTGCTGTGGATGTCAGAAAGCCGCTCAGCTTGCTCAGTAGAGGCTGCTCAAGTCGCTACGACTACTCGATAGAAGAGACGCCTCATTTTGCTCAAAGTCTTTCTCTCTGCGAGAAGTTGGTTTTAGTTTAAGCAATGCCAGCGCCAACTTTGTTTTTCATATCCTAATGTTTTGCTCGTTCACGTACTAAGTGGACCTAATTGAGGTGACTGCGGGACCTACTGGGGGATGTGGGTCATCTCAGTGGATAGTTTCACTTTCCTTTATAAATAGGTCATTTATTGCAGTATGCTAAACTGCCTAGAATGTGCTATAATTAAGTGTTTTTTTTATAAAAGACTGCCCCAGCATGTGCATGATTTATGCATATACTACCCTCTTTATCTCTACACCCATGCCACGTTTGCCCCGGATATTTTGTTTTTTAGTTCTCATGTCGCTTTCGTCGGCAGCCGCGCAGGCGCTGACAGTCGGTGCCTATTGGGCCTTTCAGATAGAGCAAGAAGCGGGTTCTAATTACAGCACTTTTGGTACTTTTTCTGAGGCAGTGAATGTTACTAATTGGCCTAATGGTGAACCGAGTTTCGCCTACAGCGGTAGTCGCAAAACGAATTTCGCCAATTTTGGCTTAGGTTATACTGCATACGATGGATCAACATGGGGTCGAGGGAAAGCGCTTGCATGGAATCCAGATTCCTTGCCGTCCACGGGTAACAGTTTTCAAGTCACTCTAGACACTACAGGGGTTGAAGGCATCTCTGCGCGTTTTGAATATCGCCTCAACGGAGTGCAGAGTAGTGCGGGCTTAGTTACAGCCTTAAGCGCATTCGAATACAGTGTCGATGGCGGCGGGTTTATCGCGGTGCCAGGAGTCAGCCTCGCGCTCAATAATAATACTGATTATAATAATGAATGGAGCGCTGATTTAAATGCAATCACTGCGATTGAGAATGCAGGATCCATTACCTTGCGTTGGACATTGCCAGACCTAATTCAAACCAGCGGGGCACAAATTCGAGTGGATGACCTTGAGTTGATTGGTTCGTACGATTCGGTCAATTATACGAACTCGAGCAGCGCGGTGCTAGAGCTCCGGACCCAAGTTAAGGCCTATACGCCGAGCACCTTTTCTGCCAGTACTGTAAGTTATAATTTGTCTGGTGCCGATGCGGATGACTTCAATATTTCAACGAGTGGTGTCCTTACCTTCAAAACTGACCCAGTCTATGCAAACCAGTCGTCGTATGCCGTGGTGGTTGAAATGACGGACTCGCAAGATCCTTCTAAGGTCGAGCATGAAACTGTGACAGTGACGATTCTTAAGAGTGCTGCAATCACCAGCCGAGAGCGCCATCTCCCTACTGGGCAGTATAATGTTCTTTTCATTCCGATCGATGATCTGCGGCCTCTACTCAATGTCTATGGCGAAGACGATCCACTCAAGCCGATCGCAATTAGCGGGGAATCAGGCACGCCCAATTTTGATCGGCTAGCCGCATCTGGAGTGACTTTTCTGAACGCCCATTGTCAGCAGGCGATTTGTACCGCATCGCGAGCATCATTTTTGACAGGCTTGCGTCCAGATACAACGCGCAACTGGAATCTTTCTACCCGCTTCCGTGATGTCATGCCAAATGTAGTGACACTACCTGAACACTTTAAGGACAATGGCTACGTAACATATGGAGTGGGCAAAGTCTTTCATGGCCAATCGTCCGACCATCAAGACGATGATCATAACTCGGGTGCCGACTCATGGAGCGAAGGTTGGCATAATCCCAGTGATGGTCGTTTTAATTTTTATGAACGAGGGGGCAATTTGAGCGTCTGGAACACTTGGAACAAAGCCGCGGTGGCAGACGCTAGTAGTGTCTCTGCGACAGACGTGGGTGAGTATAAGCGAGATGGTGTTACAACGATAGAAGACAGCGATTACAAAGACGGGCGTGCTGCTGAGTTGGCGATTGAGAAAATCGCGGAGTATGCAATAAGTGGCGAGCCATTCTTCTTAGGACTAGGCTTTCAAAAGCCACATTTGCCCTTCAATGCGCCGAAAGCCTATTGGGACCTATATGACCCCAGCGCCATCAATATGAGTAATTATTCGGGCATAAGAAGCATGCCCACTGGTGCGAATTCCTTTACCGCACCCTATGGTGGCGAGCCTTCCTCTTACGGTGATGGGGAGACTTATTTGCCGACGGTTGAAGAGCCTGACCTCAGTATTTTCTTTAATGACAGAATGCCAAATGTTGATTCTGCTCGACACTTGATACACGGCTACATGGCTTGTGTTTCGTTCATCGATGCGCAGTTGGGTAAAGTTTTAGATGCACTCGAAGATCCCAACGCTGATGGGTCAGATGCGGACTCCATTGTCGATAATACAATCGTGATTTTATTTGGCGATCACGGCTTTCACCTAGGCGACCATGGCGCATTTTGGGCGAAGCACAGTAATTTCGAAGTTTCCACGCGCGTACCTTTTCTCATTCGCTCCCCAGGTATTAGCGCTTTGGGAACAGCCGGAACAATGACCAATGCACCAGTTGAATTGGTGGATGTTTTCCCCACACTACTCGATCTCTGTAGCTTGCCGATTCCTGATGAAACGACCAGTATTGCAGATGATATTACCCGTTATCAGATTTTAGAAGGTACCACATTGTTACCTCTATTAGAAGATTCTCAGCAACCCTGGAAGTCGGCTGCATTTAGTCAGTACCAACGAAATATTTCGTATAAACCCAGTTATGATTCGAATCCGCTCTCAGTTGCTGGCCCAGGTAAGGGGGTGGGGTACAGTATTCGTACGGATCGTTACAGGTATACTGAATGGTGGCTCACCATCGGCGACTATGGAGCTTTTAATGCCACTTCTACACAACCACAGTATGACCCAGATGCTAGCCGAGTGGTCGCTAGCGAGGCTAGTTTCGTCGAGCTATACGATTACCAGAACGATCCAGGGGAGACCGAAAATTTAGCTTACACGCAAGCCGCAGCGCATGCCGCACTTATTTCGGAATTGCAGGCACTACTACATGATTCTGATAACAGTGATTATGTGGGCGATGGTTGGAAGAAGGATCTTCAGGCTTCGCCATATAATGTCCCCGCCAGCTATCCGGTGACGAAGTCGCAATGGTCAACGCTGCATCAGACACCAGGCCTCAGCGTATCAGACTTTGCGGATGCAGCAGACCCCGACCAAGATGGGATTCCTAACCTGATGGAGTATGCCATGGGAACGCATCCACTCGAACAAAACACCGCGCAAGTCTCGATGAGTCATTCCGCAGGCGCAATAGCGATCCAATATCCAGAAGTAACAACTCGGAGCGACGTATCGTTGATCCCCGAAACGAGTGTATCGCTAGAAACCTCTGGGTGGTCAGCAGTCAGTGTGACTACGATAGATACAGCTGGCTCGAAGCGCATGCAAGAAGCGTCACTGTCAACCTCTAATGCCAAAGGATTTCTTAGGCTACGTGCTGTCGGCGAGTAGGCCGCAGATAACCAGAAAGAATAAATAAGGCCAACTTCATTCAATCGATTTACGGCCGCATTCGACAAACTCCTATATTGCCCCCCCTGAACAAGTTCAATGGATCAAATCGCCCCCACCTCCTTAGGCACAAGCCGTGTAAGAACATTATTACTAAGCGCATTATTTCTGTTCTGCGTGCAAGCCCCCGTTTGTTTTGCGCAGCCTAATGTAATCCTAATTATTTGTGATGATTTAAACGACTCGGTCGAAGGGATGGGCGGGCACTCACAAGCCTATACCCCAAATATTGAGCGTCTCATGGACCATGGCGTTCGCTTCACCAACGCCCATTGCAACGCACCGATTTGCGGGCCCTCGCGGGCTAGCTTGTGGACTGGCTTATTGCCTAGCACCAGTGGCTACTATGGGTTTGACCAGCAGTCTAACGACTGGCGGGACTTTGAGATCTTAGGCGATGCAGTCACTTTGATGGAGCATTTCAAAGCGAATAGCTACACAGTTTGGGGCAGTGGTAAGATCTTTCATAATGCGCATGAAGACAACGCCGTCTTCAGCGTCAACCCAGCGAGTGATGGAGCCGGTCCATCTGACTTTGGTCCTTTCCCATGGAACGGAGTTGTTCCGCAGTCAGGCAACTACACTGGTGAGCAGCACCCCGACATGCCCACAATTAATTGGGGCTATTATCCCAGTACGACCTCATTAGACAACAAGCCTGGAGATACCCCCGGCTATGAAAATTATCAGTGGGCTTTAAAAGATGGGCCATTTACTTACACAAGTGAATCAGGGGAATTAGGTATCGATGGAGATATCCGAGACCCCATGCCTGACGAGATTAGCGCACAATGGGCCGAGGGCAAGTTGGGTCAGATCCATAGCGACCCTTTTCTCATGGTTGTGGGCATGAATAGACCGCACGCACCGTTCTATGCCCCTAAGGAGTTCTTCGATCTCTTCAGAGACGCAAACGGGAATAATACGGTAAGTTTGCCGCCGCACCTTCCTAATCTGGATGACTTAGCCGATCTCCCTAATATTGCAAAAGGCAGACCCTTTTTTAGTGATCTGCTTAATCGGGGCTACCAGAGCGGCATGGACAAGTATAAGCAGGACTATGGCAACGGGGCGAATGAATGGTGGCTTAATTTTATCCAGGGATACCTCGCCTGTGTGGCTTTCGCGGACCATCAAGTTGGTGTTATTTGGGATGCTTTGCAGGCCAGTAATTATGCAGACAATACAATTGTGATTGTAACCAGTGACCATGGCTATCATCTGGGCGAGAAGGACCACTCCTCCAAAACGACCCCGTGGGAAGAAACGACTCGAGTGCCGCTAGTCATCTACACACCAGAGATGCGCCCAGGTGGCAGCCTCGCGAGTGTGGCGGGGCTTGAGTGTAGTGCGCCGGTTTCGCTGATCGACCTCTACCCAACTTTGAATGCGCTCTGCGGCATGCCCGCGGATCCTAATGGAGGAGTCGGCAAAAATAATATGGTTCTCGATGGTAACAATTTGACGTCACTTCTAGAGGCGCCAACAGAAGGCCAGTGGAATGGCCCGAGTGTCGCGCTCTCACACCTACACAACGCACGCGTGGACTGGCCCGCGGATACAAAAAGTCCATGGGCGCTCAATCACCACGCGGCCCGCTCTGAGAATTATCGCTATATCCGTTACAGCGACGGGTCGGAAGAATTATACGATCATTCGATAGACCCGAATGAATGGACCAATGAGGCTGCCAATGCGGCCTATGCTCCCGCGAAAGCTGTGATGAAACAGCGACTTTTCAAATCACTCGGCTTGGCTAATACAGAAAATCTGGTAGCGAACGGTAGCTTCGAAAGTGACCTGAACAATTGGGTAGCAACTGGCTCGGCAGTGGCCTCACTCAATACATCCAATTCATTGGCGGGCGATCGCTCCGTATTGGTCACCAGTAATGGCACCGTGAGCGGCGGGGCATTCGTGGACTACCAGTTTGATGATGTTAGCGGTACTGCTGTGCAAAATGGGGCCGCCAACAATGGAACAAGCGCCGCCTCTTGGAATTATGGAGTTGGTACAGTCCAATATGGTAACCTCAATTATGGTTACACTCAATACTACAAGTTTACTCAGGTAGATAGTGGTACTACTACGGGTACAATTGCCCAACGTAAGCTTATTTTTGCTAATGATCTTACTACAAGTGACATGACTCAGTATAGCTTTACCGTCGATTTTTCAAAATGGGATTTACGTCAGGCTTGGGACACTAACAACGACTCGGCCGCCGATAAGGGCATCCAGATCATCTTGGACAGCACCAGTGGTAGTAATGACAACCAAGCGATAATCGGATTCAAGACGTATAATATTAGTGGATTTCATGCATATAGCCAAGGCAAAGGTTCGTCGTTCACTGAAGTTTTCGGTTCTGATTTTGATACAGACGGGGCTGGTACTGCAGTAAGCACATTAGGTAGATATGAGGAAGTTGGTGGCCTATTGCAAATCAATGGCGACCTGAGCTTAGGCACATGGTCTGCTCAAGCCAAGACTGGCGAAGATGGTGCCGACTGGGTGGCGCTTGGCTCTGGCACTGGACTCACAACCATAGATTCGATCATTTTTGCTCCTAAAACACCGGCTATCGGTTCGTGGGGTGGTGGAGATACAGGCACGATTTATTCTGGTGATGCTACCACTGCTGGCACAACTGGGGATTATATGTCGATAGACAGTATCACTTTAACAAATACAATTAGTACCTCAGACGGAGGGCTTGAGCAGAATATGTTAGCAGTGCTCGAGCCGGGTAAAAGGTATCATATTTCTGCGTGGGCTAGAAGCAGTAGCTCGGGCGCAGTTCAACTTGATATGAGAGAAACGACCGGCTCTGGCCAAGCGACCGATGTTGCCATCGGTAGCGTCGCGGCAAACGACACTGAGTTCCTGCTGATCGAGGGCGACTATACGGTCCCTGATAACCTTACGGGACTCTCACTGATCGCCCGCGGCGCAGGTTTTTCCCTCGATCATGTGCAGGTTTACGAATACCAAACTCTTAACATGGTTGCATCCGTGTTGATCGATAATGGGGATGGCACGATCTCGATCGGCTGGAACGCAGAATTGGGTGTTTCTTATCGGCTAGAACAGTCGTTGAACTTAGCCAATGATTGGGTGGTACTACAAAGTGATTTGACTGCGGATAAATCCAATATGATCTGGACGCTTACAGAGGACCCGACTCTCAGCCGTGCTTTTTGGAGGATAATTAAAAACCCGTAGACAGACGTCCCTCATCCGTAGGTATCTCCACCAATCAGCTGATGCCGCTGCTAGTCTGTGCTTTGTATGAAAAGGCTTAAGCTCCAATGGCTGCTTTATTCCTCAGGGTGAATGGGCTCAAGCATTCGATGCCAATTTAAGGCGTTTGCGATAATTTCCAGGGGTCGTCCCATGTTCAGCGCGAAAGCTATTGATCAAAGAATTCACTGAGTAGTAGCCACAGTTTTTAGCGATCTCATCCAAGTTGGCCTCGGTTGTTTGCAGCAAATGTGCCACCGCATGCGTGCGTTGATGGCGTATTTCTTGCCCAGGTGATTTGCTGTAGCAGTTGGCAAATGCCTTTTGCAGACCTTGCTGAGTGACGCCCATGGCCTCTGCGACATCGGTCGCTTGTATCCCATGATAGAAATTATTTTTGATCCAGTGCAGTGCATTAGCAACTAATGGATTGGCGACTGCGTAGCAATCTGTACTGAGCCGCGAGACGACGCCGCTTGGCGGGTGACGTAGGATCGAATCTGAGCTTTTACTAGAGTTAGAATCCAGTAATTTTTGCAATGTTCTTGCGGCGGTCAGGCCGAGTCCTTCTTGGTCGCTGTCAACGCTACTAAGCCCGACGCTCAGGCCTTGGTTGACCAAATCATCATTGTCGACCCCCAGCACAGCGATGTTTTCTGGCACGCGCAGATTGTTCTTGAGGCATATAGAGATCATCTCAGCTGCCGCGGTATCTTGGAAAGCAAAGAAACCCACCGAGAGTTCTTCCATTTTACGACCCTGCGCTTGAGCGAGGTCATGCAATTCCTGAATGACTTTGCTTTCAGTCCTACCCGCGGAATCAAACACCGTGACTTTGCCACCATCCGCTTCCATGTGGGTGATAAGCGCTTGCAGGCGCTCCTCATACATTTTGATTCCATCGGCCGTTAAGGCAAAGACCTCTTTATAGCCATGCTCCCTGAAATGTTCAGCGGCAAGTCGGCCGATTGCCTCATTGTCAGTCACGACTCGAGAAATTGGCAGATTGTGGTCGCCGAGCCCGAGGTCGACCAAGGGAATTTTGTGTGTGCGAAAATATTCGAGTGTTTGTGTGCATTGCAGCAGAGCAATGCAGCCGTCTCCTTGCCAATTGTTGAGAATGCCCTCGTTGTGGGTAAAGCTCTTTGGGCAATTTAGTTGCCAGCCGTTTTCACGCGCAATTTGGGCGACTCCTCGGTGGATGCGGTAGTCATACCATTCAAGCAGCAGCAGGATGTGTTTACGTCGTAACATGGGGTGAGGCGTTTTTCTGAGGGAACCGAAACGTAACTGTAGTTTAATCTAGATAGTGAGTTTATCTAAGAGGTAAAATTGAACTATAAATAGCATAAAATGAAACTGATTAACTTACAACTAATAATGTAGAGCCAAAAAAGTTTCAATTATTTGCATTTTTAAGTCATTTGTGTATATATCAATTTTGGCGATTCGTGCTACTTTTATTGGTGTTTACACACGCGAGTAGGGGCTGCAATATGCCACATTATATTGTATTTCAGCTTAACCACTCTGCTCTGAAATGCCTCCCATCAGTCTGTCTACCTTCACTAAATGAAAAATCGTTCTGCACCTAATCATGGGTTTGCGCTGGTTATCGCGCTGTCCCTGATGGCCTTCATACTACTGCTGATTCTGAGCATCACCACGCTTGTCCGAGTCGAAACCCAGAGTGCGAATATCCAGCTTGCTCAGCTTGAGGCACGCATGAATGCACAGCTCGGGGCAATGATCGCGCTGGGGGACTTGCAGCGCTACACAGGGCCCGATCAGCGCGTGACGGCCCGTGCCGATATTCTTCTTGCGCCGGGTGCTAGCGGCATAGCCGGACAATCGCGTTGGACGGGGGTTTGGTCTTCCAAAGCGGATGTAGGCGATTCCTTGGATGCGGTTGACGAATTAAATAATCGCCAGCCGAAATGGCTGGTGAGTGGGCTGAATCCAGACGCATACAGCGCAGTTGCCGGAGACACCGCAGATCTGGCGACTGTCGGCAAGAGTGTGATTGATAAAAGTGCATCCACAACGGATGACACCGTCAAAGCGCCGAAGGTTGAAATACTTGGGGATGATAATGTTCCAGAAGGCCATTACGCTTATTGGGTGAGTGACGAGGGGGTGAAGGCACGCGTTAACATGGCGGACCCGTATTTAGACAGCGGCGCTTTTAATCCTAATGACCAAAACTCTGATGAGGCTTATTATCGAACCGC